>Ga0041059_1000311_pt1 | contig 34816 bp, 23 predicted proteins | sample AraColnosormetaG_FD_56232 | JGI IMG/M metagenome (GOLD analysis project Ga0041059, IMG submission 56232) | Arabidopsis roots microbial communities from North Carolina, USA - Col MF nosort | ecosystem: Host-associated > Plants > Roots > Unclassified | place: USA: North Carolina | collected...
TTAAAAAATTATTTTTAAAAATTTAAATTGAAAACTTGAATGCTAAATCTACATAATAATATGAAAACAAATTAAATATTTGGAATCGCTAACGGCTAATGCTGGATCCAAAATCCGGTTAGTTTCGTATCATTATATAAATTTAACATCTAAAAAATAAAATTAAAATTAAAATTAAAAACAAACACAAAATATATCAAAATCTTTATTAGAAAAAAAAAAAGGAAATTAAGAATCAACGAACCTGACTCATGGTGGACTAAATGGATTATGACTCTCTCGGCATGACTCATGGATTGTTGTTTACTAAAGCCCATTCGTTGTAATCTGAAGCCCATCGATTCTTCCTTGACTTGGGCCGAAACTGCAATTTTTGATGATGAAGAAGATCTCGCTTTTCAGGTCTGAAACTCTGAACCACCAAAACCCCAGATCTTGTCGTCACTTTCACTCGCGATTCTCTTTGTGACGATTATATTTTGCCGAAAGTTTAGATGCATCCAGTTTTTGCGTCACGTCAAACTAGTTTCTGGAACTCAAAGTAATCTTCCTCCATAATTAGCCCGCGATCGTGAAAAATTGATCAAACACGAGAGACCTCTTTCGACATGACGTTGGTACAGTACGGCAATGTATATGGGTCATAAATTTCACGGTCACGATAGATCAGCGATCCTTTTTGTAAAACAGTCGCAGAGAAAGAGAATAATTTTTTTAGGGTTTAGAAGAAGGAGTTATGATTTCTTAAGGAAGGAAGGAAAAGATGAATATTTATGACGAGAGAGGTTCACGCAACAAAAAGGAAACATCAGATTGTTGTTTTCCTTTTTTCATGTTTGGACTTATAAGAAAAAAGGAAATTAATCAAGTTTACAACGGTCTTATTTTTCTAACTGCAAAAGAGTACGTGTTAGAATTTTATTATACAACGGTCTATTTTTCACGCGCCTACGCGCATCATCCTTGCCGTATCTTCTCTCGAAGCTTCCCATCCAAATTCAGCTTCTTCCGCTGCCAGTTCCACTTTGATGAAAAATAAAAGCCCAGGCCCAATAACCCCAAATTCTTTTTTAATTTGATTTAATATTTTTTCTTCGTAGGCATAGTGGCCCATATTTAACCTCACAATAGAGGATACACCAGGATCGAAGCCTGGCTTGATAAGATAATGGCAACAACAATGAACCACCACTCGCCCAATTGTTCCTTCTTAACGTGTAAAGTTTGTTGTTCCCATAAGTAAAAATATTCATATATAACTAAATATTCAATTTTATATTTTGAGCTAAAAAAATAATTTTATTATTTAGCAATTTATTGTTTTTTTTTATCATATTATATTTACTTATTAATGTGGACAACTAATTAAATTATAGAGCGACCGACAATTGTGACAGTGACACTGGAGTTGGACTCGGCTCAATTTAAAGGGGTAGTTCAGTAATCATACCTCACATTACTACACTCTTGATTAATATATAAAACCAAATCAGTTTTTAAAAATAAGGGAAAATCCTAATAAAGGAGAAGAAAAACAGATCTGAAATCCCGCTTGATACTCCACCGACTTTAAACTACTGGTTTTTGTTTGATTTAAGTATAGTGTTAATGACTCCTCTCTCCACCTTCCTTTGATTCTACCTATCACTTCCCTTGCCGTTGCTCCATCTTCATCACTAGTCACTATACACCAATCTTAGATCCGGGAAGCTAATTTCTCTTCTCCGATCGGTGAATGCAGTTACATTGACCTCGGATCTAACCAAGCTCTTCTGGTTTCCAGCTCTCTGGAATTCAAAAAAATGGAGGAGAAATCCAAGTCAAGAGGTTGGTGCGGTTGGTTCATCGCCATTATTGTGCTAGCTTCTGTTATCCTCGCCGTCGTTTACACTGTTAAATTGAGAACGAAGAAATCCGGTGACGATGACGGTGGCGGTCCCGTTCCTGGACCTCCCGGCGCCATTGATAAGAAATACGCCGACGCTCTTAAGCTCGCTTTGCAGTTCTTCGATATCCAGAAATGTAATCATTCCTAAATCTTTCTAATCGTGTCTCCACGATCTCCAATTCGAATTCCAAATTCATCATATCTCCCGCTAAGTTTCAAATCTAGTCTCTACTGATTAATTGTGATTTTGATTTCTATGTAGCTGGTAAATTGGAGAACAATAAGATACCTTGGAGAGGAGATTCAGGTCTTAAAGATGGAAGTGAAGATAATCTGGATCTTTCCAAAGGCTTATATGATGCTGGAGATCATATAAAGTTTGGTTTTCCAATGGCTTTCACTGCTACAGTTTTGTCATGGTCGATTCTTGAGTATGGTGATCAAATGAATGCAGTGAACCAATTGGATCCTGCTAAAGACTCTCTCCGGTGGATCACTGACTATCTTATCAAAGCTCATCCTTCTGACAATGTCCTCTATATCCAGGTTTGGACTTCGAATCATTCATGTTACTAAGATTAGCAATGATTCTCACTTGGTTATTGTTGTTAGGTGGGAGATCCAAAAGTAGATCATCCATGCTGGGAGAGACCAGAGGATATGAAAGAGAAGAGACCACTTACTAAAATTGATGTAGATACTCCAGGGACAGAGGTTGCTGCTGAAACTGCTGCAGCTATGGCTTCAGCGTCTTTGGTGTTTAAGGATAGTGATCCTACATATTCAGCAACGCTTCTGAAACATGCGAAGCAGTTGTTTAATTTTGCAGATACAAAGAGAGGCTCTTACAGTGTTAACATACCTGAGGTTCAGAAGTTTTACAATTCGACTGGATATGGTGATGAGCTACTATGGGCAGCTAGTTGGTTGTATCATGCAACAGAGGATAAAACTTACCTTGATTATGTGTCTAATCATGGAAAAGAATTTGCTAGTTTTGGAAATCCTACTTGGTTTAGTTGGGACAACAAGCTTGCAGGAACACAGGTTAGCTTGGAAGAAAAAGTAACCTTTGAAAATTTTGTGTTTTGAATTTTTGCTCGGATAACATTTATGCTTCTTAATCATTACAGGTACTATTATCAAGATTACTCTTCTTTAAGAAAGATTTATCAGGAAGCAAGGGACTTGGAAATTACAGGAACACAGCTAAAGCTGTCATGTGTGGACTTCTACCAAAGTCTCCAACATCTACAGCTAGTAGAACAAACGGTAATCTCACCTTATTATTGTATAGAAGATAAAGCCTCTCTTGACTTAATTTCCTTATAAAGCTTGGATCTTGTTCAATAGGTGGTCTTATATGGGTTAGTGAATGGAACTCGATGCAACAATCCGTTTCGTCAGCGTTTTTAGCCTCGCTTTTCAGTGATTACATGCTCACTTCCCGTATCCATAAAATATCTTGCGACGGGAAAATCTTCAAAGCAACAGAGCTTAGAGATTTCGCCAAATCGCAGGTAACAAGAACAAAACATGAAAGTCTATAGATAACGAAATAGTCAAAGAAGAAGACTCACTAGAGTTTCTTCATGCAGGCTGATTACATGCTGGGGAAGAATCCGTTGGGAACGAGCTTCGTGGTGGGTTATGGAGACAAATACCCACAATTTGTGCATCATAGAGGAGCTTCGATCCCGGCAGATGCAACAACGGGTTGCTTAGATGGATTCAAATGGTTTAACTCGACGAAACCAAACCCAAACATAGCATATGGTGCACTCGTAGGTGGACCTTTCTTCAATGAGACGTTCACTGACTCACGAGAGAACCCAATGCAGAACGAGCCAACCACTTACAACAATGCACTCCTCGTTGGTCTCTTGTCTAGTCTTGTCACTACATCTTCTACTTTACAGTCGTTGAAGTGAGCTTTGCGTGTTTTAGCCTTCTTATTGAAAATCACATTGCTTCATTTTTATTTGTAATTTTTTAAAAAAAATCGTGGGTGTGTGTGTATTCACGTTGTGTATTGCTTGATATGTTGATGCGTGTAACCAAACAATTAGTTGCTCTACGAATCCAAAATTGAGGAAAAAAATAGACTAATCAAATAAAAAAAGGGTACAAAGTACACCATAGCCATAGGTAACAAATTGATGCAACGGTATGAATGCAGGACCGGTTAGATTCTAAAAACCAAACTGTTCTAAAAAACCGGAAAATGTCGGTAAAATTAACGAACCGGGTTATTGGGTTTAGAACTTAAACCCTTTGTCGCGTGAAGAAACCCTAGTCTCCTTACAACGAAGGCATCTTCTTCATCAATTGATCTACTCTGCTCTGCTCAAGATCAGAAATCGTCGGTTTAGTTCTCCGGTTAAAAGTTTCGTCTCTGCGGGTGAGATTTTTCTCTATGTTATTCTCTGCTTGAGACTTCAAATTCTGTGTTTAGATTCGATTTCATTGAGCTCAACGTTTTAAAGAGTCCAGTTTTGAGTTGCGTTACTGTTCTTATTTGAGACTGTTTAATTCGAAAACCCTAAGCTCATTCTCAAAAGATAAAACTTGCCGCTATATAGTTTCTCAGAAGTGAAGCTTTTTTTTTATATATATTTATGAACAGGAATTGGAACTTCAATGGAGGGATTAAAGCTCTCAGAAGCGGAATTGATGATTTTTATTCATCCTTCCCAGAGCAGAAACGTTTTTCAAGGAATTTGTCGCGAGCTCAGTTCTCTTCTATTCCAGTTCGTTCTTTTTCTTCCTCCTATTTACTTCTTCTTTGGTTTCAAGTTTTGATTTTTAGGTTGTGTTTCTTAACCTTATAGGAGAATCGAATTGAGCTTTCTTGATGCAATGTTTGTTGGTGATAATTCGGTTTTTCTTATAATATATTGTGTGTATCAATCTTTGTTGTGAAGGTATAATGAAACCTTTGATGGAGTTCTATTGGCTTATGATGCTACTGTGAAAAGCAAACAAGCTAAAATCCTTACAGGACTTCATCCTTACTTTGGCGTCAGAGTTAACACTAGACTACTCTTATTTGATCCTAAGCCCAAGAGTTTTGTAGGTTAGAAGATCTCTATTAAACTTTGTATTGATCTCTGCTACTTTTTAGTTTCTTGTGAGTGAGCCTTTATGTGTTTATGGTTGGTGATTTTCTCTTCTTTGTTTTTATGCAGAAGGGAAAATTGTGAAGATTTCTCCAGAGTCAATCCATGTTATTGTTCTTGGTTTCTCTGCTGCTGTCATTACAGACGTTGATATCCGGGAAGAGTTCAAATACAGAGTGGTATGTATGACTGATAGGTCTTGAATGTTACTTTATTCCTTTCTTCCGACTTTGTTAAAACAGACTATAACGTTTTCTCTCTATTCAGAGAGATGGTGAAGGTTCTTTCGTGAGCAGATCGCATAAACGGCATGCACTAAAGCTTGGAACTATGTTGCGCCTTCAAGTCCAAAGGTTAAACTTTTAGCTTCTCTGCTCTACTGTTTTTTTCTTGTCAGATAGATTTCTAGGTAAATGAATTGAGATTATTCTTGCAGTTTTGATGAAGAGGTTATGCATATAGCTGGATCTCTACTTCCGGAAAACACAGGATGCGTTAAGTGGCTCGAAAAGAAGTCTGAAGAAGCTTTGCCTACGGATAGGTTAGTTTAGTTTGCACAATACCTTTAAACTAACTCTCTAATCATCATCTTTAATAAGAAAACTCTTCTTGTATTTACAGGGATCATAAAAGGAGGAAACTCGCCTGAGGAATTTTGAAATTACAAAACAGTAGAAGACTCTTGAAATGAAGAGAAGCAGCTATGCTGAAATTTTGTTGTATCAAATCCATTTATGTAAACCCTTTTTTTTCATCATAATACTAACATTAATGTCCTTTAAAATCTGAATGTTCTCCTTAATCAAAATCAAAAAGTTATGAGTAAGTTATGAAGCCATAATAATAATATCCAGCTCTGCTGTCTTCGTTTTTAAATCCTTTTGCAGAGAGTTTAAAGATCGAACCAGTGAAGAAGCATATATGTTATAGTTTAACTGAATAAAACAATAGTTTGAAAACAAGGTACAATACAAAGCATCTGTATATAAATGATACACCAAATAAAAAATGTCGAAAAGGGTAGGAAAACTAATGTAACCTATAGTTTCTCCCAGCTGCTCTTATTCCCATTAAGCTTAAGACCAAGAGCAGCCCAATTCTAATGATACAACAAACACTTCATAACAAACGTATGAAACAAGTTCAACTACACCTGATGGTTGATACGGTTAGGAGAGATTCAGCAGTAGTACCATCCTGCTCAATATCGATGTCTAGGATTCCCGCCTTGATCATGATGATGATGACTTCCTCTTCCTCTTCCTCTGCGGTCATGGTCACCACCTTGTTGATGATGATGCTGACCATTATACCCTCGTGGGTTATTTTGCTCGGACCCACCTTGACCATGCCATTGTTGTTGTTGATGTTGATTCTGATGATTACCAGAATACCCCCCTCCTCTAGAGGCATGTTGACCTTCCCGTGATTGACTCTGGTAAGGCTCTGATGGGAATCTCCCACTAGGTCCACGAGGTTGGTACCCACCTCGGTTTTGGTAAGGAGCTGGCTGAGCATAGCCTTGTGCACCAGGTGGAGCCATATAGCCACCATGTTGGTAAGGAATTGGTGGAACATACTGCGGAGGATTGTAGCCATAACCAGGAGCCGGGACATCTGTTGGTGTCTGATATCGGTCTGTTCCCATCTGTAAGCTGTTGGAAACAAGACGATGTGCTGCGTTTCCCAGATGCCTTCCAGATACACTTCCAGGTGGGTTTTGCCTAAAGAAATGAGGAGAAAGAAAAAATGAAAATTTGATATACAACATTAATGATATGAGCCAAAGCCTTTGACGTGTTTATAGTAACAGGTGCATGCCTCTAGAGGAGGCGTATTATGGTAATTAATTAATTAATTAAAACGTCCTAACCAGTGACCTAATCAACCTAACCATAGTCTCGTATCAATTAGCAATTCAAACACTCGTTTTTCCTTGGTTTGATGATTTTATTACCTCCCCTGATTATTATGCATCCCATGATTATTATGCATCCCGTGATTATTATGCATCGGTCTCCTTCCATTGTCTTCATGCCACAGAGCAGGTGGGGGTTTCAAGTCCCCTATGTCCACAGTCTGAACAGACAAGAGAAAACAACCAACTTAAGCTACCAAGACGAATTATCCATAGAGGTCACTCAGAATAAGTTCTTCTTGAGCAATGACTAGCTAAACCATTAAAATTCCATAGAGGTGACCAGTCACAGACAAGACAAAGTGGTGTCACTTACCTTCTTAGGGAAGATGACACCGGGAGGAGGCCTGGTTATGTGTTCATGTGCATCTGGAAGTCTGTAAATACAACATCTGAGAAGCAATGAAAATAAATCAGTCATGCATGTTTAATCAACTTTGGCTTCAAACATTTTTGAAAACAAGGGTTCGTGATCTCACATGACTTGGTTGGTCAAGATGTCCTCCATACCCTCCATTGGGGACCTGAATACTGGCGGGTGAGTTTCCCCTGAACACGGAGTCAAGTAGCCATTCATACCATCACTGCAAGTAGTTATAAGAACATCAGGAAACAGTTTTGTATTTGTTGGCCTCAGTGAGATATCCAACTGACCAAGCTATTTCTTACTCATTCACCACAAAATCATAAAACAAACAAATAGGATTGCGTTTTACAAACCTGAGCTTAGGTTTGATCTTAACCTTAAAGTCTACTCTCTCCCTGGCACTTAACTGCCGACAGTGATTGTCAAGTGAAAAGACGAGTTCAGCTAGACGATGAGACGTTGCTATGAAAAGCATATCACACATCCTGCTGTTTCTACGCTTCTCTTCATCCTGAAGATTGAATAAAGAACGCTTAAAAATCCATCTTTTTGGAAGCACACATCTTGATGTGAAGGAAATCATAATAGATGAAGGAATGACGTATAGGGTAGCATACCGTCAATGTAAATTCCACTTCAGAAACAGCTTCTAGTAGGCGCCTTTCATCAATGAAAGGCAGCTTAGCAATACCCTTTGATGTAAAAAGTAAAATGTGTTCAAAATATAGTGATTGTGTTTCTAATACATAAGGAAGCGATCAAGAAAGACAGAGAGGCTACCTGCCAGGAAAAACGCTTCCCATTCATGTCGACTTCAAAATCTAGAAAAACCACAATCGAAAGCAATGTAGATATAATTTGTTACAACAATAACACTCAGAAAAAGATGGAATCTTTACTAGGAAAGGAAACACTACCAGTTGGGTAAAAATCAATGATAGGAGAGTTGGGATCTGTCATCAAGGTCCTGTAGCGCTCTGGAAGTGCATGCGAACTGACCAAATGCAGTAAAGATCAGAGATATACCATAGAGAGTAAACAAAAATGTCGAGAAAATAATGAAAAATCATAGATGTAACTACCTTGCAGCTGGGAACACCCCAAGAAGTTGATTGAAAGGCTTAAAAGGAGTTCCTAATTCGAACTTAATATCCATCTCTCCCAAATCCTTCAGATCAGAAGCGAATGGTGCATAGTGGTAAGGATAGAACCTGTAACATAAGAGTACAATTATATCAGGAGAGACAGCTAAAACCTCTCACAGTCAATGAATACCTACGAATTCTAAAAAGCAAATATAGTGTCTAATACAAAGGTATATATATAACAGAGCAAACCCTATCAGACCAAGAATAAATATAAAAATTTAGATGGAAAATAACTATCAAGGCAAAAAAATTCTAATCTTAAATTACTCCTGCGTTTTGTTTAAAAGGAAAGCAGATAGAAAACAAAAGACAACTCAACAAGAAATTTTCTATGGCACTTCAAATGAAAAGCTTAAACTTAAAATAATAGACCACACTAAAGAAAGTAATCCAAACGGAACAGTAAGTGAAGTTGTTCTGGACATAAGAAATATTAAGTGAAGGAACTCACCACTGCCAGGAGCAAACACCTTCCATGTAGTAATGCATGACCCAACAAAGGCCTTCTGTGTACTTCAAAACCTGTACAAAGAATATTTCACAAATTAGAAAGAACCCTCCAAGAGTTGTACCAAAAATTGAATTAAATATCATTCTCAAACTTACAACATCCTTCCGGACTCTTTCCATTTCTTCAGGGGTTACTACTGAGAACTTCTCTTCATAATAACGTTCTCTCCATCCAGGTTGCCCTAGCTTCACCTATGCAAATGGAAACCACTTTCAGAAATGAAGGGAGGCCCAAAGATTGACCATAACTGAAAACCAAAGATATTCCCAATAACGTAAATTCACTAAAAAGAACCTTATCCTCTTCAGTAGTATCTGAGTTGAACGCATCTGATTTCTCACGGATTAACTCCTTGAGCTTTGTCTTTAGCTCTTCTTTGTTCTCGCGTTCCTGAAATAAGTAAATTAATTAAAATGACTGTTTGTTTCTGTAAGGTCACCCACTCTCAATTACACAGTGACAAAGGAGTTAAAATCACATAATGCCTTTCCAGGACAGGAATACATACATCAGACTCGAGACTGTTCTCAACATCAACAATAGCAGCACCAACACTGGATCCTGGAGATAAACGTCGAACTTTTTGATGTGGAGCAGACCTTCCATCATTGGACTGAAATGGTGAAGGTGTAGGAGCCGAAGCAAGTCGAGAACCACTAAATCGTGCAACCGGAACAAGATCGGGTTGAACTGTCGGAGCTTCATCATCCATTCTTTTTGTCGCTTTACCTGCTTTATCTCGCTTTACTCTTTCCGCTTGCCTCTGATATAAACCAGAGTAAAAAGGACCATCAATACATCATTACAGAAATATCAGTACTATCCATATCTTGTCGAGATACTAAAACAATGCGGAACCATATAAATCTATTTAAATGGATCAAGTTACAACGTCACCACCAAAGTGCAGAGGATTCTAGCAAGTTTTATCTGGTCAAGTGTTTCCAAATGACTCTAATGTAGCAATAAATATACTTGCATTGTAAACAAGATTCACATACACTCTACCAAACGTGAGGATACACATGGTGAAATATTAATATCTCTTCCAGCTCTACTACTCAAAAATTATAAACTTAAGATAGGTTACAACCGAGTGGGAAAAGGGAAATGTCGTGCCAGTCAAATATAATCAGATACATTAATAAATAGCTACTCAGGTAATGTGTGCCTCACTTCAAGGCCAAAATAATGTACGTTTTCTAACAAATACCTGATGTTGCATGGCTCTTTTCTGAAATATCTTATCTTCAAACGATCCAACAGCCTGAATAAACTGTTCCACCCTCTTTAAATTTGGCTGGAGAGGAAAATAGTAAAAGATAAAGTCAAAACCATGTCACCTAAGGGTAAATTGAATAAACCAATATGAACAGAGAACAAGTACCTTGCACCCATCAGTTAAGTAGCCGTCAAAAGACCGAAATTCCTTCTTGTAAACAGCCATAAGCAAGTTGATAGCACCCTGAAGAAATGAAGAATTACAGCAACGTTTCATCAAAAAAATTACAATGCGTTGTAAGATATCTCAAGTTTTTAACATAGGATAGATAACGGAATTGACATATGCCTTAGACAATAGACATTTAACTGATACCACCAATACTAACGTATCTAATCATACTAGGGTATCCCTTGAAGGTTCTCTAAACGAACAATTCATAATGAAATCCAAATTCAGGAACACAAACCTCTCGAATCTCTAATGTGGGCATATGTGGTAAGAAGTCATTGCCCACAAAGAAACATATGAAGATAAAATCATCAACAATGCGCTCTAGATCAATCTCAAATGGTGGGTTGGGAATCCTCATCTCAAGCTCCAGGTATTCTCTAAGAACCCAGATATGTAGAAACTGACAAAAAGAAACAAAGACATGAGACTTGACAATAATATCACACTTCTAGGCTGTATCTCAAGAACCTGCTGATACGTGTGTTATGAACTTGGTTATGAATTTCAACCTGATATGGCTTTTTGACAAAATCATTTCCATCGCCTTTCTCATCAGATTCTCCTGCCCTCTTCTTTGGTTTTCCTTCACAATTTGAAGCAAAATGGCCCATTTGACCACACAAGAAGCACCTCTCCTGCTGTCCAGGAGTGTAGACCACCTAAATCGTGGGACGAAATTCAGGATTCAGCTTAGTTATTCATGAAGAAAATAGAAATTGAAGATTTTACACTAGTTATCTCCATTTTTTCTACCCACTTTTGTTATTCTTTCAAGGAAATATATATATATATATATAAAACCTCAAAATTGAATACAAAAAACATGCGGAAGAGTAAATAAAGAACCTCTCGAAGAATTGAAAAATGAACTTCATGGGTCGCCAAGCCCAACATAATCAGGTCAGCATCCTGTCAAAGAAAGCAGGACAAAATGAGCCTCATAAGTTAATAACACACTAGAAAATGAAGGCCAAAAAATTAACAAGTGATTAAGACCTCAGGATAATTTTTGGTGCAAGTACAAATTGAAAAATGAAGAATCATACCAGTCCATACAAGCAATGCCGTGTGTTTGGGTCAAAACCAGGAAGATTTCTTTGAAGACGAATGTATGACATGATTTTATGCTCTCCTTCACCTGGAACATTTGCGTCTGAAAGGATGACCTTTGCAGTTCAACAGTTAAGTATAAAATTAGTCACAAACTCAATCCAATACGTTAAACTGCATAACTGTATGAAGTAAGAACTAATAGGGAATCACAAATACCTTGATATTTTTCCAACCAACATCATGATTAAGTCTAAGGTGTACATAATATTGCAGCGCAATAGACAGAACACCCATGAATTCCGTTCCAGGTGTAATAACATTAGAATCAAACACTTGAGAGTCCACTTTAGGAGGGAGTCTTCTACCCTCCCTCTCAAACTCCTCTCGTAGCCTTTCTTCTTCAGCAGCCTGTAAGATTAACAATGTCAACAGATTTCCATTGTAAAGGTACGAGACTCATTAACAGAATGAAAAAAAAAAAGAACACGTAAGGAAACGAAATCAAGAACACAACAAACATTAGAAGGCATGTCTAGATGAAAGTAAATAGGCAAATAAAGTTTGTCTGGCTGAGGAAACTACACAGTAGAAACCCCAAGCCAGTATGGGGTAAATAAGAACATACTGCATCCGATGCATCTTTAGCAGATCTAAACCGTCTAGACCTCTGTTGATTCATTTTAGCTCTTGGAGCAACACCATCTAAGACCCAAATATATAAAAAGTATTAAGCTTTAAGCATACTATTCTAAAACTTAATGTTGGCTGATAAAGAATACTTACCAATAGCCATATAGAGTAACTTCCTTGGCCGTACCATCACGAAAAGCCTATCAATGTAATCAAACATACACTGAAACACCTCCTCAAAGGTAGTTGGAGATGGCTGCAACAACAAACATAGTCGTCAAGTAAAGAAAGAGCTAACAGAAACATTCTACACGTGCATACTCACACAAAGATCAAATTTTTACAACAAAGAACCAATTTTTAAATAAGGATGAACCAAATTTGAAAACCCTAATGTCTCAAATAAAACATTCAACAGTGAATGAATCCAAAAATCGAAAGGAAACGCTACCCTATCTTCGGGGTGAAAGCAAGGATGGATAATCCCGTTCATGTCGAGATAAAGATTATCGTATTCGAGGTTGTTAGGGTTAGGTTTACTAGTATCCACAGGAATCTTGATGCCTTCGATTTCAACAGGCTCTTCCTCGATAACATCCGCCACTAAAAGAGGATACTTCTCGGCCAACCATCGGTAAAACGACGGTACACCCATTCTTCACCGATGTCGAAGATATATATCTCCGGCGACACAAAGGAACAAGAAAGTAAAAAACCAACGGTGTTTGCCGACGGCGGTTAAGGTCACGAAGTGCACATTTATTGGGTTTTTTCCTAATGGATGAGAAAGCAAAAATCGGATTAATGAAACAGTAATCGGGCTTAAGACAAACCAAAATATGGGCTTTGTCGGAAGCCCATTTATCAAAAAATAAAATAAAAAGAAACTCCGTTGCCGGGACTCGAACCCGGGTCTCTCGGGTGAGAGCCGAGTATCCTGACCAGCTAGACTACAACGGATTTGTGTTCGATTTCTTAGCTCAAATTATATGACACTTAACAAGATTTGAATCAAAGAAAAGAGAACACGAAGGACTTGTTGTACTTGATTAAACTAGTCTCTTTCGGCTTTATGTCTAGTTCTTGTGGTCCATCTATTCCGGCAGAAATTATGATTCTTGGATTAAAATATCCTTTTGTTTAATCTTTCTTTGTGAGATTAGTGGTATAATAAGTCTTTGTTATACATTTTTCTTATAATCTATTTGTCTACATTATCCATATGTCTCATAGTGACTAATAGTACTGTAAATAAAACAATTTTGTTATAAAATTATAAATTCCCCTTTTGCTTTGCATGAACTATGGGTGAACCAGGAACCTTAACTAATAACCAGGAACCTTAACATAGAATGAAAAACATTTTGATTAGTGGATTTCGATTTTTAGAAAGAGTAAGCTTTGAATATTGAAAATCATAATAATTCATAATCTAACCATATATGAGATGCTATGAATATCCTTTTAGTGAGAAATATGTACGATTTGGTAGTTTCTGATTTACCAGCCATGAGAGATGCAGAGTTGGTCGTAACATTTGTCACAAGATTGGTAGCTACGAACATAATGCAGATACTGTCATACACGCACATGTATACTTACATACACAAAACCATATTGCATGTAAGATATTTTCTCATAGTGTTTTGATGATATTTACGTTGCTTGGTGAGACATGATCAATGAATTTAATCTACATCTTGTAGATATAAGCACTAGGTAACCATTTTTTAATAATCAAATACATCTTTATATAATTTACTTTTGGGGAACAACAAAAATTCACACCATCCCAAGAGTTCCATATAGTGGAATCCAAAACGATGTCGTTACACTCTCCCTCCTTTACGCTCCTCTCTTATATTATAGACGAAACACTAATTCTTCTCTGCAAATAAAAATCTTTCCTTTCTCCACTCTAATGGCCGCAACGGTCATTTTCTTCCTTCACTTCGCCGCAATCTTCTTCTCCAGATTCCACCACACCTCCGCCATCTCATCAGAGACTCAAGCACTCACATCTTTCAAACTCTCTCTCCACGACCCTCTAGGAGCTCTCGAGTCCTGGAATCAATCATCTCCATCAGCTCCATGCGACTGGCACGGCGTTTCTTGCTTCTCCGGCCGTGTCCGTGAGCTTCGTCTTCCTCGTCTCCACCTCACCGGCCACCTCAGTCCTCGACTCGGTGAGTTGACTCAGCTCCGTAAACTAAGTCTTCACACCAACGACATAAACGGCGCCGTTCCTTCGTCTCTCTCTCGTTGTGTCTTCCTTAGAGCTCTTTATCTTCACTACAACTCCTTCTCCGGCGATTTTCCACCGGAGATACTGAATCTACGAAACCTCCAGGTCCTCAACGCTGCTCACAACTCACTCACCGGAAATCTATCCGACGTCACAGTCTCGAAGAGCCTTCGTTACGTCGATTTGTCTTCCAATGCAATATCCGGTAAGATTCCGGCGAATTTCTCAGCGGATTCATCTCTCCAGCTCATCAACCTCTCGTTCAACCACTTCTCCGGTGAGATCCCGGCTACATTGGGACAACTACAAGACCTCGAGTATCTCTGGCTAGACTCAAACCAATTACAAGGCACAATACCATCCGCATTAGCCAACTGTTCATCGCTTATACACTTCAGCGTAACCGGTAATCACCTCACCGGTTTAATTCCGGTTACTTTAGGCACGATTCGAAGCCTGCAGGTGATTTCATTATCGGAGAATTCATTTACCGGTACAGTTCCGGTTAGTCTTCTATGTGGTTATTCAGGTTACAATTCCTCCATGCGAATCATTCAATTAGGAGTTAATAACTTCACGGGAATAGCTAAGCCGTCAAATGCAGCTTGCGTGAACCCTAATTTGGAGATTCTCGACATTCACGAGAATCGCATTAATGGCGATTTTCCCGCGTGGTTGACTGATTTGACCTCTTTAGTGGTTTTGGATATTTCTGGAAACGGTTTCTCCGGTGGTGTTACGGCTAAAGTTGGGAACTTGATGGCGCTTCAGGAGCTGAGAGTAGCTAACAATTCACTTGTTGGAGAAATTCCGACGAGTATCCGTAATTGCAAATCGTTAAGAGTCGTTGATTTCGAAGGAAACAAGTTCTCGGGTCAGATTCCGGGTTTTCTAAGTCAGTTACGGAGCCTGACAACGATATCTCTTGGAAGAAACGGGTTCTCGGGTCGGATTCCATCGGATCTTCTCAGCTTGTACGGACTCGAGACATTGAATCTCAATGAAAATCATCTCACCGGAGCAATACCGTCGGAGATAACAAAGCTAGCTAATCTTACCATCCTTAATCTCAGTTTCAACAGATTCTCCGGCGAAGTTCCGTCCAATGTGGGTGATCTGAAAAGCTTGAGTGTTCTCAACATAAGTGGATGCGGGTTAACGGGTCGGATACCGGTTAGCATTAGCGGATTAATGAAGCTTCAGGTTTTGGATATAAGTAAACAGAGAATCTCTGGTCAGTTACCAGTCGAACTATTTGGTTTACCGGATCTTCAAGTGGTTGCTCTTGGAAACAACTTGCTCGGCGGCGTCGTACCGGAAGGTTTCAGCAGCTTGGTTAGTCTTAAGTACTTAAATCTCAGTTCCAACTTATTCTCCGGACATATCCCAAAGAACTATGGATTTCTCAAGTCATTACAAGTGCTTTCGTTGTCTCACAATCGAATATCCGGTACAATCCCGCCGGAGATTGGGAATTGTTCCAGTCTTGAGGTTCTTGAGCTTGGTTCTAATAGTTTAAAGGGTCACATTCCGGTTTACGTTTCCAAGTTGTCTCTTTTGAAGAAGCTTGATTTGAGTCACAACAGTTTAACAGGGAGTATTCCGGATCAGATTTCTAAGGATTCTTCTCTAGAATCTCTCCTGCTTAATTCGAATTCTCTATCGGGTCGAATACCGGAATCTTTATCAAGATTGACGAATCTAACCGCGTTGGATCTTTCGTCGAACAGATTGAATTCCACTATACCATCAAGTCTCTCTCGGCTTCGTTTCTTGAACTATTTCAACTTATCAAGAAACAGTTTGGAAGGGGAGATTCCAGAAGCTCTAGCTGCGCGTTTCACTAACCCGACCGTCTTTGTCAAGAACCCGGGACTCTGCGGTAAACCGCTTGGTATAGAATGTCCAAACGTTCGAAGGAGAAGAAGAAGAAAGCTAATTCTACTAGTGACACTAGCAGTGGCTGGAGCTTTGTTGCTGTTACTCTGTTGTTGTGGTTATGTGTTCAGTTTATGGAAATGGCGGAACAAACTAAGATTGGGCTTGAGTCGGGACAAGAAAGGGACCCCCTCACGTACATCTAGAGCGAGTTCTGGTGGGACAAGAGGAGAAGACAACAATGGTGGACCTAAACTTGTGATGTTCAACAACAAGATCACGTTAGCTGAAACCTTAGAAGCCACAAGACAATTTGACGAAGAGAACGTATTGAGCAGAGGAAGGTATGGGTTGGTCTTCAAGGCGACGTTTAGAGATGGGATGGTTCTATCGGTTCGTAGACTAATGGATGGTGCTTCGATAACCGATGCAACGTTCCGTAACCAAGCTGAGGCTTTAGGTAGAGTGAAGCACAAGAACATCACGGTCTTGAGAGGTTATTACTGCGGACCACCTGATCTAAGACTTCTTGTTTACGACTACATGCCCAACGGAAACCTCGCTACGCTTTTGCAAGAAGCCTCTCACCAAGACGGACATGTCTTGAACTGGCCAATGCGTCATCTCATTGCTCTTGGAATCGCTAGAGGACTGTCCTTCTTGCATTCTTTATCAATCATTCACGGCGATCTTAAACCGCAAAACGTACTCTTCGACGCTGACTTTGAAGCGCATTTGTCAGAATTCGGGTTAGATAGATTGACAGCGTTGACTCCAGCTGAAGAACCATCCACTTCATCCACTCCCGTCGGGTCTTTAGGCTACATTGCACCGGAAGCGGGTTTAACGGGTGAAACAAGTAAAGAGAGCGACGTGTACAGCTTCGGGATCGTGTTGTTAGAGATCTTAACGGGGAAAAAGGCAGTGATGTTTACAGAGGATGAAGATATAGTGAAATGGGTGAAGAGACAGTTACAAAAAGGTCAGATCGTTGAGTTGCTTGAACCGGGTTTGTTGGAGCTTGACCCGGAAAGTTCGGAGTGGGAAGAGTTCTTGTTAGGGATCAAAGTTGGGTTGTTGTGTACTGGAGGAGACGTCGTTGATCGTCCGTCTATGGCTGATGTTGTTTTCATGCTCGAAGGGTGTAGAGTCGGTCCGGCGATTTCCTTGTCCGCCGATCCTACTTCACCTACTTCTCCCGCCGCAACCGCCGTTTCTTGAAATTGCTGTTTTCTTATTACAATCATTTTATTTCTTTTTCCTTTATTTTTTTTCCTTTGTGGATAATTTATGTTGACTTTCATTGTGTTGTATCTTGTCACGGGTACGACAATCAAATTTTAAGTTGCCAAATTTATTGAATTTCCCACGGTGGAATGAACAATCACTTCAATGTGTTGTTGTTAACTTGTTATCTTGGGTTTTAGAACAATTTTTTCCGGGATTCTCGTTCAACAAAAAATCATATTATAACGAATATATATTTGTCGGGTCCAGCATATTATTATTAGTCATGTAGACTAAAATAGTGTGTTGACGTTGAGGTTTAGACCCTATGGCGCCGTTATGGTAAGCATTGCGTAAACTATCTACCGAGCTTTAGTAGACAATGTTCCGTGATTTGGTCAGTGGGGTTAATACTTAATAGTACATGTGTGGGGTTTTCAACATTGTCGTTGTTCTGTTTTAGTTCCCGCCAAATACGTTAGGACAAGTGGGTGTGTGACACGTGTTGGTCTTCATAGGGAGATGAAAGTAGCCGTTGATATTATTTATTGGATTTTTGTGTTTGGGGAAAAGTGAAGTTAAGCCGTCAGAGGACGAAAAGCTTTTTTAAGCAGAGCCTGTTGTTGTCTGAAACCCCAGTCCACGTTGGATTTCTTACTGTTTAGCCAGTGTACTTTGTTTCTTTGGCCTTTTTTATTAATTATTACTTCTCTTTCATTTATTTAACTTTTAATGTTTGGTTGGTGGTGCATATTAATGGAGAACTCCGCCTATATTATTCTTTGGATTCCTTTTATAAACTCCAAGTCCAAAGAATACATTTCTTGAACTATAAACCTTTTTACGTATATTAAAATGAAGCCTAACCATAATGACAACATTTATTTTTCCATGAAATAGTGGAAATACGTTGGTCATGAAGATAATTAAAACAAGAAGAAGGGATTGGTGTAATCAAGAAGGGAAAGAGAATAAATGCAAAAAGAAATGCAAATTTGTGTGAGAGTGTTTAATTGACGTTTGGTTTGGTGTGGACGACTCATACCATTATTACATGTGTCATCACTCTCATCTTTATAACAAGTCACGACAATGTTACTGTTCTTGTTTTGGTATATACTCCCTTGAACCCACTACCACTGTCATTGTTTTCTAGTACAACAAAGTGAATGGTAAGAAAATTATTTACAGTGAAAAACGTTAGTTCCTTAAGTGCAATATTCGTTTACTGAAAAAGTGAAAATAAATCGAGTTCATTAGTTCATGGGAATACCTCAAGTAGCAGAGTTTTAAAATCCCATACTAGTAAGAAGAAGATTGTATATAGAAGGCTGGTTATTAGAGACTTTAGAGTTGTATTGATTAGTACTTAATTGAGGGATTTGTAATGCAAATGAGAATGCTTTTGGTACCGAGTCATATAATTTCACCCAAGTTACACAAGTGTGTCTAATAATAACAGAACTCAAACTCACGAAAAAGAACTGAAAGGAGAAGCTACACATCACATGAAACTTCTCATATGAGACATGATGATAATAACAATAAGTCTCCACTTCTTTCACTCAGCTCTAGACTGACCAGCTCGAGATGAGAGGATGATACCAACAATGAGACCATACAGTGCAAGCGCTTCCGCAAAGATGAGAATCAGAATCATTCCCACAAACAGCTTCGGTTGTTGCGCATTCGCTCTGCAAAATAAGACATTGAGATTAACAAAACAGAGTTCTGAATGATGCTGTCACATATAGTTGATGTAAAAGAAAACAAAGCATCAGGTGCAACGCCTGTTGAATTCTACTGGTAATTTATCCTAATCTGCTTCAAAGATTCAATCCAGACAGTTCTTAACCAACACCAAATCTAATATCAAACAACGTTACGAGAGCAAATCAATAAAGAGCTCTTTCTGGGATAAGTTTGATAAGAATGAAGTAGTGAAACTGTATATTTTTATCTTTGAATCAGGATTACAATCAACAACCCTAACAATCCTCTAGGCTATGGCTAAAAGTTCCTCACTAACAAAGTAACCATATGGTCAAAGTCTGTTTCTGTTTCTCTCTAATCTCTATTTCTAGTCTATCAGATCTGTGTTAGAAACAAGTGTTCACGATATAACATTCAACCAAAGATAAAAGGTCATGACTCATGACCTCTGTCAATCAAAACTGCATTTCTAAGAACCAAAAAGTTGCAGATATCTTCTTCCAATCAGTTTCACCATATGATTCATAAAAGAAGATCAAAAGAACTGCAATTCCTAGTTAATGTAAACCATTGATCACTAAATCACCGAGAAAGAATCGAGATTTTGATGATAAAAATCAGACTTCATAACTACATGTTCCCTATCCAATGATGTAAAACAACAAACAACAAAGCTATCTCAGAAACTTCTAAACAAGTGAAAATCGATCAAAATTGCTGCAATCAAACAGTTAAGATCATGTAGCAGAGATAGCAATTACCTAACACCAGCATCACCGACGATTCCAATAGCCATACCAGCAGAGAGACCAGCAAGACCACAAGCTAGCCCAGAAGAGAGATGAGCATAGCCATCGAATAGGTAATAAGACTTGGCCTTGGGGTTAATCCCAGTACTGATGATAACAGCGATGATCAAACCATAAATACCTAACACACCAGCCATGACAACAGGAACAATCGATTTCATAACAAGTTCAGGTCTCATCACTCCCATCGACGCAACTCCAACTCCACTCTTCGCCGTCCCGTACGCTGCTCCCATACCTGAAAACATCAAATCGGATTCGAATCGAATCAAAAACATTGGGTGATTCAATTCGGGGAAATTGACAAGAGAGGGATCTGAAATCTTACAGGAGAAAACGAGCGCAGCGGCGGCGCCGAGGAATCCGAAGAAAGGCGCAGTTTCATCGCCGCTGAAACCTGAAGAAGCCATTGGCTCTTTGATGACTGTTGCTCCGATGAGATCTGTTACCAAATTGTAGTATTTGTTAGGAGAGATTGTGAGAGGGAGATAGATTTTTTTTTTTTTACGGGAGTAAAACAATAATAACGGCGGTTAAAAATAGTTTTTTTAAAAAAATGCTCAAACGTGTGGGTGGGTTCTCTCAGTTTTGGTGATGCTAGATTACTTTATTGGGCTTAGAGGAAAGGCCCAAACATCAGAAGATAAAACCCAAGTTTGTGGTTTGCTAGCTTATAGGTTCATCTTGGTTATGTCGCTTATTAACCACTAGTTTTGGTGTGATGTATTTAGGAATTATTATGCAGCGTGATAGAATGTTTATGTTTCTGTTGAGGAAAGAATATGATGGTAAATATTACTGCGAAAATAAGATTGACGTTGACAACCTGAAACAATGAATTAAAAAATTATAAGAATGTTAACGTACGGTTGATGCAATGAGTGTAAGCTTGTAAAGAGTTGATGCAATGAATTTTAACGGTCAATCATCAGATTCATAATATCGATGTTCATGTTACGTCCATAAAAAACTGAGGTATGGCCAAATAATAATAAGAAAATTATAAAGCAAAGAAATGAGAGTGAAACATATCCTGTGTGTTCATAGTTTCATGAATGAATTATGTAATTGTCAACGGTGGATCAATCATTGAATTTGGTGGATATCTATATTTGTACACATGTATAAACGAATGCATTCCCTCAAAGATATTATTTGGACAGATTGACAACACACATAGCTAGATTATCTATATAAATCATACGATAACAGAATAAAAATGTAATTGAGAATAGAGTAAATCAAATCTGCATCATATATATACAGCTCATATGAATTAGAGAATAAACAATAGAAAACAAACATCTTGGTCGCTTTTGTTTTATATACGTTTCGATGTATTATGTATATGTACACATGCAAACATAAACTGTCCAGTGCAGAGATTCTTATTTCTTTACAGTTTGTAATATGAGGAAAAAAAAAACATATATATACTTAATTAGAGCAGCTTTTGGACATGGTTTTAGATTTATATGCAAATGGTCAAATGTATTAAAACAATTAATTATATTTTTCGACGAAATAATTGATTTATTCTGGGATATATTTTGGCGATCTTGATCATTATAAAACTTTTCTTTGTTGCTTAGAATATTTATCTGGAAGGACAGTTGGACCAACGAGACAGAATAAAAATCTTCTTTCTACATCAAATTTATTTATAAACACGGGTTTATAGTTTGAAAAAGTACACTTTTAAACACGCCCAACGCATTTGTTTGTCATATTTGTTATTCGTGTCATGTATAGAACTTGTATAAACCTTGTATTTACGATTCACTGGATTTTTGTGGTGACGGTGGAGTACTTAAAAAGTAAATATCAAAAGAAATTACACGTATGAGATAATCAGAACATTGACTTGCTTAATTACAATTATGGTTATCAATTTATCATTATAATGTTTGATGTTGACAAAGCATCATTTCACGAACAAAATGACTAAACAATCAGCAGAATTATTCAACCGCTCGCGTATAATGTTAATATTCAATCATAGAAATTGTTCCTTCGACGACAATTAACATTTAATATTAGTACATTTCAGGTCGGTTCCACGTCTTCATAATGCTAATTAATCCTAACCGAGAAAAGTTCTCAGTATTGACCGTAGTTATTTAACTTGAGATATATCACTGTTTACTAAGCTTAAGTTTTAATTATTTGCATAATCAATTCATATACAGGATTTAAAATTAAGGGTTTATTAGAAAAGTAGACACTTTTTCAAACATAATTTACAAACTAGGTAGTTTTTTTTTAAATTAGAGAAATAAACACTTTTTTTACTTTTTGTGAGATAGAGGATTTGTGTAATAAACTACAAGACAAAATATATATCAAATACTAAAATGCCCTTTATATTAAGAGATAAGAGAAAAAATATATGGGACCACTTTTCTTTAAAACATTTCCTCTTTATTTTTATTTTTATTTTATTTTTTTTAAATATACTTTTAAAAATAACTTTTTTTTTTAATATTATAATGACTTTTATATTTATATATCATCAATCTCATGTATTCGTACACCAGTATTTTAAACATAGTTTTGTACACTAACATTTGTACACCAGATTATCATATACAAAAAAATTATTATAATATCTCATAAATCATTAAATACATCGATTTGTCTCATATTTATAAATTGAAGTAATTATTGTTCATAAGATTAATACAAACATGATAGTAATGTAAACTATAGGTAATACTAAATATGATTGTGTACACCATCATGTACACCATTAAATTGAAATATGATGATACATACCATTAAATTTGAAGTAATATTTATACATTTCTACGTAGTGTACACTAATGTTTGTACACTTCTTTATATACCAAATTCGTACACTATTTTATAAACATCGTTTTGGACATTATCACTTGACAAAAATTGTTCTCTCTTTATGTATGTGGTGTACAAAATAGGAAGGTGTACAATATTGTAGACGGCGCACGAGGCGGTGTATGGTGTGACCTATTATCTAGTCGTTTTATGTATACCTATATACACTATATTTTACACATCTTTGTACACCATCATATTAGGTAGTTGTACACAACTATATATTTTCGTTTGTACGGTGACGTACACTATCATATATGGTATATCACTTCTCACATTAATATTATACATTACTTCTTACATTATCGTCGTACACTACTATTTGTACACCATTTTTTACACTATCGTGTACACCGTCGGATTGAGATTAAAAAAAAAGTGTTACGTATTTTCGAAATATAACTAAATTTAGACTTTTTAGACTCACATAAAAGTTTTAAAGATTAATTTGATTATGTGGTAATTTTTTTATGAAAAATTACTATCAAATAAAGTAAAAATATTGAAGTAAAAAGAAGAAAGATAAAAAGTAGGTTATGACAAGATTTTTTTCTTTATCTTGTTACATAACAAAACAATAAAAGGTTATATAAGTTATTTACTAAAATCTCTATTAGACAAAGAATTGTATTATAGACAAAAGAGAAAAGTGTCTATTTCACCTATTTTTAAAAAAACTACCTAGTTTACAAATTATTTTTGAAAAAAGTGTCTAGTTTGCCACTTATCTCTAAAACTAATCCGGTGGATAAACTAATTAAGATTAAGGTGATGTGAATATACATGAAATGACCTTAGTAAAATATTCCTTTCGCCTTTGATATATTTGCCATGTGCGGAATCTTTATTGGCTTCATAGTTACACAAATGTTGCATGGAATTTAAATTAGAGAAGAAACCTTTTGATAACGTTGGGGATATCCCAATCGTGCCAACCCAACTATTCCAATTTTACATTTACATGTCTAAAACTAAAAGGTTCAGCAAGAAAAATTATTTTCGATGCAAAAATAAACAGGTTTAGCTTTAAAAGTATCAAACATATAATAAAAAAGTTTATATAAAAACATACAATATAGTGTGAGGCAAGCATTGTGCTTTTATTTAAGTTAATTTTCATTTTTTCTTACGTGTTTTATAGTATTAATTACCAATGGAAGATTTGACCAAGGAAGTTAGAAAGGGGGAAATTTTACCCAGATTTTTATTGTTAGTCAACTTGAATTAATTAACTTTCCAGTTTTGAACTATTGGAAATTATAATATCAGCTTTGACGCAGAATTAAAGGAAATACGTGTGTGACTTATTAAAACAAAACAAAAATGGGACCATCTTTTTGGTGTTGTTGTTCATATTAGCTCATTTTATGTAAGTAAACTTAATGAGACTTCCATGACTATAAGTAATAAAAATAAAAATAAAAATTAGCATGATGATTTAGGAATAATATCTAGAGGTTATAATTAGCATACCTTTACATTAATAATTTATTTTTTTTCCAAACCTTGTATAAATTAGAGCTCATAGACAGCTACACAAACAAGAAGAAAAATAGTATATATAAATAAATAAAAATCAATACGTGACATAACTCAAAATTCCAACCAACAATTTTTTTTTTTAAATGGCTGCAAAAGCCACAACCCAAATCGTCTCCGACGTCAATCATCTCCGATACTTCGCTGTCTTCTTTCTCCTCTCGTGCCACGTGGCATCCGGCGACGAAGGAACATGGGAGCTTCTCTTACCAAACGTCGGAATCTCAGCAATGCACTCTCAGCTCCTCCACAACGACCGTGTCATAATGTACGACCGAACCAACTTCGGTCCTTCCAACATCTCTCTCCCTAACGGAGCCTGCCGCAGTAGCCCAGGTGACGCGGTCTCGAAAACCGACTGCACCGCTCACTCGGTCGAATACGACGTAGCTTTGAACCGTATCCGTCCCTTAACGGTCCAATCCAACACTTGGTGCTCCTCAGGAGGAGTCACTCCCGACGGAACTCTTCTACAAACAGGAGGTGATTTAGACGGAGAACGTAAAGTTAGACTTATGGATCCTTGCGACGACAATTCTTGTGACTGGATAGAAGTCGATAACGGACTCGCTGCAAGAAGATGGTACGCTACGAACCATATCCTCCCCGACGGTCGTCAGATCATAATCGGTGGTCGAGGTCAATTCAATTACGAGTTTTTCCCCAAAACAAACGCTCCAAATTTCTACAGTATCCCGTTTTTGTCCGAAACCAATGATCCTGGAGACGAAAACAATCTTTACCCTTTCGTTTTCCTCAACACCGATGGTAACTTGTTCATTTTCGCTAACAACAGAGCGATATTGCTCGATTATTCCACAAACACTGTCGTCAGAACTTATCCGGAGATCCCTGGAGGTGATCCAAGAAGCTATCCAAGCACTGGCTCCGCTGTTCTTTTACCGATCAAGAACCTTGTGTTAGAGGTTCTTGTGTGCGGAGGTGCACCGAAAGGATCGTACAACCTCTCTTGGAGAAACACTTTTGTCAAGGCTCTTGACACGTGTGCGAGAATCAATATCAACGACGTGAATCCTCAATGGATCGTTGAAAAGATGCCGAGAGCGAGAGTTATGGGAGACATGATGCTTTTACCTGACGGAAATGTTCTGTTAATTAACGGTGGTTCTTCAGGGACAGCTGCTTGGGAGCTTGGTCGTGAACCGGTTTTACATCCTGATCTTTACCATCCCGATAAACCGGTCGGTTCAAGATTTGAAGTTCAAAACCCAAGCACTATCCCTCGAATGTACCATTCTATCGCGACTTTGCTTCGTGACGGGAGAATTCTCGTTGGAGGAAGCAACCCTCACGCGTTTTACAATTTCACCGGCGTGCTTTTCCCGACGGAGCTGAGATTAGAAGCTTTTTCGCCGTCGTATTTGGACACTAAGTACTCGAGTCTTCGTCCGAGTATTGTGGATCCTAGGCCACAGACAACGGTAAACTACGGTAGAGTCTTGAGGCTTAGGTTTATTGTGAGCGGAAGAGTGAAAAGTCCGGTTAAAGTTACGATGTTATTTCCTTCGTTTACTACACATTCTTTCTCGATGCATCAAAGGCTTTTGGTTCTTGATCATGTCATTTCTTTTAAACTCGGGATTAGCAAGATTTATGAAGTTAGAGTTAGGACTCCAAGCTCTGCGATTCTTGCACCACCCGGTTATTACATGGTTTTCGTTGTAAACCAAGATATACCCAGTGAAGGTCTTTGGGTACGTTTACAGTGAAAGTGATTCATCAACATTGGTCATTCACTTACTATATGTGTTAATTGGTTTTTTTTTTTTTTAAACATAAATATTGTTGAAGACTTTTTTTATAAATTGATTTCGTAGAATTGTATGTTAGTATTCAATTATTATAAGGAATCAGATACTTTGGTATTTCTCCGAGTCGGTGAAATTCATATTATTTAGATACTTTAAAGAGATACGAAATCTCGAATTTGTTTATTACGCGAGGACGTGGGCAAGAGAATGATGCTAAACTGATTTATTCCTTGCGGATTTTTGTGGAAATAAAGAAGAATATATATGTGAATTTTTAAGTTGGAAAATCCAAAAAAGGAACGTCGTGTCTCTAAAGATTTGTGAGACTAGGATAAGAGAGACGACAGATTCTAAAAGACATCAACTACGTAGTGAGTTACATCATATGATCCAACGAAGATTCTTACTGTCTTGCACGTCTCTCGACTTGTGTCACTCTCTTGCGTAACTATTTCTACGCAATTTACACCCAATCACAAAACATTCCACCACTTACATTTTTTAGAAAAATTCATATCGGGTCCAACTAAGTTTCTTACACCAATTTTCATTGTTGTATATGAGAGGGAAAACAACAATCCAAATAATGGACCTAAGATTCAAAGAGATTTGGTTACATTCTTATTAGTACTATGTAAGTGTAAAGTAAGAGAAGAAATTTACAAATGTAAAGTTCGAATCTTTGTGCTTTTAATTATAGTTATTAGTTAGTTATTGTGGACACTTTAAATGACATGAGTTTCCGGTTTTTCACAGCTTTTGAGAATTGGTATTGATTTCGGTTTCTAGTTAAATAAGTATAGAAACAAAGCAAAAATTCTAGACGATCAATCACAAGATTAATCCTCTGTTACGAATTAAGAAATCCTAGTTGGTGATTCTAAAGACATCAAATCTTAATACCTAAATCAATAGAGCAACAAAATCGTTGTTGAAACAGTGAGTTAAAAAAAATCTGGATTTTGATTTTCCTTGGCAATTAAGAAACACATTCAAATACAATGATCATCACACCATCAATTCTAGCCTGAGAGTTCGGTTACTCGGTTAGGTTTAATCCAGTTCACTAACATTCGGTTAGTTTGGTTAAATCGATTTTATATCTGGATATATTTAATCGAAAAAGATATTGGGCCAGCAACATTTTTATACAAAACTGGGTCATTTTTTTGTTTGAAAAAACAAAACTGGACCACAGTTTATATTCGAGATATAAACTCATATAATTAATCGAAAAAGATATTGGGCCAGCCATTTTTTTTACAGCCCAAACACATAATTGGGCCGCCGTTTTTTGAAAACAAACAAAACTCGGCATAACGTATCTCCTTCATTCAAAACAGAGGAAATCGAACAGAACAGAGAAACGTGTTTGAGACAGAGACGACGGCGGCGCAGGGCTTATCGGTTTGGAATATTATCGCAGGGCTTATCAATTCGATACACAGAACAAGAGAGTAATGAAGGTTTAATACCATCAATAACCGAATCATCTCTCAAAGAGAGTTTAACATAATGTATTTTTGTTAAAAGTAAACAAAAGCAAGACAAAGCAGAAACAATCCAAAAACCCTAATAGAATAATAGTTCATGATTCTAAGCACGCTCTCCACGAATCCTTCTTGCCAATTGAACATCTTTAGGCATTATCGTAACCCTCTTTGCATGAATGGCACACAGATTTGTGTCTTCAAACAAACCCACCAAATATGCCTCCGCAGCTTCTTGAAGAGCTAACACCGCATGGCTCTGGAATCTCAGATCCGTCTACATTACAATTATAATCAAGATCAATTTTCTTCATCAATTTAGGAAGCACTAATGCATCATCTAGGGCTTCGATGATTGAAAAAAAAAAACAATTACCTTGAAATCTTGGGCGATTTCACGAACAAGACGTTGAAAAGGAAGTTTACGGATCAACAACTCTGTGCTCTTCTGGTATTTACGAATCTCACTGATTCATAAATCAAACAAGAACCACCGATTTCATCAGAAACAAAGATTGTGATTTGAAAAAGGAGAGGTCGCGAAACTTACCGAAGAGCGACGGTTCCGGGACGGTAACGGTGAGGTTTCTTGACTCCACCGGTAGTTGGCGCAGATTTCCTCGCCGCCTATGTTAGGATTACACAGTCAATCAATGGCTTTCTCGATGCATCAAAGGCTTTGGTTCTTGATCATGTCTTGTCTTTTAGGATTGGGTTTAGCACCCCCGGTTCTTACATGGTTTTTGGTAAACCAATATATACTGAGTGAAGGTGTTTGAGTTAATACAATCAAAGAGTTACAATTTCTCAAATAACACAAGTAAGCAAAAAATATAAATATTGTGCAAACTAATGAAAAATAGGAAAACAAATTTAACTAAACATGGTAAAAAATAGAAAATATATTTTTTAATTTTTTAAATATCAATATATAATTTTCATTTTAAAATATATGTTTTTGAAATTATATATTATACTATTATATGAAATAAAACAATATTAATTTAATATTTTGTATTCATATTAAGTAATATCAAGTAAAATTACTATTAATATATAATTTAAACTTATACATAATGGAGCTTTATATAGATAATTTTATTTTATACTTTATAAAAATAAAATAAAATATAACAATATATACTCTACTTTAATTTAATATTCTATGAGATAATTGATTTATCAAAAAAAATTGAAACAATCAAAAAATGACAAGATCCATGTTTTGATGAGAGAGAGGGTATCTCAATTGAGAAACAATTCTAAGATAATTACACTAAAAATTATTATATTGATTTAATTTTAATTTTGATGATTTAATTTTAATAGGTTTTTGGTTTACATTCGGTTAGTTCGGTTAAATTGGTTTTATATTCTACATATAATTAATCGGGACAAAAAGAAATAACTTGGCCAGCCACTTTGTAGTATTGTATACAAGCCCAAAGACAAAACTGGGACACTTTTTGTTCTGTTTTTTTTTTTTAAACGAGCCACTTTTCTTTGACCAAAAACAAAACTGTGCCACTTTTTAAAAATGAAAAACGAAACTGGGCCAACTTAAACCCAATTCTGACATGTATACACATGTACGTGTATCTTCTTCTTTACGGAACACCCATTTTCAAAACAGAGGAAATCGACAGATCGGAGAAGCGTGGTTGAGAGTTGAGACAGTGACGATGGCGGTTAACCGATCTTGATTTATAAAGCTATCCACCGGTTCAGCTCTCTTAACTGAAGAAGACAGACCAAAGACCGATAATCACGGTTCGGTTCAAAATATTATCGCATGGGCGAAGCAATTCAATATAGAGAACAAGAACAGTGAAGGTTTAATATCATCGGTAACCAAATAATATCTCAAAGAGATTTTAACATAAATGTATTTTTGTTGCAGAAATTATCCAAAACACAAAAACCCTAATAGAATAATAGTTGATGATTTAATTCGAATCTAAGCACGCTCTCCACGAATCCTTCTTGCCAATTGAACATCTTTAGGCATGATCGTAACCCTCTTGGCATGAATGGCACACAGATTTGTATCTTCAAACAAACCAACCAAATATGCTTCAGCAGCTTCTTGAAGAGCTAACACCGCATGGCTCTGGAATCTCAGATCCGTCTACATCACCAAAAACGAAACAATTATAATCAAGACCAATCTTCTTCATCAATCTAGGAATAACTAATCAATTTCTTACGATAACTGACAGACAAAAATTGTACCTTGTAATCTTGAGCGATTTCACGAACAAGACGTTGAAAAGGAAGTTTACGGATCAACAACTCTGTGCTCTTCTGGTATTTACGAATCTCACTGATTCATCAAACAGGAACCAACTGATTTCATCATCATCGAAGACGGAATGATTTCAGAAACAGAGATTGTGATTTTGAAAGAGGAGAAATCGTGAAACTTACCGAAGAGCGACGGTTCCGGGACGGTAACGGTGAGGTTTCTTGACTCCTCCAGTAGTCGGCGCAGATTTCCTCGCCGCCTATGTTACGATTACACAATCAATCAATCTGAAACCCTAGATTTCTCAAAACTACGTTACAAATTCAAAACTAAGAACGAACGAACGAACCTTGGTAGCGAGCAGAGTCCTCGGAGCTTTTCCTCCGTGTGATTTTCTTGCAGTTTGCTTCGTACGAGCCATTGCTTCGTCAAGAACTTGAGAGCTTAGAAACTATGAAGAAGATTGAATCAGAGAGAAGAAGAATCGCTAATAGCTTTTGAATGTTGTTGTTTTGATTTTGAGAAAAGTGAAGCAGATTAGTGAATTTATAGTGATGAGGTGAATTATTAGGTCGGTTAATTTTGGGAGATTAACGGGAGAGTAGTTTATAGACGTCCGATTAAAGGCCATTTCGACGGTCCATATTTGATTAAGGATAAGATTAGCATACGTGGCGATCTGCGTTTTCGATTATTATTGGTCCAAATCTTGTGTGTTTTAAGGTTAGTGTTTTCTTATGGTTTAAGTAATGGTTTTAAAATGAGTAGACTTATATTCGGGCCTCTATTGATCATGAATGGACTCTACAGTCCAGTTAAAACAGGCCCAGAAGCCCATTGTAGCAGCCACATCATAAAAACACATATGCAAGTTCTTCCCAAGAATTCAAGAAACATAAATCTTAGAAACGTAGAGAAAGCAAACATATATCGTGATGCAGACATATTTGATATGATATCATATAAAACAAATATAAGGACACTCAAGATCTTCTCATGATCATGATCATGAGATTGTTTAGGTATTTTAAAATGTGGTTAAGTTTTATTCTAAGCATAGTATGGAGTATTGGTTAGAGTTGCTATATTTTAAACAGAATATGATTGTATTTGATATTTGATGTAACTATAAGTCCTACTTCCCAATAACGTTTCTTGATAGTGACGACCCTATCATTGACATATAAAGGTTTCGCTTTGGTAAGTTTAGTTCAATTGTTCATATAAAGGTCTAAACCTCAATGGTGCACAATCACAATTTTATGTTTAGTGATTCTGCTAATGACCAACATAAAAGCTACTAGCTATACCATTTCTTGATTGTTACGTTTAATTCCAAATGATATTTTCTAAGTATTCGGCCATTATATTCCACAACTACCCGTAATTACAGTTAGATCCTTCATCTTTACTATGCCTTACAGTGTTTCTACTTGCATTCATGTCATGTGCCTAACTGCCCCAATAGCCAAGAATTAATGTATAATCATCATTACCAATCTCTTGGTTATGATTTAAAAACAATGATTGCGTTATACGACTCCAAACTAACGTGTACCATACTATCACATCTCTAAGACTTTGACTTAATGAATCTCTCTTTGAAATTGTTTGAACTTCTCTAGCTTAATTGCGAGAAAAATGATAGAAGATGTTATTATATTTTGTTTTTCTTTTCACTGGTCCACTGGTCCTAGAGGAGTCATATATTTCTCAATAATATTATTGGATGATCATATATTCTCTGCGAATGCAGATGCTCTCAATCCAATGATTAGTACTGCTGTTTATATCAAGTGGTTCAAAAAACTCACAGCCATATACGTCCATACCGGAGTATTACTATTTTTTATTATTTAAAATGTAATGTTATTATTAAAATGATTTGACAATGAAGGTTATGGTGATTGGTGAATATAGTATAAGGATCAACGACTACTTGTGTGATTCATGTGATATATTGGCGGTGTCATTGAAATCCACAGTCCCAATCATATGAGATTATGAGATACATTCATACATATTTCGTCCACAACAACGATTCGATAACTTTCTGACCCCAATCATATAACAATAAGAATAAAGAAATATTAGTTCACATCTAGTTAATTCGAGCAATTTTGCAGTTGATGATTTGAAGCTGAAAATATGACTAAATGCATGGCTTTTTATGGGCACTCTCTTACTGTACGGGTTTCTCGAAATTCATCAGTATCTTTACCCCTTTTTGATAATAATAGCTTTCAATTTTACCTATACACTTCTAAATAAAAGTTGCGAGTGTTGTGGCGCTGACATGTTACTCAATAATTTATACGAAAAAGGAGGATATTAAGTTAATTAAAGGGTAATAAGAGACTTAATTATTAGTGGATAATAAAAGGTATTGTTTCAAATAAAGCTCCAAATTACTTTTAGCAAACATTTTTGGATGAGCTGGTCGATGGACTGGCTTAACATTGACGTACTTGTATACTCAATGTAAGGACTAAGGACTAATCATTTCCCAATATAAATTGATGCTAATTATTACATGATTACTTTTGTGTCGTTAACTAATCAAGGTCCATTTTCGTTATTAAAAATAAATTAAAAAAATATTGTAACACGTACTATAAAATTCTTAATGCTTGAAGTCCGAAATTAGGACTAAAGTTATTCGCCCTCATACGTCACTGCGTACTTGTTCATTCGCTCCATAACAAATATCATTTCTACCAAAACCCGTTTTATATGATTAATTTTCATCCTATAATTGCAATGCAAGGCTGTGTCCTTTGCTTCTCTTTTAACTTAAATTATCTTATAGCTTTTTGCCTCTTTTGTTTTCATTCTACTACAACCCATGAGGTAACCAAATCTAGTGTTACACAAACTTATTTAATCATCATAAATAATTATGATATCTTTTGACAAAACCTTCTTGATTTTATTATTAGTAACAAGTTGAACGACCATTTCCAGTATTGGCATATATTTATTATAAAGATCCCATTAGAATATACATAATTTTTTCTGACCATGGTTAGTTTTACGAATTATAATGAGATTTGAAAGTTTCACCAAATTGGATTTGAGTCTGATGCTGTGGATGGGTTTTAAAAAGTTGTGCCTAACACTTATGTTATCAATAGATGAAACATGATCTAAACAATACCAAAAAAGTGAAAAAATATATTTCTAATTTATATATATTCACAACACAATAGACATATACATAATGAAATAATTACGTAGATCTAAACAGTTTCATATCTCCATTAGCGAGTTTGTATTAGAGTTTTCACTGATTGTACAAATTTATGTTGTCGGAGCCATGAACAGAAACAAAACATTTATATGAATATATATTTAAAATACGAGGGGAGATAGAGACGTGGCGAAATCTGATAAGGAGTTAGAGATGCCGAAAGACGTTTGCCTAAACAAATCCAAAGTATAATCCTGATTAGCATATCTTAATGCTTTTGTTAACCTAAACATTGCATGTGCATTTCTATGTCTTCACTCTTCTTCAAACTTAAAATAAAGCACTGATATATAAAACTTAAAAATTATTTAACTCGACATAAAAATGAAAGCTAAATCTATGAAGCAAATAAATAAAAACTAAAGATTCCAAATAGGCTTTTATAAAGTACAATAGCTAACTATTAACCGAACTTATGTTTTTGTGTTTTACTCGTCATGATATGATAAAATTTTGTTATAAACAGTTTTTAAAAAAAAAGTGTACATGTGAGTGGAGAATGACAAATTTCACTCGTAAAAAGCTACATTTTACTTAATTTTAAGAAACATTGAGGAAACAAAACTTTAATCAGGTTCATCCCTTCTGCTTGTAGCTAATCACTGCCTAATACGTAACATTCACTGTGTACAACGGAGCGCCGTCACTTATTTGTTTCCTTCTTTTTCTGGTAACACCTAAACCTTTGGACTGAGAAAGAGGGTCACAAGTCGGTCAACGCGATTTTTAATTTGTTTGACCACTCTTACTGAATTAGCTGGCACGCCACGTCATCTTCTGACGCTGACATGTCAGCGTTAAACACACGTCCACATCGACGTTATTCAGCGCCTAGTAGACGTTTTCCACTGAAGCTATCAAATTAATTATTTACAACATTTATTTATTTCTAATCACAAAATATAGAATTTAACAACATTTATTTCTATTTATAACTGAAACATATTGATGTACTTAAAATTTAACAATAAAAACGTATAATGATCGACTAAGGATTTATAAGGATATTGTTGCTTCAACAAATGACATTATACAAAGATTTTTATTTGATGTGATTTGTGTCCTATTGAAAACAAATTAAGCGATTAATTTATTGTTTGATCCCATATAATATACTCATTTCCTCAATTTGTGCGTGCATGTTAATGCAATTTGGTGCATGGAGGCAGAAAGAGACAATCCACTGCCGATTCATAGCATACGATCGACTCTCTTGTAATTATATCTTTATGGAGAAAAATTAAATAATTGAGTTCGATTCATTATAACCAATAATAATAAAAATTTGCAGAAGCATTAATGAAGATTTGCTTAGGAAGATAAAATTAAATGAGAAGATCCTTAAAACGTAACAAGTGGGGTGAGAACGTAACGTCGCATGGGGGGGATGCATCCATAACATGCATTTGGACCCACCTTTGTTTATTTCAATTTTTTTTTTTAATACTATTTATTCAATATTTAGATTTGAAATAGGGCAATTCAATCATCTATATCAAACTATAATTTCAGTATGAAACATATATGTATATATATATATATGAGTATTCGACTTAAATAATATGATAAGCGAATAGTATATCATAAGGTTATTATCATGCCACATGCGGAAAATGTGATATGTAGGAGTGATAGGAACTCAAGGTGTGGACAGTGGATCATTGATCAACGATTTTTTTTTTTTTTTTTTTGTTCAACAATTTTT
>Ga0041059_1000312_pt1 | contig 34814 bp, 31 predicted proteins | sample AraColnosormetaG_FD_56232 | JGI IMG/M metagenome (GOLD analysis project Ga0041059, IMG submission 56232) | Arabidopsis roots microbial communities from North Carolina, USA - Col MF nosort | ecosystem: Host-associated > Plants > Roots > Unclassified | place: USA: North Carolina | collected...
GCCAAACTGCCCTTGCCATGGAGTTGCTCAGAAAGATGGAAGAAAGAAATATCAAGCTCGATGCAGTCAAATACAGTATCATCATTGATGGTCTTTGCAAAGATGGGAGCCTCGACAATGCATTCAACCTTTTCAATGAAATGGAAATCAAAGGGTTCAAAGCTGATATTATTACCTACAACACTCTCATTGGAGGCTTTTGTAATGCTGGTAGATGGGATGATGGTGCCAAGTTATTGAGGGATATGATCAAGAGGAAAATCAGCCCCAACGTTGTCACATTCAGTGTTTTGATTGATAGTTTTGTGAAAGAGGGAAAACTACGAGAGGCCGATCAACTGCTCAAGGAGATGATGCAACGAGGTATAGCTCCTAATACTATTACATATAATTCCTTGATAGATGGGTTTTGCAAGGAGAACCGCCTAGAGGAGGCCATCCAGATGGTGGATCTGATGATTAGCAAGGGATGCGATCCTGATATCATGACGTTTAATATCCTCATAAATGGATATTGTAAGGCTAATCGGATTGACGATGGTTTGGAACTCTTCCGCGAAATGTCTCTGAGAGGAGTGATTGCTAATACAGTTACTTATAACACTCTTGTCCAAGGGTTTTGTCAATCGGGAAAACTTGAGGTTGCCAAAAAACTCTTCCAAGAGATGGTTTCTCGGCGTGTTCGTCCTGATATTGTGTCCTACAAAATATTGCTGGATGGGTTGTGTGACAATGGAGAACTAGAGAAAGCATTGGAAATATTTGGAAAAATAGAGAAGAGTAAGATGGAGCTTGATATTGGTATATATATGATCATTATCCATGGGATGTGCAATGCTAGTAAGGTGGATGATGCTTGGGATTTATTCTGTAGCCTCCCTCTCAAAGGAGTGAAGCTTGATGCTAGGGCATACAACATAATGATTTCAGAATTATGTAGGAAAGACTCACTGTCTAAAGCAGACATACTGTTCAGAAAAATGACAGAGGAAGGACATGCTCCAGATGAGTTGACATACAACATACTTATCAGGGCACATCTTGGTGATGATGATGCAACCACAGCAGCTGAACTTATTGAAGAAATGAAGAGTAGTGGGTTCCCAGCAGATGTTTCCACTGTTAAGATGGTTATTAATATGCTTTCTAGTGGTGAATTGGACAAAAGCTTTCTAGATATGCTTTCTACAACTCGGGCTTCATTGAAATGAATATTTCTTGTGTAGCTATGATTTGTTGCTTTTCAGGCATCAACAAGGTCAAATGGGCTCAATTTTTGTCCTAAACACATTGAATCCATTGAACAAGCCTTTTTATTCAGTGAAAGAAAACTAAAAATTCAATCAAATCAACTTTCCATTTTATTCATCGAAGTAAGAGATCAGTTCGATACATGTGGAATATAAAGCACAACTATATCATCATATGTATGTATATTTCTTTCTTTTAGATTTGAGTAATTAGAAATGGTAACTCCAAACAAAAGAAGTAAATTCAAAGCTTATTCTGGTAACCCCATGGATTATTGTTTGCCCATTTCCACTGATCTCTGCACATCTCATCCACTCCATATTTTGCCCTTTAATAAACCAAATCAGATTGTTTAATAACATTATTTATCTCCTAAACCAATCATGTTAATGGTGAAAGAGTTAAACTTACTTCCAGCCAAGTTCTTTCTCAGCCTTCTCTGTTGAAGCATAAACTGCTGTTGCATCTCCTGACCTTCTCGGACAGAGCTTAATCGGGATTTTCTGCACATGTTGTTTTTGTTTCACCATTTTAGACAAACAATCACAAACTATTTACCCTTCTGAATTCATTTTCTGCTATTACCTTGCCGGAAGCTTTTTCAAAAGCTGCAACCATTTCTAACACAGACGTTCCTTGACCAGTCCCTAGATTGTAAGCAGTACAACCTGGTATTCCAACATAACACAGGTCTGAGAAATAATCTATCAAATCAAACTAAAAACTTCTAACAGTTAAATGTCTGAGAAAGTTACCAATCTTTGGATCAGCAAATAGCTTCCTGAGCGCAGCGATATGGCCATCTGCTAAATCCATCACATGGATGTAGTCTCTTACCGCACTACCATCCTCGGTGGGATAGTCATGTCCATAGACATTGAGTTCCGGTAAACGTCCAACGGCCACTTGTTGGATGTAAGGCATGAGGTTATTGGGGATGCCTTTTGGATCCTCACCAATACTGCCACTCTCATGTGCTCCTACAGGATTGAAGTACCTCAGCAGAATAATTCTCCATTCCGGTTCTGCCTTTTGAATATCTCTAGCTATTTCTTCAAGAAAGAGCTGCACAAAGGAAAGTTTGGTAAATCCATCATGACTTTTCAACAATTGAGCATTGTTATTATCTTTGTTAGGCTTAAGAAAGGCTTCTTAGCTCAGGTAACATTTGGAAAAATTACAAGGTATTAATCACAATAGAGCCAACTTTCACGATTATAAATCTACAACCAAGAGTTTCTAAAGTCTGAGAGACTTGGATAAAGGAGGAAAAGCGAGAGAGACATTACGGTCCAAAGGCATATTGAGTAAAATTTACCTTAGTACGACCATAAGGATTCATAGCCTTTAATTCAAAGTCTTCCATGCATGGAATCTTTTCAGGTTGTCCATAAACAGTGGCAGAAGATGAAAACACCATCTGTATATTCCAACAACACATCAATTTGTATCCCCACCATTGTAAAACCGAACAAGGAAATATAAGGAAAAAAAAGTAAAACATTTCTGAAGTTTAAGAATTATATCTAACCATTTTGCAGTTGTACTTTGCCATGGTCTCATATAGATTGATTGTTCCAACCAAGTTATTGTCAAAGTAGCGGCGAGGGTTTTCAACACTCTCACCCACAGCTTTAAGACCCGCAAAATGAATCACAGCATCAAATCTATTACCTCACAAGAAAACGAAATCAAGCCAAGGGTCAGAGATCCAGAGAAGCTATGATTAGCCAACTTAAAAGGTGAGAATCTAACATACCTCTGCTTGGAGAATAGTTTCTCAATGTCCCCTTTGTTTCTTAGATCACCCTGCAAACAATCAACACCAAAAAAATCTTAATCGATTATCTCCTTACAAATTCAATCCCAAAGATGATATTGTAAAAGAAAGTCTTCAGGTTATAGAGATTGGTCTAAAGTTCTTCAGGTTTTGTTGTGATCCTTGTTTTTCAAAGAGAGAACACACCAATTCAAAAATGAATACAATCACAGAGCAATAATTTCAGCTCACAAGACTAGACAAAGAAGCAGTAGTTAGTTACCAGATTGAAGTCGAGCTTCTTGGAGAGATCAGGACCAACAAGCTCCCTAACTCTATCAACAGCTTCGATAACAGAGTTATCAAAATTATCGATGATCGAAACCTTAAAACCATCTTTGAGAAGTTGAACAACAGTATGCGTCCCGATAAAGCCAGCACCACCAGTAACAAGAATGTTCTGCTCCACAGAAGAACCCATTTCAAAGAAGAAGAAAGGTTATCAAGAAGAACCCACTTGGCAAAATCGATTCTTTGAAAACTAGATCACCACCACCAACAGAAGAACAAATGAAGAAGATTGATGGGAGGAATTGAAAAAGAGTTGGGTCCTTATTTAAAGATATTTGTAGCTTTGTTTACAAGTTGATAAGAAGGCACGCAAAGCGAAAAATAGGAAAAATGAGTGGGCTCTTTCATGTTTTTGTTGGTTTCTATAAATACGGCAGTGATGATCATGACAACGATGATGATGATGATGATCCGTTTAAGTGTATTATAGCTTTGATTCGTCGATTTTCAGTTACGCATTGATGGTGAAACTTTTCTCGGCGGATTTTAATAATTAAAAGGGAAATAATGTAAGATTAAGTCTTCTTTTTTTTTTACGCAATGACATTTTTAACCTATTTTTGTAAATAAATGACTAGTGATGACCAAAATCTACGAGGATTATGGGAATACAGAGAGATAAATTTTCTATGGGTTGGATAACACGCTAAAAACTGGATAGTAACGTTGTCCAATCAACTTTTTTGTGTTTTTTCGTTAAAGTTGTCCACTTAATATTTATCTTTTAACGATACCTAAGATTGTGACAGAGACAGCAGAGACCTACCGATAACGTTATGATCAAATTGATGACGTGTATCTACAACTTTATTTAGGTATCCAATTTGGGTAAATGTTGAAATGTTTTGGTACTAGAGTTAGCTAATAGGATTTTGTTTTGAGAAGGAATATATGTTTCGTATGTTTTTTTTTATAACAAAATATGTCTTTATGTAGATAAATTTTGAAATATATTCATAACATGAATTTTGCATCAATTTGCAAGTAGAAATGGCAAATTCTTCGATTTGTCACAAATTGCGGGTAAAATCTTTTACTTAAGATAATGTGTGATGTAGATGATTTTTAAATCCGGATAACATAAGTAAGAATACAAGAATTTATAAATGCAAAGCCATTTCACATGGGTTTTGTTAGCTTGTCATTTTTGCTTAAGATCAAAGAAACCCAAAAACCCGTAACTATCAACCAAAAGAAAAACAAGTGTGGTCATTTATTGTGCTTAACCCTCAAACTTATCAATCAATCTACCAAACGTTTTCACGATGCAGTTTGGTGTTACTGCAAACATCAAAAAAAGTCTTGGTACCGATCTTTATTGATTAAAGTTCAGATGCTAAACACTTTAACAGGAACGGATGTAATAAAAGTACTAGTATTCAGACAGAGCTAGCAAAGATAAAAAAGTGAGCCATTTTACTTACCCGGTACTGGCTCCTATAGGTGTATGTATTGTAGTCTTGTAGCCATAGCAAAGGACTACGAAAAGTCTTTGAGTGGTACCTTTAGAAACTGTTACGGCCAAGAATAAGATAGATAAGTCTTACGACGTTACGGATTTTATAAGAATTGTGATCTTAGTATCTTACAACTATTTCTGCAGTCGTCAGTTGAATTTGGGACTGAGGTAGAACTCAGGATCTTGGAAAAACCTGGTGAGTGTATCAGCCTTTTTAGAAGAGAGATCTGTGTTTGCTAAAATGTCTTCTTTGGATGCTTTAGCGATTGCTTCAATTGAACCAATAGCCTGGTACAGCTGTAACCGATGAGAACATAAGCAAGCAAGTAGAATTCATGGTGCAGTGACATGATTCACAATAAGGTTTGAAGTTTGAAGTTGGAATTGTATTTTAATAGTATCAAAAGTGCAAGTTTACCACTTGAACCTGCTCATAAGTAAACATTACCGTGTTCGCATCATGTTTGTTAATATTGGGTATGGATGTGACAAATCTGATGAAGATGTTTGTATCCTGCACAGTTCGCTTTCTCTTCACATGAAAGAAAACGAAAGAAGCTTTAGAGATTGTCAAAAACAAATGTTGAGACAGATCATTATAACAAATGAGAACCTACCTCAACCTTGAGCTTAGAGGCCACCTTCTGTTGCTTGCACACTGAAGCTCAAGTTTCAAATCTTATCAGTCAATCACTAAAAAAACCGTAGAGTATATTAACTAACACAAAACAAATGAATCTTATACCTCCACGAGAGTGAGCAATCTTAACAATCTTCTCAAATCCCATCTCAGCATCAGTGACTTGTACAAACGCAGGTTTCCCAAACTCCATCTCATATCTACGAAAAAGATTTATCGAGCTTCATTTCCGACAACACAGATAAGCAAAATGATGCAAAGTGAAAAAAGAAGAGTAGAAGACCACTCACTGGAAGTAAGATCGCATAAAAGAATCACTCTGCTCTTTAGTTGAAAGTGTAGCAACAACATAAAGTTGCGCAAATTGCCCTTTCAGCCTCTTTACTCTAAAAAAGTTTAAGTCAAAGAAATCAGAAGACATATAGGAGTTTGCGATAGAGAGAGAGCTTGAAACTTTATTATATAGACCTGCTGAAGATGGAAGCAACATTGGAAAAATCCCATTTAGTCACAAAAACAAAAGCAATAGAAACACCTCCACAATTGAAGATGAGATCCTATCACAGCATAAAGTGAATTCTTTAAGCTAAATTTTAGATAATCCAATTCTCCAAAAGAATCTAAACAGAGAAAGAAGGCACATACAGGGGGGATAGAGACAAAGTTAAGGCGGAAAGAGTTTGCGCTAAGAAACGCAGATATGAAATTGATCAGTGAAGGTTCTTGTTCAACTTTCCATGCATTGCTCATTATACAAACACCAGCAACATTTCCTGTCAGAGATTATCGTAAATTAATCCAATCGCAGATTCTCAGTAACATGAATCTACTAAACATTAGACTCATCATTCAAATTTCGCAGTAATCAAATCAAAACACATATCGCCTAATTTGAGAACTTATCGACATTTCTACATAAGAAATTGAGCAGATACAGAGTCGAATTCAAGTTTCCTAGATTTGATTTGAATCACAGCTATAAAATCGACACCAAAATTTTGCAAATCCTAGACTCTAACGATTGAGTAGATCGGATATTTTGATAACAGAGAAGAGTGGTTACCTAGATTCACGAGAGGTGACGAAACTTGATGATCTGTTGAGACACTGTAGCTTGATCCCGCCGTCGCCATTGACGAACCTCCTAGAGTTATAGAAATTCGAAAATCTTGGCGGATGAGGATGACGAATAATTATCAAATTTGAATAATTAATTGTTTTCGTCCCACATCGCTCTCCGACTTTGGTTCTCCTAACCGGTTCATGAGTATATATAAACCGGTTTTGAATTCTCCATACGCTCCACATTACGTTTGAGGTCGAAGATATGCTACTGATCAGATTCACTTGATGGTCTTTCAAACTATAATTTCTTACTTTCCTATGGATATCAGGATCATAGGGTGCAAGCCTAAACCATGCATGACATAACAATAAGAGAGAATTTGTTAGCCTGTAAGTAATATAATCCTATAATCTACTTCATTCCTCACAGGAGAGGTGATTCTACATATTTCCAGATTCTTGCTTTTGTTGGGAAAATGTTTTCATATATTAAAAAGATCAGGAAGTATTACATTAGAAATCATGTATTGATGTTGTAGACTTGGTATAAGTCTTCGAATGATACCACTTTCAAGAATACAAAAAAATAGTGGATTCATTCATTCCTTCCTTCCTCAATATTCTCATTCTACTCTGTTGGTGCAAGACATGATTGTAGATTTCATCTCTTCTTTGCTCAAGGATGCTTCAACAATAAGCTGCAGATAAACAGTAAAGGAAAAAAACTGAATCATCCAAGATTAAAATAAAACAGATGTTATAAGTTAGATCTTTCTCTTTCTTTCTTTTACCTCTTGTACTCTGTTTCCAGCTCGAGCAAGCAGTTTGTATTGGTTCTCAAACATTGGAGCCATGTAAACCTACAAAGAGAGAGAAAGCAAACCAGAGCTCTTAGCTTCCGATCAAAACATAAAACGTTCACATTTTTTCGCTAAGGAAGCCGCAACAGTATTCAACTCTTTAGCGGTCTGTTAGATGTTTTCGTGTTTTGATATATACATTTTAGGTGATTAAACTGTGTACCTGAAACGTTGGAGCAAGACCCGGACTCAAGAAGAAACGACTTTTTGAGACTGATTGGATTCCTTCAACCATTTCCAGCTCTTTGATCAGAGATTCCACGTCAGGCCACTGCAGAAGAAAGGTTTCAGAAACCTGTAATAATGGTTTCATCACATAAAATCACAGAAGGTCTTTAATACCTCAGCGTCGAGCTCTGCTGCTTGTAATCGTCCCCCCAACTGATCATTATCACCACCAACTACAGATTCTAAAGCTTCAGTAAGAGGATCAGGCTGCATAAAGACATCAAACGGGTCTAGGTATATATCAAAATGAGTTACCAATTGCTACAAGATAAACTTTTGAGAGATCTTTCTCACCGTAATTTCTTTTAATGACAAGAAGATACGTTCAAGAGCAAAATCTAGCTGGTGCACTTTCGCTTCCACAATCTGATAACAACAAAAAGAAAGGTTTGTCAAACAGTTGTATTCCTTAGCAGTGTTTACGATAGTTCGAGATATTACCTGACCAATCTTGAAATATGAAGCAGGGTCTAAAGTTGCATCCCATGAAACTTCTGACTGGTGAACCAATGCAGGGACACCTTCTAGCTGTTTCAACCCAACTTTTTAGTTTTACACAACATTCTAGATTCCGTTCTTGCCAGTCAATAAAGCAAGAAGGTTCAAAGATATTTTAACTTCTGTAAGTTAGTAGTTAGTACCTCACAGAAAATACCAAAATAGGTAATTTTCTTGATGCAGCATTTCACAACATCCCCAACACGAAGCTTAGCCATAAGAGTTCGTTTTTTCTCAACTTCCTCTTCATTTTCTCTCGGCCTCATTGAAAATATAAGCTTCCTTGAATTTCGATTTGCCATAACAACATTCACTTTGATTTTCTGCATTGAGTTAAATTGTTTAGAAAGGAAAAACAAGCATTTCCATGTATGGAAATTAAAGTCATAGGTTTTTTAGACATACCTGACCAACAAAAGATGACAGGAACTTCTGCTTCTCTCTGTCATATACCATAAGAAGATCTTCCAGCTTCATATCAGAAGAAACTTCTCCGTTGATCGTTGTAGCGACTTCAGAATCTAAGCTTGAATCTGGAGATGGAGATTTACTCGTGACATCTTGACCTCCAATTACCCCAAGGTTTTGTCGATACGGTGATGGATCTACACCTTTTCTTCTTAACCATGATTCAAATGCGAGAAACTTCCATTTTGCTGCAAGGTTCCGGTAGGGTAAAAATCCAATCAAAGATCCATAGGAAACCTGAACAAAGATTATAAATGGTATAAAAAAATAATTAGTAAAACAAAATGAGATGAAACCAGAAGTGAGTACAGATCTAACTTACAGCAAATCCTCTAGTGCTTGAACTTATTAGCTCAACATCTGCTCGTAATTCTGTTTTAACTAGAGACTCTGCCTTATTCCAATCATTTTCCTATAAAAATCACACAAAACGAGTTTATCATACGCCTCTTATCTTATTAAGGAACAAATAGTAAGAGAGTGTTAGTTCTCAACCTCCAAGGACGATCTGGTAGGAGGGCCCTTGAGCTCAACAGAGACCTGACGGCCTTCATGGTTCACGACTGACGGTTTTCCTATGTTCGGAACTGATGGCTCAGCGGAAGACGGGTCTAATCTATAATAAAAGTAACCAGTCAGGCAAAACAGAAAATAGGAGTCAAGAAAGCAAAATTCCTCAAAGTCAAGATACTAAACCAGAATTCACCTTTGTGGTTTCCCTTGTAAAGAAGCTTCGACGATGGTTTGAGAAATTGGTTTCGAAGGAATTCTCTCGAGTGGATCACTGTTAATAGTTTTCTCCTCAGAGGACATCTCGCTATTGAGCTGCATTTCTTGATAAAACAACAAACATATGAATCAGCACAAAGTTAGACTATTTAAAAATATTCTTAGTTTGTCTCTATACCAGTTGGAATTGAATTATTTTCTATCTCCGATGATTCCAAAACTCCGCTATCTGCAACTTCCTTTTCTATGTTCTCAAGCTCTGGCCTTGCTTCTGGCTTCTGAATTGAGTTGTTTACTATCTCAGATGATTCCACTCCTCCGCTATCTCCAACTTCCTCTTCTACATTGACAGGCTGGAGCCTCGCTTCTGGCTTCTCCAAAAGAGTATACTGTGAATATGTTCCACCTTCCTGTTCTCCTTCCTCCATAGTTAAATCATCAGAAAGAGGCTTGTCTTCCTCTTCTGCAACTACGCTCACTGGTTCCGGTTTTCTCAACAATGTCATATCACTAAACCTCTCATTTTCCCTCTCATTTCTCATTTTCAATGTCAGATTCGGTTTCAACCGCAACTTAGACTCCTCATCATCACCATTACTAGTATAAAACGAACTCGGCTTTCTCAATATAACATTAGGCAATCTCTGCACCTTTGGAGCAGCAACAGCCTCCACCAATGGCTTCTTCAAAACAGGGCTTGGCTTCTTCATCACTGGCCTTTCGAACTTGACTCCATCTTTCAGAACAGGCTTTACCAATTTCAATCCATCCAGTGAACTAGTAGATTTCTTCTTGTTATCCTTTGACCAATCCAATGGAATCTCTTCAACTTCAGGAATTTTACCTTTGTTCTTGTAGAAAGATTTCTCAATGTCAATAAAAGAAGCTTCTGGATCCACTTTTCTAGCTACTATCTGTATAAATTTCACCATTAACATCATCAGCACAACAGAGAGAAATCGAAATACATAAAATTCAAAGAACCGTTTTTTACGAAATCTCTCACCTTAGCCAAAGTCAATTTCGGGTCTTCGCCGAGTAAACGGCCAAAGTTGAGCTCCATTTGATCCCATTCGTTGAGCTTAGGCTCTTCTCTTTTCGAAGCAGAAACTAAAAACTTCTTCTGTTTAGCTAACAAATTCTCTCGGTTTCTTCTCACTCTAACCCTAGAAGGAAACGACAGGAATTTTCCGGCGAGAGAAGCGGAGGGTGCGGCGGCGGAAGCGGAAGAGGATAAGGCGAGAACGTCCATTTTCCGATTAAGCCGAAAGATGATAATTTATACGAATGAGAATCATGGGTCCAATCAAAATCACGACTTTATTTTATCTCGAGTGAGACTGTTGCTTGAGCTCTGTCTCTTACTCTCCCCCTATGTGAACTACAGAGAGGAAGAAATGGCTATGGCGGAGGAAGGAGCTTTATCAGTTTAGCTCAATATTTCGCTTCCTGGTTGAACCAGTAAGGTGAAGACACGTGGTTGATGAAGGAGCAACTACAAAAAAAAGATTGCATTTTAACGTCTTGCCGTTGTTTCGTTTTAGAGATGAACTACACGTCGTTTTTTGAAATTTGCTTTAACGTCAAATCTTTTCATACACGCGTAAGATTGGGCTATCATGGGCCTAAAATTGGCCCAATAGAAGGATGGGAAAGAAACTCAAAGAAGAAAACTCTACCAAATAATCCATGTTTTTTTATGTATGCAGAAGTTTATTATATCTGTATATATAGATAAACACTGATATATCTAAATATCTAATGCACTGAGGCTATTTCATTGTTTCAGTTTACTTAACATTGTTATTTATTTTGATATCGATTAGGGTTTGGATTTTGTGGGTTCGTCATAAAAGGGACTAGAGTTTTTTTTTATTGAAAAAGGAAACGGACTAGCTAGAGTTATAGTTTTGCATATCGGCTCTACCTAAAGTTTTAAATAAGTTGAATTCACGCATGCATCAAATAACTCGTGCACTTTAACGAACATTAATTGGTTAATCCACTGATTGTCAAATATCGACTATGAATTAGTCCATTTTATTCTTCTCGTTCCATACAATAAATCGATGTTAGTACAGTGGCAAAAGTGTAGTTTAGCAAGGACGAACACATGTGAGACGAGAAAAGGGACAAAGAGCTGAAAGTATAAATAGGCGTTACGTTCTATAGCGGTTTTCATGCTGAGAACATCATACAATTGTCGTTCGATATAATCTGTGGCTTGCATAGTTTACGGCTCCTCGTTTGGATTTTTGAGGAATTTATATAATTATAAATAATGACTATTTGTATTTTCACATACTTCAGTAGATAGATTCTCGAATCTCGAGATTACCAATATCATGCACATCATCATATGATGCATACACGTGATGTAATAAAGTTATTTTAATATGTATTCAGCCAAAAGTTGCACCAAAAAGAGAATCCATCGAATCCACGAAAACTAGGTTCTACTAATTAGTTATCTATTAAATTATTTCACAAAACTAATAACCATATAGCATTCAACACGAGTACACATCTATAACGGGGGGAAAAAAACTTTTATGGAAAACATTTAAAATAAATATGTATAAGTTAGTTAATATATGTGCCAAAACATGGAACCTAACGCCCACAGTTTTTCCCCATCTATAAAATATATGTACTTTCAGCCTTTCACTTCAATTCCCTAGCTCAACAAACAACAAACTATGAATCAAAACATATATCTCTTTATTTCATAATCATTTCCATAAATTACACCCTCAAAGGTTTTCCACTTCTTAAATCCCTTTTTATCAAATGGATGTCTTTATATCGGAAGAGTATATCAACCGCCGGAGATTGGAGAAAAAAGCTGCCACCGTTGCCGGAAAAAGCATGAGGTTTGGCTCAGCTTCAAGCAAGACACCAGAGAAGAGAAATAGTTACCCTCGGATATCGGAATCTCCGCCAGATAATGAGTTCCGGGTCACTGGCGGGGGTGTTTATGATAGCTTTGCCTTTGTGTTCCACTGCTTCTCGCCGTAAAAAAAACAAAGCGTTTGTGTTTAGCGATCAAAATGCATGCGCAATAGTATATGCATGGGAACTTTATTAGTTGTAGCTCTCGTTTTTCTAACATTTACTTGAAAAAATAATTCTTCTTAACACTGTTTTTCTGAATGATGGATAGAATTTCATGTTTACCAAATAAGTGGATAGGCCCAATAGCAAACAAACGAATAAATAAAAATTATTATCGGCCCAAATCCAATAAGAACGTGAGCAACATGATTTTAGTGACACGTGAATTTACTTAAATGAAAAGAAAAGCCTGGCACTTAAAATATATTTATATTTTCCAATAATCTCAAAAAAAAACTCTCTGATTCGAAAAGTGAAATTTGATTTTGACAAAAAAAAAATGAGCTACGACAGAGTCCCACCGGAATCGTATCCTCCTCCAGGTTCGTTCGTAATCACTTCTCCTTCTTATGATTCTCTTCTCTTCGATTCTAAATTCTGATTCTCTTATTTTGATCTATTCTAAAAGTACTAAGATCCTGTTTTTGATCGGACGAATTAGGATACCAATCTCACTATCCACCTCCGGGTTATCCATCAGCACCGCCACCGCCGGGATATCCTTCTCCTCCGTCGCATCACGAAGGATATCCTCCACCTCAGCCTTACGGAGGATATCCACCACCGTCTTCACGTCCTTACGAAGGCGGTTATCAAGGCTACTTCGCCGGAGGAGGTTATCCTCATCAGCATCACGGACCACCACCTCCTCCTCCGCCGCAAAATTACGACCACTGCCATCATGATCATCACCATTACCAAGATTCTGACTCTGGTTGCTTCTCTTTCATCCGTGGCTGGTTCGTTTCTTTCTCTACCACTTGCCGCCTTTTAATTTTCGTTTACTTTCATTGTTGTGAGTGCACTGATTCGATTCTCTGTGTTTTTTTTGGTCAATCTTGTTAGCTTTTATGTTGGATCACTGATTAATGCTCAGGGTTCATTGAACTAGTGTTTTGGTTTATGGAATTTGGGAATACTATGATCCTGATCAGAACCAGATTCCTTTGAGTTGATTTATGGATAAGCCATAATGTGAAACTCAAGAGTTCCGTTGTGAACCCTGACTTGACTTCTTTATCATTTTGTTTGGTGGCCAATTATCGAAATTTTAGAGCAAGAGATTCGTATTAATCCTTAGATTTAGTTCTCTGAGTGCTTTGCTGATCTTCTAAGGAAGGTTCTTGTCTTTTTATGATGAGTTTAGAGCTATCCATGTATAGACACATTTTTATGTTTATCTGTTGGACAGGATCTTTTACTTTTCAATGGATCTAGTGACTCTCTTAAGAACTACCTAATGGCTTTTATTTTACATTCTTAACCCCATAATATTTAGTATAAAGTTTGTAGATAAAATGTTATATCATCTGCAGCTTTTCTTTTAGTAAGAGATTTGTGATTGACCTCAAGTAGCCTAATCATGTTGCTTACAAATTGCGATTACGGAATCCTTTTTTTTGTGGGTTGCGAATTGCAGTCTTGCTGCTCTTTGCTGTTGCTGTTTGTTGGAGGAATGCTGCTTCTGAGAATGCCGCCAGTCTCTGTGGATCTCGTCGTTTACTGTCAGCATTATGTGTCTAATCGAAGACATATGCCATAACACTCTATGTCTTGTGTACTATCGTGTGTCAATGTCTGTTAATGTTTACCTCTTTGTTTGAGAGTGCACTCATCCAGAGCATGGATTAGACAAGTAGGTTTCTTGTGGATGTCATTGTAATTTGTATTATTTGGAAAACGTGATTGGTATTTTACCTAAATTTATGTTTTCAATGGCTGAATTACGGTGATAATAAAATGCGACATTTGTATTTGTTCCAAGTTTGATAAAAGGCAAAAACTAGTACAAAGAAAAGTTTGAAAACACATGAAGGTGCAAAGAGACTAAAGAATCCTAACATATGGTGGTGCATCTTTTCTAGTCCCAACCACTGTTCGGTAGAGGTAAAGTTTATCAACCTTCTCTCTTTCATCTTCTTCATTCTGTTCCATCCCATTATTCTCATTCTCGTTGATGATCTCTACGTTAAGCCGTGGCGAATTCTGCGCGAGCCTCTTGCAGCCACCGAGTGTTACTTCACAAGACGACATCCAAAGGGATCGCATTGTTTCGTACCTACCCACGTCAGCAAGAAGCGCAGCGTTCCCAAAAGGACTGTCCCTTATCTCCAGCTTCCTCATTTTTTTGCATCCATTCAACACATAGAGCATTCCTTTGTCAGTGTCCCCCGCAAAAGCTATCGAAAGCATCTCGAGCTGTTCCGCGTACATACCGATGTAGAGAAAGACTTGATCGGTTAAGAGACCGGAGACAGAGAGCCGTCTTAGACCCTTGCAAGCTTGTACGATTGCACCAAAGCCCTCGTCCAGTGATTGAAATGTAATGTGGTCAGGTTTGTGTGGCTCGAGAATGCATAGCCTGAACCGGATGAAGTTTGGACAGTTTTTGGCCACGGCTATGAGCGCTGCGTTTGTCATCTGTTTGCAGAAGTACAGAATCGAATGAAGTTTAGGGCAACCTGCGGAAATGGCGACTAGTCCAACCTCAGTCACAGATGCGTTGTTATCTTCTTCACCATGTACATCAGAGGGAAAAACTCTAAGCTCTTGTAACTCTTTACATGTGGCAGCGACAACCGCAAGTCCTTTGTCACCAATACTATCCAATATCTGTAGGAACCATAAAAACCATTTGTTGTCAGGTTAGCAAGTTAGTTTATTTTCTTCAGGACAGTGAAAAGAGAAAGTGAGAACAAACTTACCCATAATCGTTGAAGTCTCTTGCAAAGCTGAATAAGCTTAATGAGGTGGTTGCCTTGGATTTCAGCTGCATAGCTGAGGTTCAAAGAGATAAGGTTTTGGCAAATTGGGTAGAACGCTGGGAGGCAGAGTGGAGCAACCTCTAAAAAGCCAGACAAGCTCCTTAACGATGTGTATTTCTTAATGGCAGTCATGAGTTTTGCAAAAGATTCAGGATCTGGCTCATTCTCATAAGACCCTACTCCTAAGTCCACTAGCTGCGGCGCACAACTCATTAACCTTGCGAGTGCGTCAAGCGGTACTGCACGGTTTAACTTCAAGCTCTTCAGGTTTGGTGACCTAGCAACAAGCCTTTCTAAAGCAGCAACATTGGTCTCTCCTTTAAGGCAAGCGAAATTCAACGACATAAGAGTAGTGCAGCTATCTGGAAAACAGTTCAGCCATTGACCTCTATGATCATCAATCTCATTCTCTTGCAAGTCCAGCTCACGAAGATGCCTAATAAGAAAGACAACAACACATTTTAAAAACAACATAAAACCTAGAGAAACGCCAGTAAAAGAAAGGCCTTTACCTGCAATTAGCGGCAATGGAAGCTAAGCCATCAGTGGTAAACCCTTCACAGCTAACAAGAACCAAAGACTTGAAATTTGCAAAAGAACGTGAAAGAAGGTCCAAGCTTTCATCTGTTACAACCATCCGCTTCAACCTCAGCTCCTCAAGTCCCACACGGCTTCTAGCCAAAGCTTCAATCCAAGGATGCACGAAACCTCCCCATTCATGAGGAACCAAGTTGAAGTCTGCAAAATGAGGCTTCCCTTTTAAAGTTAAGGATTTGAGACATGGAAACCTCCTGATCAACCTCTCCGGGTTAATCGCGTAGCAGTTTCCGATGAACACTTCCTTCCTACTAAACCTCTCGATCTTGTGCCATGATTTGCAGACCAGAGATATCGAGTTCCTGTCTTTGTGAGAAGCTACGAAGTCAAACACGTGCTCTATAACCTCGTCTGGGAAATAATTCATCTTCCTCTATTGATTGTCGAACAGAGGAATTGACTTCAAGCTTAGCTCAGTGAAGAAAGCTTCGTGGTCCAGTGAGATCCACAACACTACCAGGTTCGAAATCGGAGGCTCACAAAATGGAGAAGCTTAGAAGAGCTCAAGAAAATCCACCGAAACCTGAAGAATCTGCAACAAAGCGAGATTCAAATTATACAAACTAATTTAGAAACAACAGATCCTGAAACTCGATAAACTAAACACAGAGATTAAGATTCAGATCTACAAGAAAGTAAATGAGCTAGATCTAGAAAGAGTTTCGAGACCTTGAGCTTATGAAGCTACTAAGATCGTCGTCGGAACCAAACTCGCTGATGATTCGATTGAAGAAAAACGTTGGAAAATGATGAATCTGGATAAAACTCTGGAGTTAGCTTCAAGTCCAATGATGATGAGATGATCAAAGATTTGGATGAGTGAGAGAGAGAAGAGAAGAGAGAGATCACGCAAGCCAAAAAAAACCAGAAACTCTGTAATGGAACAATTTAATCAAGAGGAGAGAAGCTTTAACCTAGCTGACCAAAAAACTAACCATGGTTAAGTTAAAGCTTGTTGGGTGTTGGATGATCCAACGGAGGAGAATGGTTCAATGGATAGCATAAAAAGGAATCTTGACCGTTGAGGAGTGGTATGGTTAATTGGTTATGGCATGTGTTGCTCACCACTGGTTTACGAGACCTTTCGCCAAAGAGAAAGGGTGAAGTGATGCATTAGTGTCAGAGCAAGGGACATGTACAATGCCCTTGTCTTTTTATGTTATTACTAAATTGCCATGTAAAAGCTTTCATGGCCAATAGGAAAATATAATATGTTCCATACTGAATTAATTTATTATTGGTTTTAATCGTTTTTGATTACGTATAATCAATCTTTCACGGTTGTTAGAAAGTGCAACAATGTGAAAAGTATTCGTGAAAATGATATTTGATGTGTATTAATATTTATTGGTTAATCTAATATAATACGGTATTTTTAATTCGTTAAAAAGTACAATAAGAAGAAACTAAATAATATCCAACGTACTGTCGTATCGTACTGCATCAAATACGTATGTTGTTATTCCCACATCATGTTATTTTTTTTGTCAAAAATTTGTTATCCCCATTTTAGACACTTATTTCGTTAATTTATAGTCAAATAAACTCGTAATTTTAGTTAACTGTGGAATAAACGAAAAGAAGAGAAGCAAATTTGTCGTTGGGACGATGACACCTTTTACGGAATTAGAAGTTGATGAGATTTTTTTTATTTTTTTATGTTTTCATAACCAAACAAATCCAAAAGCTAATCAAACTCCCATCTTTTTCAAAAGAAGGTAGTTATGGGTAGGGTTCCATCTCGATTAATTCGTAACTCTATTGAAAACAAACAAGTTTACTATTCAAACAATAAAAAGATTTTTAAGTAGTACATTTTGTTTCGATTTGTCATATACTGTATATTTAAGACAAATTCTAAAAATCATCGTTTAATTGTGTTTTACTGCCTAAATTCAGAATTTATAATATTTATATTAGTTTTTTTTTATATATATCTACTAGATAAATAAACCAAAAAAAAATCATTAAGAAAAAAAGAATATAAAAGGAGCAAAAAGGTGGCATAATCAAACTCAATAATAGACCCACTTGCAGATTATTACATGGAGAAAAGGGGAAGAACGAAGAGTACACAAACAAAATCATTGTTACTACTCGTTGAGACTCGAAAGATTAGAGTCATTTCTCTAGCACACCATTAATTTAGTAGTTTTGAAAATAAATGGCACTAATTATTGGTCAAGTACTTACTATCACATACTATCAACTAATAATCTTTCATAATCCTCTAAACATTTCCCTAATTGCTACTCGTATGTAGAAACAAGTTTAAGTCCTTTGTTGTATCTTCATACTCTCTGGAAAATCAACACTTGTCTTGGTAAAAGTAAATTATTTTTTAATCCAAAAAAGTTATATAGTGATGATTTCACCTCTCTCTTGACCCATCATATGCTACAATGGCTGCCATGTGAATGCCACCTTTTAGTAATCATCTCCATTTTCACCATCGATAGCCCCAAATATTTCACCATTATCTTGGTTTCAGTTGACTCGGATAATGCCTGAATTATTGGATTTTACTGTGCAACCAACCCCCATCTCTCACCTTAGTTAAATTATCTGGTAAAGTAAGTCCAAGATTTGATTATTTACTTAAAAATACATATTCAAGCATTTCTCTCCTTTCCAAATAAAAATTTTGGGTTACCTTTTAAGACAAAGTGAGAAACCTAACAGTAAGAAAATAAAATATTCAGGGGTATCAAAGCTTAGAATATCGAAAATGATAATCATCTGGTCTCTATCATCGGTAAAAGTTTTTGTAATTTTCTTCTAGAACTCTTATCTTCTTCTATTTTCTTTTTCCAGCTTTTGGTTGGTTCATGAGATTCTTTTTCCTTTTATCCTATGAATCCAAAGGCCCAAAAAGCAGAGAGAGAGAGACTCATAATGACGCATGTCTCTCTTATTCAATAATCTCCCACATACAAACACCAGTAGTTACACAATACCAACCACACACATCCATATCATATCAATAACATCATATACACATATCGATCTGTCGACATACATTACACATTTTAAGTATGTATGTATTTGTATCTCCCAATATGAGATTCGGAAAGGAACCCTTTTTCAGTTCTCATTGTCACTCCCTGGTGGTCCAGTTTTTTTTTCATTAAGAACATAAGAGTTATGATGATATTCTCCTGACAAAATTCTGTAACTCCTATAATTGAACTATACGAATCTATGTGTAGAATATAAAATGGTGCTATATACTACTACAGGTTATACGATAAAAACCATGTGGGGAGATTCACTTCAACATACACTGCTGAGACAAGAAGATCTAAATGTTTTCAGCAACCCCTTTAGATAAAAGGGGTCACTACTCACAATACTCTCACAAGCCACATAGAATCACTCAAAGAACGAGCTCATTAAACATAACAATCGAACGACTATGCTACCAGCATTTCATCCTAAGAGTTGTATTTCTCTCCTAACTACCAGTTGAAGACAGAACATTGAGGATGAGAACTAAAAGTTTCGACCTTTACTCATCCGCAGCATGAAAAGCAAAGAACATAGCGAGTAGATTCTAGTGTACTCATACAATCTCTTTAACTGGTTTAGGTTAACCCAAGCCCATCTCATTAACCTTCAAGGACTTGCCAAAGGAACACAAGAACATGAACTAGTTTTTCCAAAGACTTACTATAAGCTGCATCATTATCTCTAAAGCTCACACAGAATGACCAATCCACTACCAGTTTTTTCTAAATGTAAAGTCACAAGCAACGATCTTTAAAGCTCACACAGAATGGAAGTTACGCATCAAGCGACTAAAGATCAGAAAGCATAAGAGGCACAATGGATTGAATTGCAAGAACATCATAGATATATATAAAGCCCACTTTGGTCCAAGCGTTTGAAACATCAATAGATATAACTAATAATCACTGAACAGTGACAAACTCTCTTTTAGAATCAAAGGAACTAATTCTCAGTTATCTTAATCACTAACCTCTTACAAGCTAAGGTCTTTAAGCATCACTATCACTGCTTTCATCATCCTCGTCGTTGACATGGCGGTTACTGAATTCATTGGGGATGAAAACTCCAGGCTGGCTCGATCTTCTCCTAGTCCTCGACGGAAGGATATTATCCAAATCAACCTCAGCCAAAGGATCATCGGAGAAATCGCTTTCGTCGTCTTCATCAAAACCTTCGTCATCTTCATCATCATCACTGTCGTCTTCATCATCACTTTCTTCCACTTCGATCATTTTTCCCTTTCCCTTATCCTCTCGCGAAATCCCTTTACCTTTCCTATCAACAACTTCTTCTTCTTCTTCTTCTTCCTCGTCGTCTTCCTCTTCATCTTCTTCATCCTCTTGCTCCTCTTCAGCTCCAACATCGCCGATTACGCCACTCTCAACCTCTTCAGCTGCTTTCTCCGATAAAACCGATGATTCTGCTCCAATCGTTTCCTCGGTGGAAGAATTCAGATTCTCGATTTGGCCACTTCCATTAGTTTCTCCGTCTTTGGACTCAGAATCAGCAGAATTCAATGAAGGATTAAGCTTCTGAGCCTTGTTTGTCACATTATCCTGGTCTTGACAAAACAGATCCGATTTTCGCTTCACAGGAAACGAAGAATCCTGTTGATTCTCAACATCCGCCATAGATGAATCAATCTTCTTACTTCAGAGACTCGCGATTTTGGTTTGAGGACGACGATTCAGAGTTAGGGCTTTGAAGCTGAATCAAAACACTCGAGCCAATTTAGTTTGTAACCCTAGAAGTTTTTGTAGGGTTTTACCGTCTCTGTTTTTTATTATTTGGATCTCTGAACACATTTGGCCCAGTATTAGCCCATTTACCTATCTTCTCAAAATATTTGGTTCTTAACAAATTCAAGCCTAACCATTAGTACAATTTTAATTTTGATCTGTACATTTTCAAAAACCGGACTCGAACCAAGATCAAATTCAACAATTGTGGCAATTTTAATGGTCGAGTCTCCAGTGTGTATGTGGCAGTAGGAGAACGTGCCGGGGGATATTAAACCGGCTCAATGCTACAGTCGTACCGGTTTGTTTTTTTACTCGTTGGTATATAATTAAAACCGGTTATCCAATTTGACAGGCAGAGAGAAGAAGATTTGATTGAAGTACAGATCCATCGGAGAAGAAGACAGAGAGATTGAAGATCAATGACTTCGAGATATTGGGTGGTGTCTCTTCCAGTGAAAGACTCTGCTTCTTCGTTATGGAATCGATTACAAGAGCAGATCTCTAAGCATTCCTTTGATACTCCAGTTTATCGGGTACTCTGATTTTTGCTCGATTTGGTCTTATTGCAAAATTTAGCACAGATCTTATACTATCTCTTGCTACTTTCGTGTCTACGATTCTAATTACGATCTAATTCCGTGAGTTTTGGTTTCAATTTCGCAGTTTAACATTCCTAATCTTCGTGTTGGAACCTTAGATTCTCTACTCGCTCTCGGCGATGATCTGCTTAAGGTAAAATTCATTTGATCACTGAGTGGATTTTATGTTTTTGATTTTAAAATTCCTCTCTTGATTGAGAAATTTTTGAGATTTGTAGTCGAACAGCTTTGTGGAAGGAGTTTCGCAAAAGATCAGGAGACAGATCGAAGAATTGGAGAGGATTTCTGGTGTTGAGAGCAACGCTCTTACAGTTGATGGAGTTCCTGTTGATTCTTATCTCACCAGGTATTTGTGATTTTCCGTCTCAGAAGGAGTTAATTGCTAATTTGGTGGTGATCGAATTGTTAAAGAACGAAACTTTTGTTGATTGGTGGACTCAAGGTTTGTGTGGGATGAAGCTAAGTACCCAACAATGTCACCTCTGAAGGAGGTTGTGGACAATATTCAGTCTCAGGTTGCAAAAATTGAGGATGATCTCAAGGTATTGTAGCTTAAACCTTTTGTTTTATTGTAAAAAAAAAGGAAGCTTCACCTTTAAGCAGAAAGATTAGCTGCATGAGACCGATGGTATAAAATTTGCAATTCGAGTTTCTTACGATGATCAAATGAATTGCTTTGGTTCAAATGGTGGTGTTAACGACTCTGATTGCACATTTTATTCAGGTTCGTGTTGCTGAATATAACAATATCCGTGGTCAACTCAATGCCATTAACCGAAAGCAAAGTGGAAGGTAATTCTTTTCTTCTCATATTTATACTATAAGAGCACACTAGAAACTGTGGGCGGTTTAGCAACAACAAATTTTGAAGTTTGTTTTCTCATCTATCTGATTTTTGCTTGAAGCATGATTTACCACGTGAACGTTTTAGAATAATACAAAGTTATTTTCCAGAATATTGCTGTTGGTCTTTATCGATATCTCAGCTTTGTTTAGTATCTTTGTGGCATTGTGGCTGATCGTCCTCCTTTTTGTCTCAGCTTAGCTGTTCGTGACCTCTCAAACTTGGTTAAGCCAGAAGATATTGTCGAGTCCGAACATCTCGTAACTCTCCTTGCAGTTGTTCCGAAGTATTCCCAAAAAGACTGGCTAGCATGTTATGAGACTTTGACCGATTATGTGGTAAATTTGTTGACTTGCTAGGTTTATTGAATAGACCAGTGGTAACACTACTGGTTTGACGTACCGTGATTTTAATCAATTTATCCTAACTTGTTTCAGGTTCCTAGGTCCTCGAAGAAATTGTTTGAGGATAATGAGTATGCCCTTTACACCGTCACTCTCTTTACTCGTGTCGCAGATAATTTCAGGATTGCTGCTCGTGAGAAAGGATTCCAAGTGAGTATTCTGTTCAAGTTCCTGATATTACCTCTAGAGTTACGTAGAAGTTAAAAATGATTACATGCTAGTAGGAGTGAAATTTCCTACGAACTGATTGTATTCATGGTGCAAGTTCAGAAATTTGGTTTAGATTCAAAGATTTGTTCATCATATATTGTACACCATCCTCTTCTAGGTCCGTGATTTTGAACAAAGTGTTGAAGCACAAGAGACTCGTAAACAAGAGCTAGCAAAGTTGGTTCAGGATCAGGAAAGTTTGAGAAGCTCTCTTTTGCAGTGGTGCTACACCAGTTATGGAGAGGTAGGTATCTACACATTGCTCTGAATAGATATTCTCTTGTAATACAATACCTGAATCTGTTTTGATCTTCGGTCTACATCTGTAGGTTTTCAGCTCCTGGATGCATTTCTGTGCTGTGCGTACATTCGCTGAGAGCATTATGAGATACGGTTTACCTCCGGCGTTCTTGGTAAATTAGGACTCCAAGCTATGCTATTTTAGAGAATTCCTCTACCCTACTATCTCCCTTACCAAATTACTTTCTCTTGTCTTTCCAGGCATGTGTCTTATCTCCGGCTGTGAAAAGTGAAAAGAAAGTACGCTCCATTCTTGAACGCTTGTGTGATTCTACCAACAGGTATGTTAAAACTCTCTACCTATCTATCGCTCTAGGTGTAGGATACATGGAAGCTGTTTAACATCAACCTTCATATTGATCTGGCGAAGAAAAATGTACTGATAGTTATGACCTTAATAACGAAAGAAATTGCAGAAGTTTGAGGAGAAAGTCAGGAACCAAGTAAAACCAAACTTGTATTAGCATGCAATGCGTTCTTGAGGCTAAATCTATTAATCAGAACTAAGTCGCTTTAGTTAGATTCATCTATTGATGTAGTGTAGTTCGATGAGATTTCAAATTGAGCGTTTTGGGTCTCATTGTATGAAAACAATGCAGTTTATACTGGAAAAGCGAGGAGGATGCAGGAGCCATGGCTGGTTTAGCTGGTGACTCAGAGACACATCCTTATGTCTCCTTCACTATCAACCTTGCTTAAAAATATGATGAGAGATGCTTTTGATGCCACTTCTCCTCTGGTCTTCTCATCTGTTATATTTGTTTGTGGTCTATAGATTTCACATTTATTTTTCGTAACATATTTTGATTTTCATAAATAAGGTGGAACTCAAGAGAGATGTTGCTGTAATTTTATTTGGCCGGAGTCTTTTAGATTCCGGCGAGTTTCAGACACTTGTGGAAGACAGAAGGGTTATACAGTTGTTAAAGCCTTTTTGTCATTTTGTGACATGGTTGATTTATTTATATCATCACTCTGTTTCGTTTTTGTCTGAAAAATGTTTTTGGCTTCTATTGGTATTTTCAAACCGATGTTGGAATGATCTGGAGATTAGCATTTAGCAATCATGCAAACTGGTAACATTTGTGGCTGAGTGAAGATGTTAAATTGGGCAGCTGATGTTTTATACTTTTAACTAAAAATTGATATTCTTACTACTTTAGTTTCTTGTAAGTTGTAACATATTACAGTATCTATCTTTTACATAGTAGAGTTTTTCTAATCTCACTTTACCCTCTTACAATATTTAAGCCACTGCATTTTCTAATTTTGGTTTCTTAAAACGATTTTTCTTTTGTTGTTTTAACCTGCCTAACGACTATAATCGTTTTCTCTAAATTAGTCATGGTTGCACACTTGTATTTTATATGAACAAAATATTCATACACATAAGAATAACAGTAACAACGTAGTATATGTTGAAGTTCATGTGATGAAGAGTAAAACAGACTCCAAGAAGGAACAATGAGGCTCTAAAAGCGAACCACAAAAGATTACAACATCAATAGTGTAGAAACCTAACAAGTATTGGTTCATTAAAACATAGAAAGGTACAGATCCCAACAATGGCTAGAACCAAGGAAATATCAGGATGGAGCCGCATTGATCTGCCTGAAATCTTCCCATTAAGCTGGCCTGAGCTTGGACCAGGCGCTTCTGGTTCTGGAACAGGAGATGTCGCTGTCTCTATTGGCCAGTCTTTGGTCGGAGAAGGGAAAAATGAAGACATATCTGGTGCATTGATATACGGTAAAACAGCAGGAGAAGCTAAGATTGTGGATTCACTGCAAACCAGAGTCCATTGAACCGATACAACGATCAAGAGAAACGCGGAAACTGAGACGCTAGAAAACAGAGCCATGGGTGTTTCTTTTTCTTCTGTTCTGCACAAGAAAGATATTTTACCAAGTAAGTATAAATAATAGAACAGAGAAGAAGACAGATTCTTTTGTTCCCATGTGTGAGTGTGCGTGTCTTACTAAGAAACAAAGAATTGCAATGAATATGTTCACGGACCAGAGTATGTGTCCTTAATTGTTTCACATGCTTATTTTTGGTTTCTTCCTCTTAAGTCATGTGATTTCATTTACCTCTTTTTCACTTCCACCACTAAGGGGGTAACAAGTAGAAACCTTAATGATCTTGAAGCATAATTCTGAAGTAAATGAGAAGCGGTGGAGACTTCGGCAACTAGCAAGATTGATGATATGGCAATGAGCTTTTTTTTTTTTTGTGATTTCAAGCATAAGAATTACATAAGAGGAAGCTTGCAAATAGAAAGAATCAAACAGAACAAGGTAGTGAAACATCAGCATTAACAAATCTTTAGCTTTTCTTTCTCAAAACAAACGTACAAGAGGCTCGTGGCGGGAGCATGTAATCTGCAAGCTTGTTGATCTTCTTCTGCAGACTCAAATGACTTGTGAAGGTCTTGCAATAATTTACCAGCTCGCTGTGTTTTCGAGCTTTCAGAGAGTAAAAGAATTTGATGATGATGAGGCTACAACAGTCTAAGATGAGCGGTGTCATTTAACCGCTTTACCTGCCACCCGGTTTTCCACGAATGCTGTAATACGGTCACAGAGGAATCCTCCACACAGATCTTATGTGTCATTACCGGGCTGCATCCAAGGATACCGGTAAGAAGACACTTTATAGGTAAAGAGTGAGTGAAAACTCCAATGCAGGTTGAGAGTTGAGAAGAAGAACTCTTGATGTTTATATCACCTAGGTGTTGTTCATCATTGTGATTACTAAATATCTCTTCACTACCCTCGTGATCACCAGTTGCATTCATCACCTGAAACCGGCTCTTCCCAGATTTCTTCCTTGTAAGAATTGGGCGATGAATAGAAGTAGCTAACGAGAACCCTCTGGAATTTGTGTGCTGTGTAGATGGAAGAAGTTCTGACCTGAGCTTCTCCGAAAGTCCTGAGACTGTCCCATTCAGAAACTGAACCATCCGAAACTCTACTTGTCTGAGTGATTCACCAGATGGAGCTGAGAAATCAGGTTGGCATCTTTCTATTAAACTTAGAGTTTCAGGTGTGTAAATCTCTGACCGATGACAGCTTTCCCAGTCCCCTAAACTCATCTCAACCACAGCATCCGAGACTTGCAAATGCTCCTCAGGAAAATTCATTTCCTGCAACAAGTATCAATGCAGCATTCAATCCAGAAATCATCCTACAAGCATCCTAACTAGTTCCATCGCAGTCTTAAGAGATTCTTACTATATTTGTTTGTTCTTATTACTAATCCATCACGCAACATTATTGAACCATGAACAACACTATAGAGTCTTAAAGTTGTTTTTCTTAGAATCATCAGGCTGATTCGATCTAACAAGATTATAGAATGATTTAGGTTGGTTTCGTTTCATGAGCTTCCTAGCTACTATACTAATACCTAATTTTGAAGAATTGGATTCCAATTTCACAGCCTTAGATCTAGAATTGAGAAATCGAAGAGTAGAGACTGTACCTGGCAAACAGAAACAGCCATGGATCTAGCTCGATCCAGAGGCGAAGAGAAGACGGAGGTGAATCGAACACCTTCAGAGTTTAAAAATACGGCTAGAGCTCTCGCCTGACGTTTCCCGTTGGGTGTGAGAGTAGCCACGTGGCATCTACCTCCAATCAGATCAGGCCTGAGATTGAGATCACACTCGCCGTGGCTGATGAAATAGACTTCCGTCACGGCGGAGCGATCGTGTTCCGCGGCGGAGGAGATACGAGAGAAAAGAGGCGGAGAAGAAGGAGGAGGTGGCGCGAGGACGTTGTAAGGATCCCAGACTTTAATGGAAGGTCCGATTCGAGGAGTTCCAAGAGAAGAGAGCTGAGGAGAGAGTGGAGAAGCAGAGGCGTGACAAGGAAGCATCTCAGGCTCTTGCTCGAGAACTTTCTTGACCAAGAGATTATCCAGCTCGATTCTTCTGTTATTCAATTCGCTCTCTGCTTCATCTTCTTCTTCTTCTACTTCTTCACCTTCGCTCTCTGCTTCATCTTCTTCTTCTTCTTCTTCATCGAGTAATTGCGAAGACTGTGATGACCCCATCGCCTTTCTCTTGAGTACTCGGAAAATGCAGTGTCGGAGCTTAACGCGAAAGACTTAGTTAGAAATTTTTCAGATCTGATGATGGGTGTGAAACCTCCAGGTCAGTTAGAGGGTTCAGAATCTTAACGACCCGGCCCAAACCATAATTTATGTTTTTTACTACTTAATTATTAAAACGAAAATTCAATTAAAATGTATGCAACTAAGAAATACAAATCTATTCAAAATGAAGTATCTAATATTTTGTATCTATTAATATACAAAATATATATATCATAAATCACGATAAACATAAATATATATTTACTAATCTTGATAGTCATTAATACAAACTGATTATCTAATTAATAATATAAAATTGAATACCTTCAATATTGATTATATATAAAAATTACTTAATATTTTTTTATTTCACACATAGTGCAGATATGTGAAATAGTTTCTCTCAATTATATTAATTAGCCAATAAGCTTATTTATACAAGAATGTTACTTGCATAGCAAGCAAGTTCTTTAGATTTATGATAATACTAAATCTACCTATTTAATAACAAGAATATATTTTACAATATGAATTTTACTTTCAAGTCGATCTCGTAATCCCCTAAATCTCCTAATAAAAAAATCTAGTATTTATAAAAGTGGGATGGAGAGTAGAGAGGATTCATTCATATCAAAAGAGAAGAAATCAACTATGAAAAAAGAAAAACAAGCGATTGCATCACAAAGAAATAGAAGAAGAGTAATTAAAAATAGAGGAAACGGGAAGCGATTGATTGCATCATTATCACAACGAAAGAGAAGAAGAATACCTAGAGGAAGAGGAAACGAGAAGGCAGTGTTTGCACCATCATCACTACCAAACGATGTTGTAGAGGAAATCTTCTTACGACTTCCGGTGAAAGCAATAATCCAACTAAAGTCTCTCTCAAAACAATGGAGATCGACGATCGAGTCTCGCAGTTTTGAAGAGAGACACTTGAAGATCGTCGAGCGATCACGCGTGGATTTTCCACAGGTCATGGTCATGTCTGAAGAATATTCCTTGAAAGGAAGTAAAGGTAATCAGCCTCGTCCAGATACAGACATTGGTTTTAGTACAATCTGTTTGGAATCGGCTTCTATTCTGTCCTCCACTCTTATCACTTTCCCTCAAGGATTTCAACACCGGATCTATGCTTCTGAAAGCTGTGACGGACTTTTCTGCATCCATTCCCTAAAAACACAAGCCATATATGTAGTTAACCCGGCCACTCGGTGGTTTCGACAACTTCCTCCGGCTAGGTTTCAGATTTTGATGCAAAAGTTATACCCCACTCAAGACACTTGGATTGACATAAAACCAGTAGTCTGTTATACAGCATTCGTGAAGGCCAATGATTACAAATTAGTGTGGTTGTATAATTCTGATGCCTCGAATCCAAACCTGGGAGTTACAAAGTGCGAGGTTTTTGATTTTAGGGCAAACGCTTGGAGGTACTTGACTTGCACTCCAAGCTATCGGATATTCCCTGACCAAGTACCAGCAGCTACAAACGGGTCTATTTATTGGTTCACGGAACCATATAATGGCGAAATAAAAGTGGTAGCTCTCGATATTCACACTGAAACGTTTCGTGTGCTACCTAAGATTAATCCGGCCATTGCTAGTTCAGATCCTGACCATATCGACATGTGCACTTTGGATAATGGTTTGTGCATGTCGAAAAGAGAATCGGATACGTTGGTCCAAGAGATATGGAGGTTAAAATCATCAGAAGACTCATGGGAGAAGGTTTATACCATAGATTTGCTTTCTTGTTCTTCTTCTTCTTTATCTGAGTTCCGCGATGGATTTAATTGGACACGAAAAGATTTGGTTGAGCCATCCACACCAGTGGCGATATGCAAGGACAAGAAGATTCTGCTCTCACATCGCTATGCCCGCAATATGATCAAATACGATCCCCAAATAAAATCTATCAGTTTAATTTACCAACCTCCTTTGTGTAGAAGATATGCTTCTTATTTTCAGAGTTTGATCTCTCATATATAAAATGCTTTGATGTATTTGGAAGCATGTAATGTAAGAAACAAAGCATTAATTGTTTGGATTGTTATATTATCCGATAGCATGCTGTTATTCATAAATCATAATAAACCATACTTATTTCGCCAAATGACACTATACTTACCAAAAATCATACTACTTTATGAAATGATACAGATTTTTCAAAAAAATGAGGACGAGTATTTTCGTTAATCCACACAAAAATCAGTTTCATTCTGTGTGTGGATGTAAAAGGAAGATGAAATATAGATTTTATCTTAAAGGGACCATTGCCTCGTTGTTAAAAAAAAGGGACCATTGCATCCGACATCTTTTATCCGTATTAATCTTGAAATGTTTATTCAATATACTTTGTTGCAAGATTTTTTTTTATTCAATATACTTTTGTTATTCATGTCAAAAAAAATTTGATTAATAGCCAATCTATGTAACAATCTAAACACAAGTTTGCCGCTACAATTAATATGAGTCTATGACACACATCACAAAGTTTTGAGAGATTAAAATTCTTTAGTCCCAAATACTTCAAATATAGAAAAAAACTACAATTTTTCTTTTCAAAATTTGTTTATTTTACGGTGACAATTTTTATGATTGCCAACCAAATCCCACATTATTAAGTTTTTCAACCAAACTGAACTGTATACTTATTTTGATTATTAACGGTCGGATTTAGCTTTAACTAAATCATCTTCCTAAGCTCTATCACTGAAATAATTCTGCAGACAAAAAAAAATGAGAGAGAGGTGGCAAAGATGAAGTGGAGGTGAGAGACGGAAAGCAAAAACAATAGTCACGAGAATCAACACCAACTCTTAAACCAAGATAGACCAAGAAACCAAACAGAGTAAATAAATGGTGGCCTTGACAACATTGAAATCCCCAAAAATCTCAACTTTTTAGGGTTTTCGAGCTCTGAAATCTCTCTATCTTTCTTCTTCAGATTTCTCACTTTTTTCTTCTTCATAAGATCCTCGTGATTCCACTTTATAACGTACGCCTCCTTTCAAGAAAAATCTCTCTCTATATTATCTACGTTTCTCTCGCCTTGTCTCCTTTTGAGGTTCCATTTCTACTTCTCTCCAAAATTCGAAACTTTTCCCACTCTCTCTCTCTCTCTACTAGTTTGACATGAACAGCGACGGTGTTTGGCTTGACGGCTCCGGTGAATCTCCGGAAGTTAATAACGGTGAAGCTGCGTCTTGGGTCAGAAACCCAGATGAAGACTGGTTCAATAACCCACCACCACCACAACACACTAATCAAAACGACTTCAGATTCAATGGTGGCTTTCCTTTAAACCCCTCAGAGAATCTGCTTCTTCTTCTTCAGCAATCGATTGATTCTTCTTCTTCTTCTTCTCCGTTATTACATCCTTTCACACTCGACGCTGCTTCACAGCAACAACAACAACAACAACAACAACAGGAACAGTCTTTCTTAGCTACGAAAGCTTGTATAGTTTCTCTTCTCAACGTCCCAACCATCAATAACAACACTTTCGATGACTTCGGCTTTGACTCTGGTTTCTTAGGACAACAATTCCATGGAAATCATCAATCTCCGAACTCGATGAATTTCACTGGCTTAAACCACTCAGTACCGGATTTTCTTCCAGCTCCGGAAAACAGCTCAGGATCATGTGGATTGAGTCCTCTGTTCTCAAACAGAGCAAAGGTTTTAAAACCGTTACAGGTAATGGCTTCATCTGGCTCGCAGCCAACTCTGTTTCAGAAACGAGCTGCAATGCGTCAGAGCTCGAGTAGCAAAATGTGCAATTCTGAGAGTTCTTCTGAAATGAGGAAATCGAGCTACGAGAGAGAGATTGACGATACTAGTACCGGAATCATCGATATCTCTGGATTGAATTACGAATCTGATGACCATAATACTAATAACAACAAAGGTAAGAAGAAAGGAATGCCTGCAAAGAATCTTATGGCTGAGAGAAGAAGAAGGAAGAAGCTTAATGATAGGCTTTACATGCTTAGATCAGTTGTTCCCAAGATCAGCAAAGTAACCAAAAAGATTCTTCCTTTTTTCTCTTTGTTCTCCTTAATAACTTCTTGTGTCACTAATTTTGGGTTGCAAATGTAGATGGATAGAGCATCAATACTTGGAGATGCTATTGATTACCTCAAAGAGCTTTTACAAAGAATCAACGATCTTCACACCGAACTTGAATCTACTCCACCGAGTTCTTCAAGCTTGCATCCGTTAACACCGACTCCACAAACGCTGTCTTACCGTGTTAAGGAAGAGTTGTGTCCATCTTCCTCCTTGCCAAGTCCTAAAGGCCAACAACCAAGAGTAAGAATAAGCTCAATTGCTTTCTAGTGGACAAAGCTGTATTCTTTAATTTTCTTAGTAACGCTTCTTTGTTTTGATATAGGTTGAGGTTAGATTAAGAGAAGGAAAGGCAGTGAACATACACATGTTCTGTGGACGTAGACCAGGTCTTTTACTTTCCACCATGAGAGCTTTGGATAACTTAGGATTGGATGTTCAACAAGCGGTGATTAGCTGTTTCAATGGTTTTGCTTTGGATGTTTTCCGCGCTGAGGTAATATAGTTGTTAAGATGCTATGCTGATCACTGATTAGTAAAACTAGCAGTCAAAGAATAGTTATTTGAGAGAATGATTAGTATACAAGTAACAACATGTTTTGTGTTTCTAATCAGCAATGTCAAGAAGACCATGACGTGTTACCTGAACAAATCAAAGCAGTGCTTTTAGATACAGCAGGTTACGCTGGTTTGGTTTGATTGCGAAGCAGAAGGAAGCATCTGTGTGGAACAGAGCTAGATCTAAGTCCTTGTTCTGTTTTAGTCAGCAATTTTCTTACTTAGTTTCATCAATTTCAATCATGTATGGAAGATGATAACTGTTTTATTTTAGCTATGAGAACATGTGTTTGGGGAACAATAGTTGCAACCTTTGAGCAAAATGCCATTGTTTCTCAATAATTCTACTTTGCTTTTCATTTATATGTTGTTTGCAAGAAGAGAGCAATGTTGATTTTCATTGATAAAACACACATGAGTCTGTCATGAGAAAAGGCTAAACAAAATATTAAGAAATGCACAATTCATAGGCAAACGCTCTGATATATCAATTTTTCAGAACAGAGATGAATCTCTATGTAAAATTCATATTCTTTATAAATGTCTGAGCTTGGTTCAGTTTAGTAAGATTTGGTTTGTGCCGTGGGCGACTGAAGATGTTAAAGACAAAAACATAATGGAACCAGATAAACTTGGCTAATTGGTAAGAATTAAAAGAAAATCTATGGTATAAATCTTCTCCCATGTGTCTTCTGATGATTTCTTCAGCCTCCAAATATTTTGGATCAGCTTATCTCCTTCTCTTTTCGACATGCACAAAGCATTATCCAGAGTGTATATATGGCTAGGATCTAAACTAGCAATAGCGGGAACTATCTTTGGCAGCAACCGGAATTTTTCTGTAATGATATCGAAAACTATTACTTTGATTTCAGCATTATATAGCTCTGTGAACCAATAAAGCGTCCCGTTTACAGATGCTGGCTTTTGGGCATGGTATATTCGATAACTTGGCGTGCAATTCAAGTACCTCCAAGCGTTTACCCTAAAATCAAAAACCTCACACTTGGTAAGTCCTTCGTTTGGACTCGTGGCATCAGAATGAGACGCATTAGAATTATAAAACCACACTTATTTGTATAATTTGCATCCATCTCTATTGTTTTGAGAGAGACTTTAGTCGAATTAGTGATTTCACAGGAAGTCTCAAGAAGATTTCCTCTACAACGTCGTTTACTAGATAGGGAAGTGAGAAATCATAATTCATGAGCAAAGCTTTTCTTGATGCATTTGCAACACCTTAAGAATATCTGATGGTTAATGATTTTAATCATGTTCATTGTTGGATAATCAACATGTCCAAAAACATGAGGTGATAATATGATCCAACAAAAGAGAGATTTCAAATATGTAATCAACTTAATGTCATTGACTTTCTGCAATGAGCTCAAGAAGAGCAATTGCTAGGCAAATTTTGAATCTTTGGATATGATGAGTAGGCTTTTTGAACTTTGTCTTGATTTTGATGTCTAAAAGATATATAAGTGTAGCCTCGTTCATTCTAAATAACAACAAACGTATAATGGAAGCAAAAATAAAAACACACATAATCGGTAAAAAATACAATGAGTTCTTTCTTTCATGCTTCAAAACGCATCAAAATAATTAGTAGTATTTTATTTAAATATGAGAAATCAAACTTGGAAAATAAGGAACAGATCTTAAACACAAAAATTGTCTGAAAAATGAGCAAAGAGATCCTGTTTGGGAATTTACCAGATTGCAGGTATAGCGATGTGAGAGTATGATCTTCTTGTCCTTGTATATCGCCACCGGTGTGGATGACTCAACCAAATCCTTTTGGGTCCAATAACATAATCTGGTCAAATTATATCCATCGAGAACATGGAAATGGCAATAAGAAGAAGAAAGCAGATTTATGGTATAAATCTTCTCCCATGCGTCTTCCGATGATTTCAACCTCCAAATCTCTTGGATGATCTTCTTATCCCCTTCTGTTTCGTACATGCACAAACTATTATCTATAATGCACATGTCAATATGGCTAGGCTCTGAACTAGCAATAAGGCTAGGCTTAGGCAGCAACCGAAATATTTCGGTGTGAATATCCAAAGCTATTACTTTGATTTCTGCATTATATGTTTCCGTGAACCAATAAAGCGTCCCGTTTGCAGATGCTGGCTTTTGGTCATGATATATTCGATAACTTGGTATGCAAGTCAAGTATCTCCAAGCGTTTGCCTTAAAATCAAAAACCTCGCACTTAGTAACTCTCGAGGCATCAGAGTTATACAACCACACTAATTTGTAATCAGTGGCCTTCACGAATGCTAGATGATTGACTGGTATCATGTCTCTCAAAGTATCTAGAGTGGGGTTTAACTTGTGCATAAAGATCTGAAACCTAGCCGGAGGAAGTTGTCGGAACCAACGTGTTGCTGGATTAACTACATATATGTCTTGTGTTTTTGGGGAATGAATGCAGAAAATTCCGTCACAGCTTTCAGAAGCGTAGATGGGATGATGGAATCCGCGAGGGAAATTGAAAAGAGCAGAGGATAAAAAACTAACTGATTCCAAAGAGATAGTCCTAAAACTAATCTCTATGTCTGGATTCCATTTTTCAGTGATGATCATGACTTTTGGATGATCCACATGTGATCGCTCGGCTATTTTCAAGTGCCTCTGTGAGAAATAGCAAGACTCGAGCGTCGATCTCCATTGTTTTGAGAGAGACTTAAATCTCATTAGGGCTTTGACCGGAAGTTTCAAGAAGATTTCTTCTACGACATCGTCTGGTAATGATGATGATGCAATCATTAGCTTCTTGTATCTTCTCTTTCTTTGTGATGATGATGATGATGATACAATCGCTTGCTTTTCTTCATCCATGACCATTGTTTTTCTTCTTCTTATTGATACGAGTGAATTGGTTTTGTCTTTTTATACACACACTTATCTCCAAATTCTACTCTGTTAAGGATTGATAAGGATTAGCCGGTTATGAAAAAGGAAGTTTATCATCCCACAAAATTTATGTTTAAATTAAAATAATAGAAAAGGAAATAAAAGCCAATTTCGACTAAGGAAATGGAAATACATTTTTTTCAGAAACAATTTATTTATTCTCTAATTTGAGTGATTTTAGCAAAAACGAAAAAAATACAAGATTTGCTAACAAACAATTCTGATTGGCTAAAACTAAAACCAAGACCCAACAAAAAAAAAAAA
>Ga0041059_1000313_pt1 | contig 34809 bp, 26 predicted proteins | sample AraColnosormetaG_FD_56232 | JGI IMG/M metagenome (GOLD analysis project Ga0041059, IMG submission 56232) | Arabidopsis roots microbial communities from North Carolina, USA - Col MF nosort | ecosystem: Host-associated > Plants > Roots > Unclassified | place: USA: North Carolina | collected...
AATATATATATATATATATATATATATATTAAAACAAAAGTTTATTAGAAATTGCAAACGATGATAGCCAAGCCACCGTTTGTTTCTTAGAAGGCCATAGAAAAAATGAGATCAGACAACCAAAATTGAAAAAAAATAAAACAGTAATTAAAAGTTATATGGTTATCTTAATTTGTTTACAAAATATGGTTATTCAGTTAAATCACCCTATACTATATTGTCCCTCTACAAAAATTAGGTATTTTCTTAAATCTTGACTTTGGGGGAGTTGGATATTTTCGACGAAGAATATCAAAAATCTAAAAAGACATGTTTTGGATATGTAAAACAAAATTTAGAAAAGTATCTTATATATAAGGTATGTTATCTCCAAAAAAATGTAATAGTAGATTTGCATTTCTAGTCAATATGTTGATATTAAACACCAATAAAATAGTCAATGCACTAATTAAGTTGCCATTTTCATGCATCAAAACACACTATTTAAATATTGCCATCCACCATAAGATTTTAAAATAAAGAAAACATTCAAAACATCACGTTCTTAGAACTTAAAACTAAATTGACAAACACAAAATTTCAAGCTAGGGATATGTCGGCATCAAAAGCAACAATGCTCATTTTGTTCGCTCTCTTTCTTTCCGGTAAGTCTTGATTCCTCTCATCTTCTTTTATATAAATGAAACTGATTAGAAACATAGCTTGATTCCAGTCAAATTTTATTTTAAAAATGAACAGACATATTGTTGGTGAGCATTCCTAGAGCTGAAGCTCAGTTGATAGTTCCATGCAAGACATCAGAACAATGTAAATCGATTCGATGTTCTAATGGAAGCGCACAATGTGTGAACAAACAATGCCAATGTCCAAGCCTCAAACAGATTTACTCGGTGACGGATGTGTCGTGCAAGACGGTCTCTGATTGTGTTGCTTCTCATCAATGCCCGACTGGTTTATCTGCTTGTATTGAAGGAAAATGTATTTGTTTGCCTTAGTATGTTCAAATTATATTATTTAATATATACCTACAAGTTAATTTTTAAAAAGTTTAGTTTTATAGATATTAATTTGAATTCGTTTACTATGGGGAACTCTATCGACATAAAAAAGAAATCTAATCGTAGTCAACAAGGCCAGAGTATATGTTGGTAACGTACTCTATTTACTTTCTAATATTACACAATCGACTACTACGTGATATAAAAGAGACATCTCTACAATGATAATGTGAAATATTCATTGTTGATACTTTACGAAAAAACCATAGTTTCGACATTTATATTAATTATGTATATATTCATCAAAGTTATGTTAACCAACATAAATTTCAGTTACAATCAAATTTTTTGTTGTAATATCTAAGGCTGGGTAAAATACCCGGACCCGAAGATCCGAACTAGCTCAAAATATCTAGATGAAAAATACTAGGCTTTTTCTTTTGAAAAACTAAATCAGCGAATGAGATTAACCAATGCTACCGACGGCTAACTTATCGATAACATTTTTCTTCTCTTATCTCGATGAAAGATGATCTCTCGAAACCAAATACACAAGACTTCATAATCTAGTCCGTATACGCCAAAAAATGAACCTCATAAAACACTTCTTGATGCGGCGAAAACAATTGATGCATAATGGAGCGCCTATAAAATCCTTATAAAAGAATCTAATCTCAATCAGTTTCGGAAATTTGGAGACAAGAAGCGAAAGCTAACCATCTTGATAAACATCAGGAACAAGAATGACACTTGATCGACCAGGTTAGCATCCACAAATGGGGCTTTGTTAGCTTAGGTAAGACAACAAAGAGTGAGTGCGAAGACAAAGGTTGGATGAAGGCTAACGAGAAACCACTTTCAAGCTAAGCCTGTGGCATCGAAACTATAGGGAGCACCTAAGCGATAACTAGATTTGGGTTGGGAGAAGGCAAATATCAATGGCTTTATTATTGACTAAGCACACTGTCGATCTAGCAAATCCGGCAAATCCTCATTGCATGAGCCACAAAACGAATAGATATGAAACGCTTGACCGCTTTCGCATAGAACACAACTTCACAACCCAAAATAACAAGAGAAAATCTCCAGACGAATACAAAAAAAACAAAAAAAACTCTGCATCTCCTATGATTTAAAACCAAGAAACTAAAGCAGATAAGAAAAGGAGAAGCCACTCACGACATTGACGAGAATCGCTGATCACAGCACCAGAGTGACTTCCCAGCCACAAAACTGGAAATGAGCTAGGATTCTACTGTTGTTTGAGTGAAAGAGCACACACTTTGGTTAAAATGACATTAGATCATCGTTCTAACCACCTGCCATTGCTCTTTTAATTATATAATTAAATTTGATTTTTATAAAACTACAAAATCTCTTGTAATTTTCAAATTTATTACCTTTTTAATCCAAAGCGATCCAAAAATAAATGTAAATTGAAGAATAGCACCAAAAATTGATAAAATTATAATAATTTCGTAATTTAACCAAATTATCACCATAATCACTTTGGTAATTTCTAAAAATTACTTTAACTTCGATAACATAATTACTAACATACAAATTAAAATCAAATTTTGTAAAGAGTATCAATCTTCCATTACAACTTTAGACTTCAACCATTACCATACAACCAAATGAAACTGAACTATTTGTATATAAAAATTATTCTATTTTGGTTCCAATATAAATAAAATATCTAGTTTACATTTTTTCTGTGTTTCTTCTAATTATATAGATTTAGTTCTATAAAAATACAAAACCTCTAAGTAATTTTCAAATTTATTATATTTTTACCCAAAACAACCCTAAAATAAATGCAAATTGAAGCGTGGCACTGAAAATAAAATAAAAATATCTTACCATATTTAAAACAAATAACCAGATTCAGTGAATTAACAGAAACGGATGGTCAAGTCGACAAGACAAACAAGTGCTAAAAGAACACAACATAACTCTTTTGCTTAAGCCTCAAAAAATTGTCATTAACCCAATTTCCCAGAAACTTCAAAAACAGTTGGGGGAAGAAGAAGAAGATGAAACGACGAAGAACCCTTTTATAAAGTCTCAATCTTCTAATCCAAGATCTGCCCTTTTTCAGATTCTATCTCAAAGCTTTCCTCGATCTTGTGATGTATTGAAGCCGGAGACTGAGAGAGATGTTGTGCTTCAAAGGCTCGGTTAAGCGGAAGAAGCAATCCGGTTCTGTTCCGGTTTATCTGAATGTCTACGATCTAACTCCTATGAATGCTTATGGTTATTGGCTTGGACTTGGTGTTTTTCATTCTGGTGTTGAAGGTGAATTTGATGATTCTCTCTTTTTTGATTCTTAATTTTGTTTTCTGGGTTTTGGTTATTTGTTTGTTTGGTTGCTAAAGGAAGTGGCTTTTGGGTTTTTTGAAACTTGATTTGTTGAGAATTATTGGGTTAATAGAGAATTGACTTGAGAATTGACCAGAGAATACCAAAATCTCAAATTTTGATTTTGATGATGAAAGAATATGATTATATTGTTCATGGGTTCTTTGTTCTGTTTAGCAAAATCCAATTTTTATTGAGCCTTATGAATTGTGATACTGAGTTTTATGTTTATCTGTTTAGAATGCCTTTGTGTAATGTGTTAATAGAGAAACTGATTTTAGATGGTATATTGCTTAGGTGATCAATAGAGTAACCATAGATTGTGATGGACTTGATGGTTGTTGGTACTTATCTAATGTTTTGTAGTTCATGGAGTTGAATATGCATTTGGAGCACATGAATCATCAAGCACAGGTATTTTTGAAGTGGAACCAAAGAAGTGTCCTGGTTTCACGTTTAGGAAATCGATTCTTGTGGGGAAAACCGACTTGGTTGCGAAAGAAGTTCGTGTTTTTATGGAGAAATTAGCTGAAGAGTATCAAGGAAACAAGTACCATCTCATCACAAGGAACTGCAACCATTTTTGCAATGAAGTTTGTCTTAAACTTGCTCAGAAATCAATCCCTAGATGGGTGAATCGACTTGCTCGCTTAGGTAAACCAATCACAAGTGACTATTGTTATGTTTTTGTTTGGCATAAGAGAGATCACATCAAGTAATGCAGGTAACTGTTTTTGTATAGGGGTTCTCTGCAACTGTGTGTTACCACCTCGTTTGAACGAGGCAAAAGTGAGACGAGTAGGAAAAGGAGAGCTTTCGGAAAGTGAGAAGAAGAAACTAAGAAACCGATCACGATCAGATCCTTTACTGTCTTCTTCTCCGTCTTCATCGACACCTGATAATCATCGTTCACACATTCGAGCAAAATCAAGTGGTAATCATCCTTCTTCTTCTTCTTCTTCGTCTTCGGGTTCTAAGAAAAATCGAAGACCTAAAGCTCAAGACCAGAAGTCGCCAAGCGTAAGCATCAAGACTTGATTGTTATCATCATTATTTGAACATTTAATTATTGTTTATGAAAAGGACAAAAAGTAAAAAGACAAGAACAGAGGAACATGCCAAGCAAAGTATCAATCATATATGGGGCATGCTCGTGCTTTGTTCTAAGGTTATTGAAAACCTTTTTGGGTGTGTAGATCATTTTTCTTTGTACAATTGCTTATAGGAGAGAGAGAGGTCATGAGTATGTACAAAAAGAATATGATTCATATATTTTTCTATGTTTTATCTCTCATTTAAACTTCTTCATTTCAAAGTTTTAAACACATTGACCCTCTGTGTGGTCATATTTTTTTGTATCCCAATGATTCACTAAAAAGATAATGAAATGTTATAGTTGCATGATTATATAATTCCTTTGATGTATATTTTATGTAGCTGGTGCTTCTTTGGTAATCAAGGACGATGTGTATATGAGAACAAACAAATATAATTTGCATCATTTAAGTCTCGCTGCTCCCGGCGTACAGCTCCTTCTTGTGCTCCACATGATTGCTTTGTACTCAAACATCCATGTGTTCACAATTTTTAATTCCTTCGCCGTTGCAAAGACTCGAATTTGGGACCTCTCCCATATTCAGTCGCAAGGTTAACCAACGGAGCTATCATCTACTTTTTCAAACCGGTAAAGGAATATCATCTATTTTTTTGTTATGATAACGTATGCACCAAGTCAAATTCTAAGTAAGTTACTACACAATTGTGTAAATTGTGAGTCATACTCTTGTTGCATACGCGTTTTTTCCTTCGTCTTTTGTTTTTTCCTCTGTATAATACTTGTATCAAGCATCTACTAAATCATCTTATAATTATCTCATTGGTTGTTTAAGCACAATCATATAGGGCTTATTTTGCACCCTTGTTCTAATTCTGGTGGCTTTTGCCTTTTTTCTAAACTGATTAAATCTCCAATGAGGCATTGTTTGTTAAGAAATTTTCACAAAACACACTTTTTTACCCTTTGCTTGTTCTTACTACTCTACTGGTTCCTTTGCAACGACGAGTTTCTGGTCTGTTTTGAACAAAACAAAACCAAAACTCTGATTCTTACACACTTTCATATATCCTCAAAGCCAATTGGTTGCTTTATATACAAATAAAATTTTTTGATAAAGATAAGTTGAGTGTGTTTTTACTTCCTCCAAGCATAGATAATCAAAGAGAACCAACTCTTAGACCCGAAGCTCCTCTCATCTTCTTCCCTACAACTAGACCACTCCATCACAGAAGACATCCTAGAAGAAGACCAATGACTATACGTACTCGCCCAAAACGACGGTGTTCGACAATTCTCCTTCCGTAAAATGACATCGTCTCTTACACGCTTGTTCATCATCAAAACGTCGTTTCCTTCAACCTCTTGGTTCTCAAACCGGAGTAAGAACACGGCGGGAATCTTATCCGGTTTAACCTTATCCTTGCCACCAAACAGCCAGTTGAAAACATCCCATGATATCTGTATTGTCACACCATCGATCACGATCTTTGTGTTTCCTCTGAATTTCCATTGAAGCTGACTAATCTTTAGGACACTCTTATCGTCTACGCTAAACCGGAGACTAGCATCGTCGTTAACAACCTTAACGTCGATACTAATCTCTCTAAGTTTTCCTTGAATCATGATTTTCGTAGAGTAAACTCTGTTTCCAAACAGATTCTCTTTCTTGGACACCAAGATTTGTCTCCTCGGTCTCTGTTTCAAGTTTCCTCCACCGACAAGAAGACCTACTTCGCCGGATACAAAGACTGCCACGTAAAACCCGGATTCCGGATCGGGTCCTGATCCAAATTTTGCGTGAGTCAGGTCCCATACCACCCGAATATCCGGCTTTCGAGATAACTTCTTTGATCCATTTTTTCTCCAGAATGTCAAGGGTTTGATTTCGAGCCGGAAGGCGAAGGGAATGGAGTGACGGTAACAATCTAGAGAGTGTAGATAGCAATTTGTGGAGTTGCATGAGTAGAAATGAAGGTGGAGAGAGCGTCGGAGGAAGGATCGAGACCATGAAAGAAAGAAAACACCAACGTTAGTGTGGTACTGACAAGTTGTGGTAGCGTCGCCGGAGGTGGAGATATACGATGGATTTGATGGGGATGGAAGAGCCGACGGTAGATCGTCGTTGATGGCGGTGGCGGAAGGATGGAAACAGGCGGACAAAGGGGAGGAGCCACCGCGACCAAGAGCAGAGATTTTCATTTTTAGGTATAGTCAATTAATATGACTGGTTGATCTTATATACGCACATGCATACAAAAAGACACTAATTATATGTAAGGATATGACTATTTGAGTATTTATCTATACTTGAGTTGGCTTATGTGTCTGAAAATGAGTTGTCATGTTGTGAAAATTCAAAAGAGTGGGTCAATGTCGAGAAATTGAAAGCAACTTTGTGGATAAATTTTATAGACCGAAACTGACGTTCATTGATATTTTGTGCTGGTTTTCACATTATTTATATGTAGATTATGTTCTAGTTCAATTCTTTTGAAGTCGCTTGACTTTTTGTCTCTTTCCTAGTTTCCTTAATCTTTTCCACTTATATTAGTTTTTAACGTTTGTAGTCACAGTGAAAGCTACCAAAATTCTAAAAATGGTAAAGAGAAATAGAACTGTATCTTGTTAAAGCTCGGTTTTCATGTTACTTAACATTACATATGTTGTGTTTGATAGTATAAAATAATAAATTTGTTATGGATAATTAGATGAAAAAATTAAAGAGTTTTGCGATAAGTAAGATATTTGTTTCTTGTTGGTTTAAGAGTCGGTTTGGGTCCATGATATAACACTAATTAACCAATAGTTGTGGCCTTGTGGGAGGTAAATGATCCAACAAACTTTGCTTTACTAACTCACATCTTTTTTCTTTTGAATAACTAAGAGGTTTTGGCCTAGGCCAATACATCCTCTCGGGATGGGACTAAAGCATTTTATAGAATTTTCTTTCAAATGTTATTGGAACCAGCAACCTCTAGGCTTAGCTAAAATATTTTACCAGTTTTGAGCTATTGACACTTGATAACTCACAGTTTTTAGATGTAGTTTCTCTAAATCATGCATATAAAATAAACATCATAGAGATCACTAGTAGATGATTTCATCAACTAGTTCTATATTCGATACGATTTTACACGAAACTCGTATTTTCGAAATGTTGTACATTGTATGATATAAACTTTAGAAAGGGAAGATACAAAATTAAGTTGCTGACTATATGCTAAACCTATAGACACGTGAACAATGAGATGACGGCAAACATGTGGATTTAAGTTTGCTTCGGTTTGTTTCAGTTTGTTCTAGTTTGCTACAACAAAACTCCAAAATATTGTTGATTTGGTGGCTACAAAAAAATTATAATATAAAAATAGAAGATATGTGTTTGATTAAATATACTAACATAGTTTTGATCGTATTAGGTAGAGCCATATTTAGATAAGTTTGTGGACTGCGATGAAGTTATGAAGCCACACAATATGTATTTTTTTTTCCCTCATGCTTGATTCGTTATTTTCTCTGTGATTTGATATGTATGCAAATTTATTTATTAATGGTTCCTTTTTGGATTCCAGCTAACAAAAGAAAAGGTTTGAAAATGTCCAACTACAAATTTAATATGGAAACGTACACCAATTCATTGCGAGATTGGTGCATTACTCGCTTGCTTTTTGTTTCATACCAGACAATTCAAAACATGTGATTGATTTCTCAACTTTCATTCTCTAATCATTTAGAGGATACCTACCAAAAATTAATATCCTCCAAAATTATTTGGCCATTGACATTACAAATAAAGAAATGTCTTTGGATGAAATATTTCAAAATTATTTTTATTCATTAAAACAATAATGATTTAAATACTAAGCACACATATAGTGTGACAAAAATATGTGATTTAAGGATCTCAGGATACAAACATCTCTAAACTAGTTTTACAAGCATTCGAAAACACAGCTCTAACAAACCAAATCACTATGATATTCTCGAATTACTTACTTTCTAACAAGAAAAGATTGTTGGAGATTTTTATTTGCGTTAAACGATTAAGTTCTTAATCGATGTAATCGGTGTACTAGACGACTTAAAGAATAGGTTAGCTATGATGTTGAGTCAATCAACCACATCCCCTCCACAAATCCAGGAGAGTTAAAATTTAATCTTTTACCATTCATTTTTTCCTTCTACAGGTTCGAAATCGAAGTCCGGTCCAATCTTGAAAACATCAATTATCCAACATTTTTGTGCTGGACCGAAGCCAATGGCAGGCCAGATATTATAACCGAAGGCCTGAAAGTAAGTTACAACGAGATAGTAAGAAGATGCTTAAGTAAATGGGCCTTTGTGGCCCAATCTATAAAACCTAACCCTAGCATCGTGTCCCCATATAAAACTCACCTCCATCGCTTTCTACAAGTTTCTTCTCCAGATTTAGGGTTTCTCAGTGTTTCGGCTCGGCCCAGAACAAGATCGCAAGACTTCAAGATGGTAAATCCTTTCACATCTCCTTCATTCTTAATCCTTATACTTTTCTATTATCAATTAGTATGTAAATGTTACGGAAGTTCGAGACTTTGAATCATTTTGATGATCTTCTCTGCTTCAACCTTAATCATCTACACTGAATTTTATCTTAATGTTACGAAAGTTTAAGACTTTGAATCATTTTTGATGATATCTTCTTTGTATGAAACAGCCGTCGCACAAGTCGTTCATGATTAAGAAGAAATTGGGGAAGAAAATGAGGCAAAACAGGCCTATTCCTCACTGGATTCGTCTTCGTACCGACAACACCATCAGGTTCGTAAATGGAACTGTAGATTCTCGTAGTTTGAATGATTAGGTTTAGAATTAGTAAATCTTAAGTGTGTTTGTTTTGGTTTTACAGGTACAATGCTAAGCGTAGGCATTGGCGCAGAACCAAGCTTGGATTCTAAGAGGTTTACTTTTGCTTATTGTGAGAGCTTTGTTCTTTTGAAAAAGACTTTGTTTTCTTTATCAGTTTTGATTGTTCACATTTGTGTAAGACGATCTTTAATCATTTATGTTTCCAAAGTTTCCTGTAGTAACATTGAGTTTTTCATTAGTTTAAAGATTTGGAAATGACTTTTGGTTAACTTGTTTAATTGGTTCATTGCTCTTCATTCAGTAGAACCAAGTGTTTGTTTTGTTTGGGTGAAATCTACTTGAATACCTTCCCATTTTGGTTTGTAATTGGTATGATGTGTAGTTAGGGTAGCTCGAGGTTTATAGAAGTGTTGATGAAGTGGTGAATGTTTAGCTTGTAATTACATTGTGTAGCCCAACCTCATCAGTTTTGCTAATTAGGTAATGGGTTTAGTTATCTTGAGGTTTAAGAAGTTATTAAGTATGAACCTAGCAACATCAAAAAAGATTCATTTTCGTACAATCAGATTATTCTATAAAAGTTTTCTTATTCTGTTGATGTATTTTATATCAATGAAAGTGTAAGAGTTTGGCAACACAATTTCTATTGATTAAGGTAGACTTATGCAATTTGCTTTTTTGAGTTCGGCAAAAATCTATTAGCTATCTAAATATATTTATATAGTTTTGTATTCTTTGAAATTTATCCAATAATTTTTTAAAAACAATTATGTGTCTAAAATTATACTCAAATTCGACCTTTTCCCTTGTGAGCAGCAGTTTGTTTAAGGTAAACATCTCAATTGATAAATGGATTTTGTTGAAAAAACATACAAAACGTAATGGTCAACACAAAAAGCAATGATGTATTAGAGAGGTAATTTTTTTAGGTGTCACCTATATTTGTTAATTGAAGTGTGGCCATTTGTTTTTTTTTGTCGGCTGTGTTTTTTGCTTCCATTTCGATTATGTTCCAACCGTCGTTATTGACTGTTGGCTCTGCGATTTTGATGCTTAAATCTTACAAGTTACAACATTCTCTTAAGACTGATTAAAAAAAGAGATGACATATCCTAGTTTCTTGTAATGTTTGGTTGCTTACATAATAATAGTTGAAAATATGATCAACCCACCCAAAAACCATAACAACGTTGAATAAACGCATCTTGAAATCTACACGCGAAAGTTGAACATTTTAATGAATGTTATAACAAAGAACAAGTCAATTTTCTAAAAGTTATCATTAGAAGTTGACAAAAATACCAATTTAGCATTCAAATCAACCCACTCTCTATTCCTCTATATATGTTACACACATATAGAGAGTTCCATCAACGTTTTCTTCTTTCATTTTCATATTTTCACTTCTTACTCAAAATATTCTTTTGTTATCTAGCCTTTGTGTTATAGTTCAACATATAACCACTAAACCTTTTTCAACTAAAGAATGTGGAGATTCATTTTGGTGATGTGTCTTCTAGCTCTGGTCGAAAGGGGAACCTCGGGGAAATTGCCGATATGGGAAAAGGAGTTAGGAAGATTGCAGGGTTTACATAACCAGCTTCAGCGAGGTCCGGTTCCTCCATCAGAACCGTCACTATGCCACAATAGACTAAACCATCTTTCTCATCCAGAGGTTTACTCTTCCCAAACTTACGTTCTTTGCCCATGATCATGCTTATTCCGTCGTTGACAATGATCAAATCTCATTTGTTATTTTCTTTATCTCTGCTCAAACATAATTCATAGTTGTATCTGTGACATTTTGATCCGACTACTCCACCATCTTGAGTCATACTATACGAGATATCTAATCAATTTTGACTTTTGATCCGACTACTCAAACCTTGTCTATAATAACGTCAACATTTTATATACTAGAGTTCTTAAAAGATCGTTTAAACTTTATCATTCCGAAAAAGGAGTTCAATAGAGACGCAGTTTACGTGTGGGATCAAACAATATTTTGGTTTCGCACGATTAACATGCGACACAGTTAGAGCATGGAGACGAAAACACTTGAAAGAAAGTATTATAAGCGAACAAAATGATAGAACTCACAACGAAAACAAAAAGTCACATCACAGCCAAACTAGCTAGACTATTTTACAAAGTTGAGATCCTCTACATGGTCTACAAAGACCGTTTCTACAATTCTCAAATGCATCATGGTTAGCTTCAAAACCTTGGATCTAACAATTATATATGGTTATATATATGAGACAAGTTAATTGAATACTATATTAAACTATTTTCAGGCTATAATGACTCGCTTTGGAGTGGAGCAATGCGTTTGAATTATGATACCATGTTGAATTTCAAGTTTTTGCCTTTTCCATAGCCGCAAACTGTGATGTGGGAATATATATAAGCAATTTACAAATACAAAAATATAATTATATTTGACAATAAAAAGAAACAAATATAATTATATAGAACTCAACAACCCTGAAAACTTATATTCTCACATTCTTACCCCCAAACTTTCAGATGAGTGGATCATAACCCTATACAAAAAAATATAAAGGCAAAGGATAAAAGAAAATCATCTAAATGGCTTTGGATTTCTTTTGGCGTGTTTCTGTGAATCATCTTGTTAACCGGAGAGTCCCTCCTAGCTCTACCGGAACCAGTGGAACAAGTGAGTGAAGAACATCGGTTATCAACGGCCGGTAACTTGGTTCTGGCTGCACGCACAACACAGCCATGGCTGCTACCTACCAAAAGAATTAACAGTCTTGATTCAACAATGTACAAAGTATTTGCAATCTAATCAAGCCTAATGAAGCATCAATTAAGTTTAGTGACAAACAAGATGGACTTAAGCCGGTTCTATCTCGAAACCAAACCTGGTATAAGTGTTTGAGATCCATTGTATCTTTTATAACGGCATCCACAATGTTTGGAAGCTTGGATCTATCGGTAAGTTGTGGCATTGCCTACACCATCAACACATCTATATATCACTAACCGTTTCATTTTGTACGTAGAAAGTTGTTAAAACGTACCCAAGTTACAAGAGATTGGCATTGAGCTGGAGTTAATTTTTCAACTGGTCGTCTACCCAACAAGAGTTCAAGCAGAACTACCCCAAATGCATAAACATCACTCTTATCCGTCAGTTTTCCTACATACATATCCAAAAATAAACAGTTATATTCATCGCAAAACGATTATTTAAGTGGAAATGTAATCGTATAATGAATCCATGAGAGAGTGAGACAAGTACTCAATATATCAAAATAATATCACATGATATATGACTATTATGTGCTACACGACCTAAGATATGAGAACGAGTCAAGAGTGAACATAAGTACCGTCAAGGAGGTATTCCGGGGCAACATAACCAAGTGTCCCAGAGAGTTTAATGTTGTTCTTGCCATGTTCATCCAGCGATACAGCAAGACCGAAATCTGAAATCTGCATTGTTGTAATCAAACAGTAACCAAACAATGCGATTATTCGGTACTCAAAAGCAAATATAGGCAATGATAATGATTGTGAAATTCTCATTTTACATTGAAACAAGAACTAAGATCTAAATCATCTAATCAACAACATTTTGAGGGAAAAAAAGACGCGGTATGAACCTTGGCGTTGAAGGAAGAATCAAGAAGAATATTCGAAGATTTCAAATCTCTGTGGATAACTGGTGGACGACAATGCTCATGGAGATACTCTAGTCCTCTGGAGTCAAACAGAGCAAAACGGTTGACAGAATCAAAACCGATATTAACCGATGAGAAAACCGGTCTAGGAGTTGAAAAAGTGTCGGCTATTTCTTTAAATACCTAGCTGTATCAAGAGCAATCTTCATACGCATGTGCCATGTTAGAGCTGATCCACGAGAAGGCCCTAACACATTAATTATAAAGATAACACAATCAATTATAATTATTTAATTCATGTCCTAACTATCATTTATAATTTAAGAATACTTCATATGCAAGATACTTCATTGGGTTAAACAAGAGCAAATAAGAACATGTTTTTACCATGTAACTGTTCATCTAATGATCCTTTCTCCATAAGCTCATAAACGATGAAACTCGAGTTGATTTCGCTTGCAGAGCCCAACAATGATATAACGTTCGAGTGATGGATCTTGCTCAACAAGTCAACTTCATTCTGAGATCTCCAAGAATCAATATAGATTCAAGAATCTGAACATGAAAAACAGAACTTGGTTTATGTTATTTATACCTGAAATTCTCGTTTTGCTTCTTGGCTAACGTTCTCGATCTTCTTGACCGCTGCTTTAACGTTATTGTCCAAACAACCCTTGTAAACGCATCCGAAACCGCCTTGTCCGATTACACTACTTTCTTTAAAACCGCCTGTCGCTTTCTCGAGGGTCTTGATATCGAAAAATTGCACGTAACCCTTTTGGATAGAAGTTCTTCTCTGAGTTTTAATCGAGCCAAGTCGTCTCATTAACAAGGAAAATGAATTCCCACTCTCAGAATCTTCATATAAAACATTGCACCAAGATCAACACATAATCTCACACAAACTTGAAAGTGATAAGAATCAATGAACTACTAAATCTCAAAGAACAATCAAGAAACTTGAACTTCCATTGAAAACATAGAGTGATTGAAACTTATTGCATATTCTCTCATTACTGATGAAAGTACCTGAGTTGTTGATGGATTTTGGAGATTGGTTCTTGCGATAAACCCAAAAGCCAAAACAGAACAAGATTATAAGGCCAAGAGAAGAGAAACTGATTATGAGACCAATCAGAAGTTTCTTATGAGCATCAAATCTATCTTCTTCACCACTTCCCATTTGGATTCCTGACACAGAAAAAAATCCTTTTAATGATTTTCAACTGTCAAATTTGTCAAGTATGGTTCTTAGAAATTCTGAATCAAACCCATATTTCGAAATTCAAGAAAGAATTCTGATAAGAAAAATATAATATTTTCAATTTTTTTTTTTAAAAACAAAAACAAAAAGACAAGAAGTGAGTAGCTCATAAATAGCATTTAATTTATCAAGTTTTAAAAACTATTTTTTCTTTATATTTTTCGAAGTTCGAGAACGCATAGGCATAGATCAAATCAAGAAACACAGAAACTAAAAAAATAAAATGAAATGAAGTCAACGAGGAATAATACGAGGAGAGAATGTAGCCATGGAAGAGTAAACAGGAGCTAAAGAAGGATTTGAAGCAGAAGAAGCAGAGACAGTGATGAAGATCATCAAAAGAATTAGAGACTGAAAATGAAGAAGAAGAAGAAGAAGAAGCTCTCTCATTTTTTTGTTTTTTTTGCTAAGAAAAGAAAAGTTTTTGATGAAATTCAATCTAAAGACTTTTTTGGTGTTTTGAAATTCTTGAGAAAGCGAAGAGTGAACGAACTATCACTTTCTCTCTCGCTGTCTTCTTGAAATCACTTTTATGGCAAATAAAGGAGGGAAAGAGAAAGGGAGCTTTTGAATAAAAAGTTGAATTTTTAGTTCTCTACCATTAATATAACCAAAAAGAAAGAAAGTGATGAACTAACGAACGAAGAAAGATTTGGGATAGATCAAATACTTTCTTTACTATTGTCTATTGACATATTAAACCCCATTGTTGATTACCCTATGTTAAGCAATTAAAAATGGAAAACCATGGTTCTATTCATAATTCACACAATGACCATCTATTTACTTTACACATTATCTCTTAAAAATACTTGGGTTCACTCTTATAGGTGAATCCTATTATTCACTTCCTCTTTTTCTAACCAATTAGAATCTTCCATCTAAATAAATAAATAAATTCATTTTAGAGCATCTCCAATGGTGTATTATATATTTCTCTAAACTCTATATTTGGAGCAAAACCACTCCAATGGTGCTCTATATCTTTCTCTAAAAATAGAAATATGGCACCTTTTTTATTTTAGGGGGTGATTAAAAGGATTCACCCATAGATGTGAACCCAAATATTGTTCTTTTCACTTCATCTACAATAAGAAATATGTGTATATTTTTAGTTAAAGAAATATGTGTTCATGAAAATATAATGCAATAATGTTAAATTAAGTGAATAAAACATTATGACCAATTATATACTCTGTTTTTGTAATAAAACCCTCGAATGGCTTCTTCCACATCTTCCTATTTTGTCCTTACATAATCATGGCCCAATACTACTTTCTTCTCTTTTGTAATGAACAAGCTTATTACTTAAAAATTAGATCATTATCCGTGCTACAACACATATCATATCAAAATATTGAAAATCACTTTTAGATATGTCATTTTATATGATATGGTTACAGTTTAAACACGCTTAAATATGTAGTATTTAAAATCGTAACTGCATATGTAGTATGTAGTCTATTATCATAATAAAGTTAGATCAAATATTTCTAGTGATGATGTAACAAATGACAAAAAATGAATCATGGTGTTTCCTTAGCAAGTCAAAGTTATGAATTTAAATCAAAATGTAATGTTGTTTTTGTCTGCCAATTCACAATTTTAAAAGAAAATTATATCAAATCATGGATTTTACAAATTATAGGGTTGGCTTTACATATTATATCTAGAGAAATTATTGATCCGAAGACCATAATTCTCTTGTACAAAAAAATAATTTTGTAGTTCTCTTTCAATATAAGTTTAAAGTACGCAAATAGTTGTAAGTTGGGAAATTGTTGTTGATTAATTAGCTATATGAAGAAAATACTATGTCGCTCACTTAAAATAGTACACCACCATAACATAACATATATAGGTCTTGTAAAAGGATAGATAGAAATATACACCAAAACGGTGTAAATTATAAATCGCTTTTAACAAAATAGATAGATAGATAGATATATTATCTTACACGATAGTAAGAAAATATCATATATCAAAGAAATTTCCTTCACTGGAAATTATTCCCACCAACGCAGCAGCTCTAGAATGTCCTCCAGTGATTCACAATCCTCCATAGTATAATTATCTTCTGGCATCTGAACATAAGGTGATGTTGTAGAAGCATTGGTCAATGGTTTGGTGGTCTGCGTCGTTATAGTCTCTAGACTCAAATTCATCTCCCCGTATAACATATCTTTAGAGTCATCATCACTCTCAATGTTTGTCGGTTCACCATAAGATCCATCGGTCTTAAGAAAATCTTCGTTGTTGATTGTGATACACCTTATGTAGTTTTCAAGGATGTTATTGCCGACAGGGTTGACAGTTCCACCTCTTTTATTTTGCACCCGACGCTTTGTGGTGTTCCAATGGTTCTTAATATTGTTATCGCTCCTCCCCGGAAGTTGCTGTGCGATCTCGACCCATTTGGTACCAAGTACTTTGTGTGCTTCAATCAAAATTTGATCTTCTTCTTCACTCCAAGCAGTTTTCTGAAATCACATATTAATTATTTATATGTAATTATGTCATTTACATATACATAAATAATTAATCATGCTCTTATTATTGTATGTCTATGACTATTTTTATTGATAGAAGCAAGATACAAACTAAAAAGATGCACGTTTTAATAACCCTTTGAAACTGTTGTGATTAAAATGTTAGCCACACCACTATTAAACTATATGAATTGCAATCTATACATTATACATATGCATGTGCACATTGTAAGTACCTAGTTGCTTTCACACAAAAATATACATGATTAATAATAAACAAAAAATCATGATAATGCAATTGTTGTTTATAACATTTATATATACACACATATAAGTTGTGATGATCATCTATATTAAATTATGAAAATAAGAATGTAGGGAGATGAAAGAAAAGAACACCTTAATGTTAGGACGAGCATGGTTATACCACCTCTCTCTGCATTGTTTTCCTGTTCTTCCTTCGAATTTTTTTGCGACCTTTGTCCATTTGTTTTTGGGTCCAAGCGCCATTATCTCTTTCAATTTTCTATATATATTACAAAATATTTTCACATCCTCAAAAAATAAATAAAAGGTTTACAATAAAAAATAATTATATAAGAATTCCCAAGGATGAAATATAATAATAGTTTTAAGTTTTAATGAGAATGAAAAAAATATGAAGACTTACATGTCCTCAGATTCTGTCCAGTTTACTTTGTCGATGTCACTTTTCTTCAAATATTTGCTTGTGCTCACCACCTTTATATTCTTCTTTTGATAATTTTTTTTCATCTTATCATCTTCACTTTGATTCATGATTTCGTTGGTTGTGTTTTTGATATATTCTGGCACTGGCACATTAAATGATTGAGGTTCACCCATTACCTGATCAAGAGTTGGCTCATATCCCTTATTAGACAGCTCTTCATTGTATACAATCTCATCTCTTAAAGTATTTCCCCGCAAATCATAAATTTTTTTGAATATACCTTTAGGGTATGCAAAAGTTGGGGGGTTATCAATCATATGGATTTTTCCGTTGTTGGCTATGCTATTCATAGATTGCTCAGAGATATCAACATTTGAGTAGGATTTGATACTCATTAATGGGTAGTTTGATGGAATTTTATATGAGGAAGAGTTGTAAACCAAATGGTTTTGATTAGTATCCAAATTCTGATTTTGAGAATCGTAATTTGGGATCAAAGGTATAAGATTTTGGTGGTAGTGCTGATTAGAGATATCAGTCAGATCTGGTGAAAAGGACCATCTAGTACAAGAAGATTGACCTAGATTGTCATTGAAAAAGGTAAGATTATTTTTTGGTATATGAGATGTATCATCATTAACAGAACATAGATAAGCGTTGTTAAAGATGAAATTTTCATCGGAGATCAATGAGAATTCCATTTAAACACGAACTTGAATTGAAATGAAGATTCTAAAATGGAAAACGGATGAAATCTCGGTATGAATCTAAGATGTATAAAGATCAAGTGCAGAAATTTGCAAAACAAATATTAAAAACTAAAGATGGGCGGAAAGTTATACAAAACCGTAGAAAGAAAAATACTCAGATAAGATGATAAGAAGTGAGTCGTTATAAAACTTGTACTTAAAAGTTAAAATAATTAAATAAAACAAAAAGGTAAAAATCAATTAAAAAGGTAAAAAATGTATTAATGAATTTTATAGAAATTGAGTGGCAAAGACTTTGACTTATCAAATATTTTTACAGGTCATTAATTTTAACAAATCATTATTTATGTTTTATAAATATTATAAGCGAGTTAAATATAAAACCATGGCCCATAACCAAAAAAAAGTACACATTGTAATTGTTTAGATAATTGGATGTAATTAAACATACTACACTTTAGACATTGTTGTAATTTTAAGATTCTGAGATGAGGAGCTATACAATATCAACTTAAAGATAAAATAGTCATTTATATTCTTAGATTGTAATAAACAATTATGGAATATTAATGATTTATAAGAGCCTTTGTGTTTAAAAGATAAAGTTTGACATATTACAACACGCGTCATAAATGTCATGAATTTATTTCTGTTAGATAAGTTTTTTTTAAAATTTTCTTTAGCACTAAAGATAGTTTTTTAATAATAAATTTAGATTTGAGTGCATGAATACTTGAATTCAATTACTCAATTGTTAAACTCAGCTAGTTCTCAATTCACCATCCATAGGAAAATCATATAAGTTAACATTAATCTATGAGAAAATGCCAACCATATTAAAAATTTTAATTATACAAATATTCTAATTTCTCGTTAAACATTTTGATCAAGTAATGTTCTTATTTTCAGAAAATAGCATTTTTGTATTCTTTTATAAGAAAAAAATTCTAGTGAAGAACATTACATTAACTAATAACTACTATACTTTTCTATAGAATACTAAATTCATACGTTTCTATTAATCTTAATTATTTTTACCACTAAAGATACCATTATATCACTTTGTCAAAAAAGCTTAATCTTCCATACATACAAAAAATTTTATGTTTAGAAGTCATCAAATCCATAATTTGGTTCACTTAAAACAAGTTGGTGATTATTTGATTTTTGTTTGATTTAATGTCATTTTGGTTTCATTTTGTTTCTATAATCATTTCAGTGTTGGTTAAAATAATGTAAAATACTTCTAAACAATAATTCAACCATAATTATATAAAAGCAAGAAAAAATATTCTGAATTTAAATTTCAAATTATCTGGGGCACTTTTTTAAATGTGGTTGCATATCCGTCTTGTTTGTTCAAGATGAATGCTCTTCTATTAGGTCCTCCTTCTAAACATCTCCAGCTCCTTTTCGTTGGTCATCCAATCATTTCCCAGTAGATACTGTCTAGTTTTTGCATGGTTTGTGTAGCTATTGGGATGTCAACTCTCCTGCTTTTAACCTCCTCTTCTCCGTCTCTGTTTGAGCTGCTCATGTCTCCAGACCTCCTGTGAAGTCCGATCTCTACAACTTTGGTGAGAACTACCAAGCCAGCAGAACCTCTAGATCCGTTTATCCCCCAGATTCGCCCCCTCAGGCTCCAAGTTGACCATTTCTTGCAATCTGTTTTAGCTTTTTGTATGACCTATAGTCTTTCCTTTTCTACCACCTCCTTTTCACCTAGAAGCTTCTCCTCCATTCACCCTTGTTTGGATGATGAGATTTGTGTATCTTCCACTCGCCTCCTTGCGATTTATTACAGTGTGCAGTTCATGGTACTAAGTATTCCTCTAGCGCATATGTGCAATTAACCGGATATTTCTCCGGTTTCTCTTTGTTTGCGTTTCAGAGTAGTCTAGTTTGTTTCTAATCTAGAATCACCTTTGTTAGTTTGTTTTCCAATGTCCGTTTCTAATCTAGTCTACAAGGATGTTGTCCTCACCAGGTATCATCTTGGAGTTGCATTACGTTCAATTCTTCAAATGGACATTCATGGTGGTAGAACTTTCAACTCTCAAAGTTGTCAAGGGTCGGATAACACCGTTTTTACTCTAACATTGTGTTACTCTCTAGTTCTCTGTTTTGTAAACGAAAACCACGTATTTTTATGAGATATATTAACTGTATTTATAGGTTTACATGACACACTTTGACTAAGGGACATGTCTCTAGAAGACAACACAATGTAGAGACACATATATATAACGTGTAACTATTTTCCAGTTAACAATTCTATTCGTATATCTTTCTGCGTGTGATACGAATATACATAAAACAGTTGCTTAACTATACAATATATGACTCTTCTAAAATAAGAAAACAAGATGAAAACTTGATCACATCCAACAATGGTGTGCCAAGTTGTGTAGCTTTACAAGTTTTCTTTAGTATAAGTAAAAGCAACAAATAGAAGTTCACGACGGCGAGTGAAAGCATATGAGATTTGAGACTGAAAAACTCGTAAGACGTTTTACGCAATTGAAAAACGAGGAGACAAGATACGAGTTAGTGGGAAAGGGAGCATTATTACAAGTAACTGTTGCAGCAAGATCCAATAAGTATAGATGATTATGTCCACACCAAATATAACCACAAATCCTTGACAATAATCACTTTTATTATTCACACACAAAGCAGTAGAAAGAGGAACCCACTTCCATCAAACCATGAATATAAACAAAATACAACAACATAACATATGGTGGCTTAATGTTTTCTTCCACATCCCAGTTCAATCAATGTTTTGAAGGATCAAGAACTTGACCCATGAACAAAATCACTCCACTCTTGTCTTCTCTGACAGTGAACAGAAATGGACGGTCAGCTACGAAATCGGGATTCCGCCTAAAAGAAGTGCAACTTACGACGCCAACAGAGACGGCTGCAGCTTCGGTTCCCTCTTCATCCACTTCAATACAAGCTTTATGAAGAATGCTTGAGACGTATAGATCGTCACCATTGGAAGGTGAATCAACCATCTCAGTTAAACCACCTCCATTATTAAATGGTGAAGTCAGCCCCATATCTTTCAGAACTTCTGAAGCATTAAACTCGAAAGAGAATTTAAACTTTGGGATTCTAAAAGCACCAACTGATATACAGTGGAGCGGAATATGGTTATCGAAGAAACTTGGTTCGGAGCCTATCTTCTCAAGCAGAGGAGCTAATCCTTCTTTATCATTAGGCAGATAAATGTACATGGAGAATTGACGTTGATCCTCTATATAAGGGAGGCGCAAAACTTTGAAACCATCATAGCTTCTTAGGTACTGGTCCTCGTAATTGGTCATAAAGGGGACTTTCACCGAGGTACCATCAAGAAGATGAAAATCGTTTTTTTTTGTCATGTTTGCATCAAATTTACTGCTCCACGCTCCTTTGAAATATACAGCATTTGCAAGAACGAGTGTGCTGCTACGGATAGTATCGATAGAATCGCGTGAAAGAATCTGCTTGATGAGTCCATTGGTGTGGACTTCAGCCCATGTATTCACCTCATCAATCACTTCAGAAGGCTTCATGATAAGCAATCATAAAATTTGACAAATCATTCCACAAATTGGATGTTATATAAATTCAAGAAATTCAAAATTTGTCCATCAAGAAAGAAAAAACGTTACCTTGCTTGCGAAGTCAACTTGACTACAAGTTGCCTTGTAAGAATTCTCCAAAAGGTCTTTAAAGGAAAGCTTCAAGGAGAAAAACTTGTCTATCCAAACACCATTGGCTATAGACAAGCGCAAATCACTTTTCTCGGTGCCGCCGTCGATGATCTGAGCCAAGACTAGGTTGAGGTGATCCGTTGACGGTAACATGAGGAATGAGAGGATTTGTTCTTTGGTGACTGAACATGAACCTGCCGCGATGAGGCTGAGCAAAACGTTGATTGATATCGGTGAGAAGACAAGATTGGAGCCATTGGCGACGGTAGCGATGACATGCTTCGTTAGTCTTACCACAACGTCGTTATGGTTCTCAATCGATTTTCCCAACTCCATGTTTTTCGAGACCAAAGAAAGAAGTCTGGACGAATGTTTCTAAATAGGTAGAGATGATGAATGTGGTTTTAAATAAACTAATTAGAAATTTCGTTTTAAGATTCTGAAAATTACTAGTCAATAATAAAGTAATGCTCGCCACTTAGCTAGGTGTCAAAGTAAAAATTGTATCGTGGGAACCAATACAAAATGAATTAGTCAACAAAACCACAACCCTAATTAAAGGCGACTACTTTTTGGTAATAGTGGGGAATTTGTTTTCCCTTTACTCGTCGTTTGTTGTAACTAGTAATCGTTGACCAGCACCGTTTTCTTAAGCAAGTTCAAGTTATAGGAGCTCTGGCAACACAGGCAGCTCTGGCAACACAGAGGAACCAAGAAATTTTCTGTTTAGGTCAATGTACCATTCGTCCAAATTATTATACTTCGTGTTATATTTAGCGTTAAATTTTCCGTTTGTATAGAGTATAGAACTATATATAAATCGTTCAAATATAAATTTATCGAAATACGTTTCGTTTAACGAGAGACAACATTTTCTTTATCGAAATAAGAGAAAACAAATAAAGCGCGTGAGATACTACAGCTGGTACGAGTGAGAGTGGCTAAAAAAATCAAACCACATTTTGCCATCGAAGCAGACACGTTAACCAACTAACAAACAATCCTGTATAAAAATCTCTCCTCTTCAGTCTTCATCATCTTCCACCATCTCAAAGGACCCTTTTTTTACAATTATACCCTTCTCCTTCCCAGTTCTCTCATTATCCTCCTAACATTTCTTCTCTAGATCTGAGAAATCACCATGGGAGTCGCTGTTCTTCATCCTCATGATTCTATAATCAATCATTTCTCCACAAACACGTCCCCTCCTCTCCGTCATAAAAAACCGATCACCAATCGCCGTCGCCGGAGTCCGTCAAGTCACCAATCCCAGATCTCTCATCCTCCTCCGTCTCCTCATAACCACACCAATCATGTACGAATTCTGAAGCGTGGCGAAGATATCAACGTTAAGATACCGATTGAAAAACCAGATCTGAAATCTAATCGTCAGATCGGATCAGATCCGATGAAAATTTCGACTCCGATCAGAATTTCAAATCGGAAATCCATGCCGGCTTTGTTTTACGCTGGTCCAGTCACATCAACATCTCCGCCGCCGAGTGAAGTCCCTTTACCGGCTTTCTTCGCTAATAAAACCGTCGCCGGATTCAAACCGACCGATGCAACCAACGATCTGATCAAAATCCTGCGATTAGATATCGCATGATTCATTTCTTTCTCCGATCATCCAAATCCGTCTTAAACCGGTCCGATCTCGCATTCTCTCCGATCATGGGGATTGAAAAGAGTGTCTTCGTTATGAAACGTTTTCGAATTCTTCTCTTATTTTTTCAAGGGGAAGATCGAAGAAGTAATCTTCTTAAACAAGTCTTAGTTTTGCTTGTAGCTAGGATCAATGTGTAGTATATGTGAATAAGCTTTTCGCAGTTCTTTGTCTATTTCTAGGTTCTTTTTGAATAAATCTAAATGGCTTGTAAGTTGTAACGTAAGTGGTATCGATGCAATTTGATTAGTTGGGAACAAAGCACGGCTAAATCGTAGACCATTGGGAAAATAAAAATCTCAAAGCGTAGACAAGAACTAGAAAAAAATAACATTCATTTAATTCATATCAAACAACATATGAACGTTTATAATAACATTAATGTATATGGAGTTTAAACTTATAAATTTAAACCTATATGTACTTAGAAATTGAAAAATACACTTTGAGAAAATAAAATTGATAACGTCGGGATTTCAAAAAAAAAAGATCGGAATATTTACGGGCCGGGCTCAGATACATACGGGTTTTGTGGGCTTCAGACCGGACCAGGCTCGATTGACAATACCCTTACTTCGAACATTTGATGTTGCAATCATACTTTAACCATATAACACACAATCGCATTGTTGGTTGCAGTAACCTCCCCCTGGAAACTGCACTTTACAATCACTATCCTTCTTACAACATTGGAGGTGGTGAACCACGGTAACCACACTACCTTCGCAGCCATCTTGGTTCATTATGCATACAATAGTTCGTATATAATCAAAGTTTAGCACATATCGACATCTCATCAATGTTGTCGCGATCACGTGAGTTAGCAACTTTGTAAACCCTACTTTATATAATAAGATAATAATCTATGCTATTTCTATGGTGTAACACTTATAAGAATCTTCTTCTCTTAGATACTTCTTGTTACGTGTGGATGACCATGGTTAAATTAACATCTATTTTCATCAGCTTTTTCTGTTTTGGTAAATCAAGAAAGACGATTTTAAGGTTTGTTTTCTTTCTCTAAATTTGTTGTATGATTGATTATGAAACAGAAAACCGTAACGTTTCTTCGTATGTTTTCTACGACTACAGTCTTCGGACAGAGTTAAATTAAAGGAATAGAGTCTTGCTTAGGAAAAAAAGAATTTCTTTTCAAGATTCCCAGTTGGGAATATTAGCAGTAGCTTCGTTTATCATTGTCACCAATGTCACCTGCATTGTGTTATACCCACTTAGTGATTAGGACTGTGCAAGAAAACCAAAAGGAAACAAATGAGAGAAGTTTTGTTTGAAGCTATATATATATACCACGCTCTCGGGAACACCTCGGGGAGGCAGTGTGAGATTTCTTGGGGGTGGTTTATCCCCGTAAGACCGTTTATCGAATCTCCATTCTCCAATCTTCCCTACCATCATCTTCCCCTGTGAATTATATAACCAATATAGACAATATAAAACCATGCTTATCTAATAGTATCTTTTATTAACTTTCTTATATTGCTTGTTGTTTCATGATTGACATACCTTCATGTCGAAATCACAGCCGTAAGTGTAATGTATTATGAACGTCTTCTTTGTTTCAGTGTCCCAAGGAGGCTACACCAATAGATAAAACATGAGTTGTTATGATCCGAAATTGGTGAAACTTGTTGGTATACTAAATAAAGTTTTATTAATCAAAACCTGAATCATGAAGTCCTTGTGTAGAATGTTGCTCACGCCGTGTAACGCAGAAGAAACAGCATATGCATACCTTATAGTGTAAATCAAACATAGATCAATTAATTAAACACTATATATCTGGAACTAGAGGGCCGGGGTCACATTAGAGTAGGAGAGAAGTTTACATTTCAAGGACCCAACCAAAAGCTTTATCTGTTTGTGGGTCATTCTTCATAGCCAAAGAAACATTCATCCATGTTGGAGCAATTTTCATTAATGCATTCTACAAAACCAAGAAAAGTATTAGTCATATTACCATATATGTTGTCCGGGCAAGGACTTAAACTAGTGCTGCGATTACTATACCTTAGTGACGATCACTGGAGAATTCCCGATGGGATCGATTCTTGATATTGGTCCATTCTCTTTGGGGAAGAATTTGCGGAGAACCGATTCATATTTCTTTGGTTCAATGTAGAAAAAGGGAAACGCAGCCGCGAGATTGCCTCTAGCTAGGTTTGGTATCGGTTTAACTATGATATGATCAGGTTCCGCCATGAGAATGTAACTGACATGATGATCAAGAAACATAGGAAACTATATGAAAATCAAAAATGGCATTCCCCAACCCAAATATGGGGATTGGAAATCAAACAAACTATAACTATACGATAGGGTATTAATAAAACAAAGTAAGAGTTCTAGATATCAAAATAGTATTATGAAAATAAGGACTGAGAATGTAAACGATACGTACTCTTCCTCTATATGTGCTTGTTGAAGCCATTGAACAAAGGCCCAAGGCCTATTTAGAACAACATATCCCTGCACATTATATACAATTCATCATCACATGTTTTTTTTGTGTAAATATTTCTTTAAGAAAATTTCATCATCCTTGGAATAAAATTTACACATATTATCATTTGTTTTACGAGGTTTTTTCATGTTTGTTTTAAATCTTATAATTTCATAAAAGATGCTTATGTTTATTAAAAATAATGTTTTAATTTTTTTTTGATAAAGAAGAAGTTTTATCCTCAACATGATTTCGTGAACATGCATTACTTATTTTGACAAGTCAATCAATAATATAATACAAGATTTGAGATTGTTTTTTTTTACGTTACTATTTTCAATTATAAAATAAACCTCTAAATCGAAAAATAACATCATGATGATTCTAAAATCTAGCTATAACCAATACACCTTTCACCAATAACAAAGAATTAAGTAAGATAAAGAACCTTGTCAACACCGGAGGGAAGAGGGTCAGCAACGAAAGTAGGGATCTCATCCATGAGTCCATCGGGTCGACCCGAATGCAAGATCCGGGTATACCCGCCCATATCCGACCCGGGTTCGTCCCTGAACCTGTTGTACCAATAATACATGACCCGACACTGCCACGTGCTGTACACGGAATCCGTGGCTGTCACCGCCGTGTGAAACAGTCTCTTTGTCTTCTTTGACGGAGTCTTGACGGTATATGTGATGTCATCTCCGGAAGAAGCTGATCGGCGACCGGGGAGTTCTTGCCGGAGAGGAGGATCATCGGAGACTATGTAGTTGTATCTGATTATTAGAAATAACGATAGAGTCATGAGAATTGGGAAGAAGTACTTCCCACGGAATCCCATTTTCTCTCTTTTTCTGTATCAAAAATTCATTCATGTGCATATGCATTTGCTAATGTGTATATATTATATATTTTTGATGTTTGTGACAAGGAAGAAGGCATAAGACAGTTTCAAGTTGTATGAAAAGTCGTCGCTTATTGTGTTATTTTGAAATGAGGAGTAGTTGTCAGAAAGTGGCTGGTCCCACAACGTTCTGGTCTTCGTTTCATTTTCTATACATGTATGAGTTATCAATTCAGTTTTCCTATGATTTGATGTTATAATAGTATTGCTTTTGTTGTTCAATATGATTCTACTTGTTTTTATTTGTTTTCTCACTTTGTTCTTGTCGGGGAATATTTCATAAGCACGAAAGGGGTTTGGGTTCTGGACAAAAGATGGCTAATTCGGCTACTACGAACCAAATGTTTGGTGTTGGATCCGACCATCGGATTTTGGGTAATAAAAGCCCAAGGAAAAGAAAGCTCATCTTAACAATGAAGATAAATCAAGGATTATAAAAAAAATAATCATTTCATACTTCTTAAAGAGGTAATTGATCGTTTGTAAGGAAAATTACAAGAGTCAAAATGTATGGTTAAATCTCTAGGAAGCTGTTGTGAATAGATGTTCTCCATTAATGTTTTCTGCTTAGTGTAACTCGTATTGATTTAATTGTTAGTTACTTTCATGGCTTATGTGATACAAGCCACTTGTAAGATTAATCAAAAGTTGTGAATTTAGTAGATAACTCATATCAATCGAGTATTTAAGACTAGTACAACAATTGTCTCACGCATCAAAATAAGGTGGCATGCTTAGTTAAACGCAATGCACATGTCTTTTCAGTTTAATATTTCTTTAGTTTCTATACCAAGTTAATAGTATCGACTTACATTGTACTCGGTTTCCACTTGTGATCTTCAAATTGATCTTCATTGTTTTGGTTTAACCAGGAAGTTGCTGCTACCTCAATGAACATGAAAATGATTGAGCATATGATTTGCTAAACCATAAATAAACCAAACAATTTATTTCGGTTTGGTTTGGTTCGGTTTTCGGTTATTTTACTCACCCACTACAGAACAAAACTGACATATAGAACTTACACAAAATTTCTAATAAAAATTTTTGGTTTCATAATCTTAAAATACAAAATAAATAAATAACTAAAACAGTTTTTATATAACCAAACTGAACTGAATCTAACAAACTAAAATTCATTAAAATTTATTTTAGTTGTATGAGAGATATAACCATATTATATAAATATAATATTGAGTGAATTATTATTTGTTTCTATTTTTAGACATTTTTTTGAAACAAAAAATGTAACCCTTATTTACCACTACATATACTTTAATCTAGTTAGATAATATATACACATTTAAGACAACAAATCTAAATTTCTAATACACATAATCTAATAATTTTCTTATACATTTATGTTATAAAATACATCTATTCTAATATCACACATAAAAGGATTACGTGTCCTAAACCTGAAAAAAAACACATAAATGTCTATATAGGAGAATCTGCTGTACATTAATATTTTTATTTTATCCTTGTTTTTCTTTTCAATTTTGTTTGTCTTCTTTCTTGTATCTGTTCCATTGCATAACTATAATTACCTAAAAAGTTAATAATAACATATGTTAATACCGTAAAACATTAAAAGTTCAATTATTTTCTTTGTGTGATTAAAACAAACATGTAAATTTCCTAAATCATAACTGTACTAATATTTAAAGTTTAGAACAATAACAATTAATTAACTCACGCGGTAAAAGTGAAATCTACAAAGATTCCATTGTCCAATAATTCACTTCAGAAATTGTAAGAGAAAACCTGGTTTTGTGTGTATCATCAAAGTCTAAACTCATTACAGAAAAACTGCAAAAAGTCTTTTGTGGGTCATAGATTTTCTAAAAAGACACATTTAAGTTTATTGTCCTCCTTCTCTCTCTCTCTCTCCACTGCAACTCTTTCTCACTTTCACTCAAGATTGCGTCACTGTAGTAGTAGTAGTAATGTCTCTTCTTCTTCTCTTCTGTTGCTTCTTTACCTCTCTTTCTATTTCTCATTCTCATGGAGCTTCCACTATTCACATTTCTCCTACTCAGCCTCCCGCAGGTTTGTGTTTCCTCTCTTAGGTTCTTTCTTGATAAAACTTTCTCTCTTTTTTACCAAAAAAGAAAAAAAAATCTTTCTCTCTTCTTCTACATTCTCTGTTTCTTGTTTCCATGAAAATGCTCAAAAAGTTCAAAACTTTGCTTAATTCTTTACAGATTTTCGACTAATTTCACAATGGGGGTTGTCTATAATCTGAATTTTCTCAGTAGCTTCTAGAACTTGATGACTCTTGAACATCATCTATATGCAATTTCTAGGGTTTGAGATAACAGAAAAAAAGTTTCAGTCTTTACTACAATTTTTTTGTTTCTTGAATTTCAATCTGATTCGTCTCTTTTCAGCTTCTTCGGAGAAAACCGGTTCTGTAATGAAATTTATAGTAGCAGAGGCACCATTATTAGGACCTGCAGGTTTCAACAACCCTCAAGTAATTGAAGTTGCTTCAGTAGCTTTAGCTGCTCAAAGAACATATAGAAAAGATCCTCTCAATGGTTTTGAGAAATATACTGGAGGATGGAATATCAGCAACCAACATTACTGGGCTGTAAGATTCTCTCCACTTCAATTAGATTGTTGTTTTTTCTTTGTGTGTTGCTGTGATTTGTTGATTATGTGTTTTGATATTGCAGTCAGTGAGCTATACAGCTGTTCCTCTCTTTGTTCTTGCTGCTGTTTGGTTTCTTGGGTTTGGCATCTGTTTATTAGTCATCTGTATGTGTCACATTTGCCATAGAACCAATTCTGTTGGATACTCTAAAGTTGCTTATGTTGTCTCCCTCATCTTCCTCCTCATCTTCACTGTTATTGCAATGTGAGTTAAGAGAAAATATTACAAGTTATGATTTGGCTTTGTTGTTTTCACTGCTTAGCATTTTGAGTTCTTATTATGTAGAATCGGATGTGTTCTGCTATACTCGGGTCAGATAAGGTATAATAAAAGCACGACAGAGACATTAGAGTATGTCATGAGTCAAGCAGATAGCACGATTTCGCAGCTTAGAGCTATCTCAGATTATCTTGCTTCAGCCAAGCAGGCTGCAGTTCTTCAGGTTCTTTTACCTGCAAATGTACAAACTGAAATCGATCAGATCGGAGTGAAACTGGATTCTTCTGTAGCTACTATCACTGAGAAATCGACTAATAGCTCCAATCACATAAGACATTTTCTTGATTCTGTGTAACAAACTCCTCCTAACAGTCTATCTGTTACAGAATCTTTGGATTTTGGAAAATAAATGTATAATAGTCATTTCTGTACTTGCAGGAGAGTAGCGCTTATTGTAGTTTCAATCGTCATGCTTGTGGTGACTTTTCTTGGTCTCGGTAATGTTTTCATCTTTGACTACATGTTTCTCAACTATCTACTAATGTATTGACTCTAGTGATCTTGTTATCATTTCTTCTCGTGCAGTTTCTTCGATTTTCGGGATGCAGGTCATCGTTTACACGTGAGTCAAACTCTAAAATGTTCACTGCGCGACTTTCATTCGTAAAACCTATCTGAATCCTTTTCCTCTTGTGCAGCCTTGTGATCTTGGGATGGATTCTGGTGACTGGTACATTCATCTTGAGTGGAACATTCCTTGTGCTACACAAGTATGTCTCATGACTCTTGAACAACTTGTTCTTTGTTAGTTAAAGCTAAAACATAACTGAATTTGTTTCTTTCACCGTCAGTGCAACTGCAGACACATGTGTGGCAATGAGCGAATGGGTTGAGAGACCATCAAGCAATACGGCTCTGGACGAGATATTGCCTTGTACAGACAATGCCACAGCTCAGGAAACCTTGATGCGTAGCAGAGAAGTGACGGGTCAGCTTGTGGAGCTAATCAACACAGTCATCACTAATGTCTCCAACATCAACTTCTCTCCAGTCTTTGTCCCAATGTATTATAACCAATCTGGACCGTTGCTTCCATTGCTCTGCAATCCTTTTAACCATGACCTTACCGATCGCTCTTGCTCGCCTGGTGATCTCGATTTGAACAATGCTACTGAAGTAAGTCCCCCTCTGACCAATTTCTTTACTGTTGAAACTGTCTCTAGTAGGCATAAAATTGCACTTGTACAAAGAAATCTTAGTGATGTCAAAACACTCTCAGGCATGGACCAGTTTCGTGTGCCAAGTGAGCCAGAACGGGACTTGCACCACAACAGGAAGGCTTACACCTGCGCTGTACAGTCAGATGGCATCAGGTGTTAATATCAGCACGGGATTGATCAGAGACGCGCCATTCCTGGTCCAGCTTCAGGACTGTTCATACGCAAAACAGACCTTTAGAGACATAACGAATGACCATTGTCCTGGACTACAGCGTTATGGCTATTGGGTCTATGTGGGTCTGGCCATTTTAGCAACGGCTGTGATGCTCTCACTTATGTTCTGGATCATTTACAGTAGAGAGCGAAGGCATCGGAAGGAAGCTCTGCCTGAATTTTCTGAAAGTAAGGAGATTGTAAGAGTTAACTTTTGATGTATGTCTCTGTAGATCTTAAGCAAAATGTTTCAAGTCTCAAGATACTTGATTTGTGCTTTCATGTCTGAACATAGTCCACTGAGAAAAATGAAAATTTAGATACCAGTCAATGAAGGAGAGTCTTGTACTTGTTATTACAGTGAAATGTAAACACGAAACCTTTGGTTTTCTAAGGTTCTTCGCATAGATATATGCATTAAGATTATACTTTTCGACCCTGAAAGACCTTGAAACCAAATGGGAAATTTTGCACACCAAGTTTTTGACTATCTTTAGTTCATGTTTCCAACTTGGCTGCAGCAGATGCATAGCTGACACTGCTGTCTCGCATTGTCTGGCATTGGCTTGACTGCTCGTACCGCAGGAAATTGATCTTAATCTTGCTTGATGAATGTTTTAGCATCTGAAAGCAATCACAAACATAAAACAGAAGTAGTAAGTTGTGAGGAATATCTACAAACCAGATACATGCAAAGTAGCCTCGGTGAGTACCAGATTCACCATTATATTGGTTGCATCTAAAAGAAAAGTATCTAGATACTAAATAAGAAGGCAGCAAGCTTAAGGCTATTTTTTCATGAAGTTATTGACCAATGCAAAGAAACAGTCTAGCACTACTTACATGGAGAAAAATACTGATCGGGTGGCGCCCACAAATCGTGTTTTCAAATTCCAGAAGATACTTCTTAAAGGCATCAGGATCTCCTGTCTCTATTATATCCATTCCCTTCTTGTCTAGAGCCTCAATCGATTTGTGTATAGCACCATGAGTGTTGTCATAATGCATGTAATTAAACCTATAACCAAAAACATATGAATATAAACATAACAGAGCGCAATTAGCTCACTGGAAGGGCCTCAGAAAATCTGGTTATGCAGTTAAGGCGAATTTTAGAAAGAGATAAAGAGAAAAAGATATCATTTCTCAAGCAATGTCCATCAAAAGTAACGTTACATCAGAATGTGGTACTTCAATGAGAGAAAGGAGATGAAGAGCTAAGACAAACCTTGAGCCCCAGTGGCAAAAGTCAGAGGACACTGAGAAAAAGTTCTTGGGATCGTCCACATATTTAGCAAGCAATTCACCGTACATGGCTTCATTCTCTGGACTTACTGCTCCAACCAAGATGGGTACAACTTTCACATTGTTCCTGATCAAAATATTAAAATGGAGCCAGTCTCAGCAAATTCCGCCATGTCATTCATAGTTATTCAGAACCTTAACATCACTACTACCCCTGTGATTACCCTTCAAATACTTTGGCCAAATACGGTAAGTGCATTTCCATGCTGTGCTCAGCCTCATCGACCCGTAGATCCATCATTCCAAATTTTCCCATAGCTCGTATCTCCTTAATCACTGGTGAATTCATATGAAAACCAGAAGAGAACATCTTTCCTCACCAACTGAAAGAAAATCTTTCTTTGATAAGTTAAGCTAAGCTAGACAAACTTACTCTCCACATCAACAGGTAGATTTCCAATGGGGGTTTTATAAACTGTTGCAGTCGAAAGGGCACATTTTGGAGTATAAAAGTGGTGAGATGGACCAAGAAGAAATATCCGTGAACTGAAATGAGACTAGTCAGAAATAGTAATGGTCTACTCATGACACTCTTCCAAAATATAGGCGAGCTTACTTACATGTTAGTAGGATCTATGTTTGCAAAAGCATAAGCAGCTGCACGACCGGAGTACGAATAACCTGCGTGTCTGGATTCCTTCAAAAAGTTAGTGCAAGTGTAATCACTTCTCCGAGGAAATGAGATAAGCAAGAACAGCTTACGGTGCAATGACGCCTCGTACATCAGGAGATTTGGTCAAACCAGTTGCATTAAGCCATTCTTCAAGATCAGATGACAATTTTGTAGCTGACAAAGAAACATAAAACAGGCTTGAGATTCTAAAAACCAAAAAAAAGTCAAACCTCACTGCTAAATGTATTTGTTTCTAAAAACAAAGTCACTGAAATTTTCTAGAGTTATCAAACCCTAAATCCAGATACTAAACATCAGATCAAATTAAACCCAATTTAGCAAAACGAATTTAAGTAATCACAATATCAAAACTTTAACCTTTAAGCAGTTAAACTAAAATCAATGATCAACAAATGAAGAACAAAAGGAATAAGAATATGAAATCAGTATTATGAAACCTAAAACCTAATCTTCAGCCCAAATTAAGATGATTGAGCATGCAAGTAAAAATCAGAACTCACGATTATCGGTATACCAAGAGCCTGCATGTGTTGGTTGTCTTATCTTCTCCATTATCGCAAAGTAATTGAAGGATCGTGATCGCAGACGAAAAACCCTAATTTCAGAGCTTTCCTAAACTTGCGGGAGATGACTAAAGAAGATTCTACTTCTGTGTTGTGTTACTTCTCTGGGTTTCTTCGCCAACTCGGGGAAGAAACTCAGTGCAAAACTGTGTGCCGTGTTTATTTTTTCCTATAAACATTCGTGCTGTTTTTCCTTACTACACTCTTTACAGATACGCATGACAACAAGTACCTGGGCTTCGGTTTTTCGTTTGGATCGGTTCTTTCGGTTTTCAGGTAATTCTGGTATGTAAATTTGGTAAATCTATTTGGAACCGATTAATATTCGGTTCCATATGGATTATTCAAATTTGAAGCAAATAAGACTCGAAAAGGTTTCGGTTTCGATTGGTTGTTGTGTAACCAAGAGTAACCAAACTACCCGATTTAACCAAAATACCCATACAAAACCATAATAATATGATCAAACCACTAGAATCTGAACCGAACTAAAGAACTGTGGGTTTTACACGAACCAAATCAAAAACCATTAGGTTCTACAAATTGGAACCATTCAGTTCTTATGAAATAAATACCCGAAACCGAACCAAATCCCAAATTTTGGTTCTGTTCGGTTCTATGCTGGTTAAATATGCCCATGTGGTGTAGTGTAGATCCTTGGTTACTTTATTATGGTTTTGGGCTTTATTTTCATGTTGATTTTCTATTGTTTATTGAGCTTTGGCACTGACGTTAGGCTAGGATTTTATGTTTTGTGTCTTCTATTTAAGTTAGCCGCTATGCTCTATTGTAGGACAGCTTTTGATTATTGAATTAATATAGAGCTTTGAGTTCTTCTTTTGAGCATCGTTTTCTATCCTCGTATCTTCCTTGTTATCGGTTATTCTTCGTGAATCAACGATTTTCAAGAACGAACGGCTATTCTTTGGAATCAACGTCATCGAGTCTATCGTAGCTCACCCTACACTACCAATCTACCATGCCTGTTAACAACTTGCCATTCTACTTCAAGAATAGAAACAGCACGTCGTTTCTAATTGTAGGATGGTTAACAGTTCTGAGTGCCACAAGCCAAAAACATTCACCATCTTATTAATTAATAACCAATCCAATCCATAGATACAAAGACTAATCCAAAAAATCGATGAATAAAAAAGTTAAAAAACTTTTGTCCAAAAAAAAAAAAAAAAAAAAAA
>Ga0041059_1000314_pt1 | contig 34764 bp, 33 predicted proteins | sample AraColnosormetaG_FD_56232 | JGI IMG/M metagenome (GOLD analysis project Ga0041059, IMG submission 56232) | Arabidopsis roots microbial communities from North Carolina, USA - Col MF nosort | ecosystem: Host-associated > Plants > Roots > Unclassified | place: USA: North Carolina | collected...
TATGTACTTTTTTTTTTTTTTATCAAATTGTTAAATGAAAAATATCAATGTTTCAGGTTGGTAAATCAGAGAAAATAGATGGAAGCGATTACGCGTTAGAAAGCATTCACAACATGAAAGAGGCATTCCCCGAGTTATGGTCGGAATCCATTATCAACAACAAAGAAACTGAAAGAATTGATTACGCTTCACAGATCTCGATTGAAACTTCTGTTCAAGCTTAACTTTATTTAGTACTAAATATGATGATATTTACATATCATTGAATGTTTCAATAAAATATCTATGTACCTTTTTTTGTCGTCTATCCATGTACCGTTTATGGTTGATTCGTATTTATAGTCTATAATTGTATTTTAATCACCCTCTTTTGTACATATCAATAATGTGCTAGTAAAAGATCCTGTTTATTGCACCATATTAGAAGATGGATCGTAGATATATAAACTCTCTTGATTTCATGATTGAGAAAGAACGTATAATGTATGTTGATTGTTAAGGTTATGGTCTTATGGACAAATTTAACCAATAACAGTGAATGCATTTATATTCTGACAAGAAGATTCCTAAAAGTCCCTCTCTCTTTATTTTGTCATAGTAGTCAGAGTCAAATGGAAAACGTGACATTAATCATGATAAAGAATACGATATGTATTGCGTACTGAATCAAATTAGTTAAATAAATCCCCCATCAACGGGAATCATGAGAACTAGTTCTTTTAATAAGATAGTGTTAATAGTGTTAAAATTAACTATATACTATTAATAAGTACTATTGGACAAAAGTCGAACGCTATTATTGACATAGCTTTTCACGCGCATCAGTTTGTTTCTTATATAAACACATATCTACGTCGTTATATTCACTCCATCAATTATTTTCTCTTCATCACCATTTCTCTCAAATCTTAAAAATTTCTCTCTTTAAAACACCCCAAAACAACTAAGGTAAATGTCTCCTCTGTCTTTCATTGTCGTCTCGTAGCAAACAGAATTATATTTTCTAATGCTCTTTCTTTTTGATTTTCACTTCTATTTTTGAGGACTACACAACTTTTGGTTTTGTTTTAATTAGCCTATACATAAGCCATAAGTAGTCATATGCTATATAGTTACCCTCAAAACCACATGTAGTGTACCTTGCTATAAATAACAACAACAAAATTTACATATAACATATCACTACTTTTATTTAAAATAAAGTAAAATGAAGCTTTACACCACAAACACTAGTTAAAAAATATATATATATACACAGTATTGGCTAAATATTTAGATGGTTGAAAAACAAATAAATAGATGGAAATTTTGTTCAAGTTACCTTTGATTGAATAACCCGGTCCATCTGGACCGTAATGGTACATTAGCAATAAACTAAACCGAACCGAATTTATGGCGGGCCAGCGCACGACATTTTGAAAAGTGTTTGGTCGGCTCCTAAATGACGCGTGTCATCCAATAATTCGCTTATCTCGTGAAGGAAAATCTAAACGTCACGTGGAGAAATCGTAGATGTCGACGTGAGTAAAAACGCTTTTTCTCCAGATTTAACGACAACCAATCGATGAGTCATGACTCATGAGGGACACCATTGAAACGTTTGGTTAACATATTGCCTTCAAAGCCTTTTTTGGTTTTTCTTCATTTCTCTTTCGCGAAGTTTCATTGATCAGAAAGGGTTCCCACTTTCTCCATTGATTATTCTTTTGTTCGATTCTTCTCGGTATGTTTCGATCTGGCTAATTGATTTCTTTTTTCTTTTAGTTACGATTTTACGTTTAGCATTTTCATTATTGTCCCCTGTTAGATTTCGATTCAGATTTCAGAGTGTAGTTTCTGCTGATCTATAGAAATGTTATATGGTGATGTGAGAGATTTATAATCTATGGGATCTGATGTCAAAGTTTCCAACTTTATGTGAAATGTGTGTTGGTGACATTGAGATTCAGTTGGTTAAGGTTTTGTTTTCAGGTGTGATTTGGTATCAAAATGGCGTATGAGGAACACTTTCAGCAAACTTCTGAAGCTAAATATGATTGTCTTTTATTTGGTAAGAGAAAGGAACAATTTTTAGGATTGGGATTTGAATATTAACATTAGTTTATTGCAATTTGATGATTAAGAAATGGTTTAACGTTTAAACGTTTTCTGATTAAAGTAAACTTGTTTTGACTTTAATCATACAGATATAGATGATACTCTTTACCCTCTCAGTTCTGGTTTGGCCATGGAAGTGAAAAAGAACATTCAAGGTAAATTGTGCTCGTATTCACTTGTTGTTCTTCTCTCGAGTATTGGTTGCTTATGTTTTAGCTGAACATTTGGTTGGTTGGTTGTTGTTGTTTAGAATATATGGTTCAGAAACTTGGTATTGAAGAAGATAAAGTCCAAGAACTTTGCCTTTCCCTTTATAAAATCTATGGAACTACTATGGCTGGTCTCAAGGTATCTTATTTCTCCACATTGTTAACATTCTTCCATATCTTTCAATGTTGTTAATGAACATGCCCTTTGTTTCTGATGTTGATTCTTTCAGGCTGTGGGTTATGACTTTGATTATGACGATTTCCATCGGTACTGAACTTAACCTGTCTTTCATAGTTGTTTTACATGTCTTGTAAAATGTAAGGTGTTTGGAACTTGAGATTCCTCTTTTGTTTTACAGTTTTGTTCATGGGAGATTGCCATACTCAACACTGAAGCCTGACCCAATTCTGAGGAATATTATTCTTAGCTTGCCTATTCGGAAAGTTGTATGTGTTTTGACTCCTTGATACTAAGCTCTTAAATTTGGTTGCCAATCAGTTTCTTCTCTGATCTTCTATTTTTTCTAAACCTGCTCACAGGTTTTTACGAATGCAGACAAGGCTCATGCAGCCAAGATTATTGCCAGGCTAGGCCTAGAGGGCTGCTTTGAGAAAATCATATCTTTCGAGACTCTGAACCCCATCACCAAAACTGAATCTCCTGTTGATACCAAAACCAGAGAAATCTTCGACATAATCAGTTACATGGCAAATCCTGATTCAAGCATTGAACTTCCAAAGACTTCTGTTGTATGCAAACCTTCTGAAGGAGCATTCGAACAGGTTTTCAAGATGGCCAACATCAATCCTAAGAAGACAGTAAGAACATATCACTGCTTCTTTTCTTTTTTCCTACCTAAACCAATTCATCACTGAAACTTAATAAGTTGCAAATATCTTGCGTGTTTTCAGTTGTTCTTCGATGACAGCATCCGCAACATTCAAACTGGGAAGCGCGTTGGTCTCCACACCGTATGGGTAAGTAAAAGAAGCAGAGACTCAATAAGTGTAAAACAAAACTTATCATTCTCAAAGCTCACCTTTTTAAAAATCTTGTTGTATCATTAGGTTGGGACCTCACACAGAGAGGAAGGAGTAGATATTGCATTGGAGCATATTCACAACATACGTGAAGCTCTTCCTCAACTATGGGATGCTGTTGATGACAAAGCCAAGGAGATTAGAACCAGGCAAAAGGTCGCCATTGAAACCATTGCTTAAACAAAACATTCACTGGCTCATTTTGCAGCTAATAGTATCGAGAATAGCGAGAAAACCACATAACTATTTCACTCTTGTAAGAGGAAAAATAAGTGTAATTTAAAGCTTTGATTGAGACCACTTTTTGAGATTATGAGTAGTTATGAAAAAAGCTTTACTTTATTCAATGAAGTGCAACATCGTTTGAATCACTTTTACAATATATCATGAAATCTTTTTACTTTTCACTAGCTTATCTTCGTTTCCTTTGCTTCTATACAAAAGAATCTGACTCATAATGATTCCATTGGTGAAGATAGAAAGAACAATACCCAAAAGCATGCTAAGTGGAGCCTTCTCTTGAATGCTGGTGAAAACTCTCGCCAAAGCTCCACCAAAGTTCATGAGACAAGTCAAGAAACTAAGTTGTCCAGTGCTTTTGTTTCTGAAGTTCTTCCAAATCTGAGGGATTCTTGCAGAGAGAAATATCAAATGCTTAGAAGCATAAAGAGCTTCAAAAAGAAAAGGATCAATCTTACCAGCAAACACAGTTGGTGCTATAGCAAAATAAAGAATTGCTTTGACCCAAGTTGTTACAGAGAGAGGTTGTGAGAAATAGTAGATACAAGCCACCAAGATTAAAGCTTGGATCAAAAGAAAAGCTAATTCACCAAAAGCTGAAAAAGGAAGGTCTTTGTTAAGACAGTAAGCAAGTGAGATTGTGTAACCAATCACTTCAAGCTCAAATGCTACAACACTTAGGCCTTTTACACTCTTGTTGTCCACGATTTTCATTATCTACAACAATAGAAGTTCAATTCAGTTTAGAGATATTAGGGTTGTAAAATCATAGTGATTGATTGATTGATTGAATTAACCAACCTGAGGAAGCTTAACGGTCATTGAAGCAGCGACGAGGAAGTAACCGAGTAGCTTTGAAATGAGAGGAAGAAGACAATCTTTCGCCGGAAACTCACCGTTACGGAGAGATCCGATTGCGCAGCTCAAGTCGATTCCTAGATAATCCATTGTTTTCTCCTCAAGTTGCTTCCTTGACTTTTTATGTTCAGCTGTTTTTCAGATTGGATTTGGTTGGATTCTTCAGACATGATCAAATAAATACCAAAAAATTAAACCAATAGAATCTTTGGTTTGGTAATAAAAAAATCAATTTGGCACGGTTTGAATCGGTTAGGTGTAGACCAGTTAAACCTAAGTGTGTTTTTTTGGACGGAGCTTCAAATCGGAAAATCTTCTAAACCTAGAAAAACGAAAACACACGCGGAGTTGTTGTTCCTCCTCTACGGTAACGGGAATATCGTAGTTATTGTAATTTTGGAAAGCTATAATGGCGAAGAGAGAGATTAGTAGCACTCTGAGAAATCTAAAGGTACTGTCTTTTTTCTTTCTCTGTAGAAGTAGCTTTATTCATGTTACATGACCTTAGATTTGAAACTCAAGGAAATTACTGAAATTGAATTGAATTCGAGCTTGAAAATTTAGTCTTTTCTCTATTAAGCTGGGTTTTGATTCTTGGACAAATTGATAATCCCCTTCGAGGTTGATTTCACCTTGGGGGTAGCACTGAGCTTAGCACCAATTATAAACATTGGTTTGGGACTAAAGTTGCAATTTTTCACTGAAGAATTGTGTTATATCAATCATGTAGCTCTTAGTTGATAATCTGGTTTTGGGTGAGAGACAAAAAGATACGTGTTAATAATGATTGATAATACTCTCTGTCTATAGTTTATGCAAAGGTCTTCTCTGAAAGTAGAGAAGAAGAAGGCTGATGAAGAAGAGCCTAATGGGAGTTTTCCTTCCCTTAGGACTGTTGCAAAGAAGTGGTACCGTTATTTCTTCTTACTTGATGTTTATGTTTTGCTTTCATCAGATTACTGTAAACAAGGACATTGTGTATCTATTGTCTACCCTTTTGTTATGTGTTTTGTAGTGTTTACTAATGTGTGATTTTCGATGCAGTGTGGTCATAACAGATTGGGATCCTCAGCCAGGAGCATTGTTAGGACGCATGTCTTTTCAGTCTTTCAATCCCTCTATCGAGGTTAGTATCTGTGACGCTGTGGCCTGAAATACTTTGTGATCTTTCAGCTTTCTAAATAAAACTGTCCTCTCCTTAGAAATTACATGAAGAGGCAATAAACGGTGGAAATCCCTCAAGCTCTAGCAGTAATGGAGGAAAAAAGTCTTTTAGGTCTGTACTCTTGCTTTTATATTCCTTTCTTTGTTATTTCCAGAGAGTGTGCATACAACAGAACAACGCTGGAGATCTATTGTCTTACTGATCATCTAATTTTGAGACAAATGAAGTCGTTACTGATAGCAATTTGCAAATAGATTTATCACCTACTTATCGTTTAGTTCATTTCTGATTTTGCTTCTCGTTAAAGTTGTAAACGGTAACTAGTCAAAATGCATCCTCTTTCAGTGAACCGGAGAGTTCAAAGGTTGAGCCAAGTGGGGAAACAGATGGTGACTTGAAAAGAAAACAGTCTGAGGTAGTCTCCGAGGAACAAAACCGTCCTAACAAGTCCCCAAGGAGCTTTGACAAACCATCACCGAGCAATAAAAAGGGCAATGGTTTTAAGAAACCCAAGAGCAAGAAGGTGGACTGGAGCGTTTTGAGGCCACCAAAACCTCAAACCAAATAGGGTTTAAATTAGCTAACTACAGCAATCTATATGCTATTAGTTACATCGGTTCATATGTTCTAGTAGATCGTTTGTTGCTCTGTCTGTATCGTCATTCCCGTGGTGTTGCAACCCGTTGGATAAATTATAGCCAAAAGTTTTGAATTTGTTTGGGTTAAAAGTGCTCGTGTTGTCTTCGGATCTTTGATTAAACAATTTATCATTTCCACAAGGATTTGAATACAATATGTACTTGCAGGAAAAAAGAGTTGCATCCACTCACGGGATCAAACATATTCTACAAAACCATTGGGAAACAAAAATGATGTAATTGAGAAGTAACATTTTTCAGATGTTTAAATTATTGTTTGTGAACTTCTCAGCAGGTTTCCAGCAAGAAAAAGCATAGATGACTCTTCCTTTCCATCCTTGAAGCATCCAATTGTTATCGCTATCGATCACAAAATCTCTATGGTAACGTTTCCTCACAATTTCCTTAGCCTCCTTCATGATCTGTTTGCTAATAGTTGCTGGCTTAAACCCGGCTCTCAAAATCCTAACTCGCCATTGCTTGTAGGTTTCAGGCCTCGCAAACCGCTCTGCACCCTCGCAGGAAATCACGCTCATCGCGTCTCTCACAAGTAACTCTCTCTCCAACAGTGACCTGTTTTTGTACTCATCCTCTGCGTGTATTGTGGTGTCAAACATGTCAAAGAGTGAAGAGTAATGAAAAAGCGCTTCTCGGAACCTCGTCATGAAGAAAGGAGAGTTGTACATTCCGTTAATCTCTGCAAACACAAAGAGGTCAGGATTGATATCTCTGAATAGCTTCAGAACCGTGTCTCTTGGAGAGTCTAATGACACAGTTTCATCAGGAGTGTATTGTAACCGATGAATGCAGTTGACGACCGTTGTCTCTCCTGGATTGATCATAAGTTCATCAAGAGTGATGGTTTCCCATTTTTTGGCTATGAAGTTGAACTCAAAAGGAACATTAAACTGATCGCAGAACCTTTTCAGTCTTCGACCAGTCTCTTCAACGCGGTCTGAAGGACGAAAACCCGCTTGTGGCAGCTCGATTCCAGTCACCCGAAGCATTGGTGGTCCGCCCGGTCGTTTAGACAGAGCTCGTAACAAACAAGGCCATTGAAAGCCGTAGAGAACTCCAAAATCAACTATGTGAAGCTTAGTTGCTTTCATAGCAAGTTCGTAAATCGATTTGTTCGCAGCGAAGTAATCAGTTACATAGATGGGACAAGTATGAACAAACAGCTTGTACGCTTTCAAAATGTCCACCATCGATGTCGTGCTTGAAGGAAACGGATTAGAAACAGGCGGTGAGATGTTTCCAGTGATACGTGCCTCAAGCGCCTCTGCAAAGTAAAAAGCTAGTCTTTGTGTTCCATCTCCATTGCTAGAAGAGTGTGCTCTTATCTCCTTGAGTTTATCTGTAGCTCTTCTCTGGTCAAAGCTCGCTACAGCTTGAGCACATTGCGTCAAGAGACTTCGTAGATCAACGGTATTAGTTTTGTGCGTCTTTGATTTGTTCGATGAACCTTTTGCTCTTCCTGCTCTGTTTGGAGTACTCTGTTTCGTTATTACTGTTCTTTCTTCTTCTTCTTCTTGGTTCGTTTTGCATACCAACAACACATGTTCTAACTTCACTGCTAACTCTTCCATCTCCGAGACAAATATCGCTGGTTGTTTGTTTCTCCGATTGTTCTCAAGATCATCTTCTTCATCATTCCGATGACGGTACTTTCTCTGTGATTCTCCGCTCGAAACCAACGCTGATGAATCTGTTGTTGTGCTGGGAAAACAGAAATCTTGGTCACCGGAGTTTTGATCGGAGGAGGAGCTAGTGTTCTGATCAGATTCTGGAGATTGCTGTTGAATTATCTCGTAGAAGGATCTCTCAGCGGCTTGTAAAGCTAAATCGTCACGAGATATACCTACGAAGTCTTCTTCGTCCATCAACATATCATTGATGTACTTCAGAACAGGAGAGTTATCCAAACACACCGTTGGAGGTGAATCGTTTGGTGAAGACTGATTCTGAGACTCGTGGAAATCAGGGAAGAGATTGTTCCCAGATTCGAGATTGTTTCTGGGTTTGCAGCAAGATCCAGATCCGTTCTCAAATCTAAACCCATCAACTGAAACTTGAAGCAGGGCGTCCATGGTGATGATGATGATGATGAAGAAACAGAGTTTGAAAGTTGAGAGCTTTTGTCAAATTTTACCTAAAGAAGAAAAAAAAGTTAAGAGCTTTTTTTTTTGTTCAATGAAGAGAAGAAAGCGGTGAGAAAGTTCATGTGAACACAGTTGTGAGAGAAAGAGAGAGCTTTAAATATGAGAAAAATTTATGGTTCTTTTTCGTTTGCAGAGCAAAAGAAAAAAATGGAACTTTCGAGGAAAACAGTAAGCAGCCACAAAAAGTGGATCAAGTTATTAAAACATACATAATTTAAGAGGTTAGTTAATTTGTGTCGGATCTATCTGCAACTACTTCTCTAGGGTTTTGGAGTTTGATTCTTGTGTTGTTATCTTTTTTACTTATCTAATATCTTCCCACTTGCATTGCTTGGTCATGACTAAAAGTCAGGTTCCTTTACTCAGCTTTGAGAATTGAATTTAAAATATAAAAAAATCATCCAATCTCACATATTTTCTAATAAACATTTTCACCAATGGAATCATTTTGATAAAATATCAGGTGGATGTATATTGGCTTGCATCTGATTCCTTATGTGGTTTTGGATAGATAGTAGTGGAACTTAGAACATATAGGTTCTGTTACTTAGATATGGTATTCGACATTATTTTCAATCACTAATTTTTGTTGTTGTTGTATTTCTATGTCTTTTTTATAATACTGTATTATAACATCTTATTATATAAACTATAAAGATAAATCTTGATGGCCAAGGAATTGGACAAATATTTTGGGTGAAAGGAACGTGGATACCAAAACCTAATGGTTTATTATTATTAATAAATCAATTAATCTTTGTCGGCAATAACAAAATCATTTCATATCTTTGACTCAGTCTATAGTTTCTTGAACAGTCAAAGTTCAAAAGACGACGCGATTAGATTCCTTAATACAGTCGTGACATGGTATATAATTAGTATTTCTTATAATATGATTAGTGATCAATCACTCAATTGGTATAGAGTCAATGCCTCAATATAAAGGTGAAAGTGGAAGAAAGAGGAATATTCAAGATGAATGCGACTTGTTACTTGTTAGTGTCTAAATTCACCTTATCTCCCAAATATTTTTGTTTTTAACATCAAGTGCTCAGGTTCTAATTCGTTGTCCTACAAAAACCTTGAATATATAAATATCTCCATCTCAGAAAGAATCCTAGAATATTTTCTCCTCACATATACAATGAGTGTGATATCCCCAATGAGTGTAGATTATTACGAAGCAAAACTAATATTTTAGGAGAAACCATTTCCAATTGGTTAATTTTTTTAATATATAAATTATTCGTTGTCAAAAAACAAGTTTAAGTTAGCACTAAAACTTAAGGATTGAAGAAGATTTCGTAAACGTCGAGAAAGTGTTACTAAATTGTTTGGGACCATTTCGTAAAGTCTCAAATGTCTTATTTGTCCAATTAACAATTTGGATAATGTCTTAATTACGTATATCAATTTATTTTTTCTTAATGTACCACGGAGTGTGTGAACACATGTTTGTTAAAAGTGATGTTTAATCATTCGATTTGGTTATTGTACTTTTGTTTTTATAAGGATTTAATGTTGTGTTGACCCTGAAGAACCATAATCTTGTACTAATCAGAAGTTGATTCTCAGTAACCATTTCTCTCACGGAGCGTGATATACACCGACCAAACATAACTTCAATGTTAGGCCTGTTGGGGAACCTCACAGTCGAGAGCGCGTGGCTATGTTTTGGTTACATTGCTCTCACATACTGTCTCTTGCTTTTTTTATTTGTATGATATCAATAATGATTTCATCTACTGATACTATTGTTAATTACACTCTGATTATTCTTCAACTTGGGTTTAGTTAATCTTATGCACTATCGTTTAATGATTTGTCCTTTACTTAATGACGCTCAATTAGTTTACACCAAAATAATCGATTAAGATGTCATGAGTGACGACATAAACTAAACTTTTGGGCCTGTTAATGGGCTTAGATGGCACAACATAGTATAAACTTCAACAAAAGTTCCTTCAAAATCACTAAACTTGCAAGTGCTATGACTCGAAAACGTTCTATGACGACCATAGGAGAGACAGAGGCTTTCCTTCAGTACATTCTTTGACTTGATCTAATACCACTTGTTGAATCTTCTTCTCTACTTCCTCCATGGCATCACTGGCATTGATTATCTACATCACCACAAACATTTCAAGGTTTAGTTTTGTTTGATTCTGTGTCAAATCTACAAAGGAACAAACAAAGAGTCTTAATCCATTTACCTTCCATGAAGAATCGCCAAGGGTTTGATAAAAGTCTGCAACTTTCTTCTGAAACTCCACTCGCTCATACCTCTCATCTCCATATCCACCTCTCTCAGCAGCTCTTTCAGGTGAAATGTCCAGGTAAAGTACAGAATCTGGAGCCAGTAACCCGATTTCGGGAGCCTTGCACCATTCGATATCGAGACCTTTAGCTGATGAGAATGCAACACCAGAATACGAATAACGATCCACGATAAGCGTAGTTCCTGTTTTTAGCTTTTCCTCCATCAACGACCTGCAAATGCCAATAACTTATCAAGTCTTCTTACTAAGCACTAGAGGATTAAAAAGGGAATCAATTGGATAAGAACCTTTTCTCCCAACGATTGGCGCTGAAAAGGAGATGAATTGTGTGATCATCTAACTGCGACTTATTAGAAAGATACGCGGATATCATCTGACCGACACTCGTCTCTCTATCGGGGAATCTCCAGAGCTCGGTCGGATGTCCTAAACCATTCAAGAAAGAGAGTAGCTTAGCACACTGTGTTGATTTCCCGCTGCGATCAAGACCTTCTAGAACTATCAATGCTCCTCTTGGCTTCACACTACTCTCGGTTCTGACACCAGAAGAAAAGTTGCTACTCTCCATCCGAACTGATGAACGCTTGATACACTGCAGGGGATAGTTCAAGGAACGTGGCGATGCTAAAGCTCTGAAACTTCTGGAAACTAAAAAGAGAGTTATTAGATAAAGGATTCCAAACTTAAAATCTATCTATAGGCAATTGAGAGTAATATCTGTTTCAATTCACAAAATCCATAAGGTTATGAAGAATTCATTAGTCTGTTCATGATCAAAAATCATCACTTTATCAAAGTCACTGAGCTAATACAAAATCAAAAGACTTGAAGAAGCAAAAACATTGCAAGAGGCCAAGAATAAAGTTATGTAATTTAGTTTAACTTACAAAGTTGAACACTTGAAACCGAGCAGATCCGTTTCATGCCCTTATTAGCTAAAACCTGCGAGTTAGAGTCAAAGATCATCATGTAACCAACCCTAAATTCAATCAGAAAATCGTTGGAGATCTAGCTAGAAAACATCGGAATATGTAGGAAATGTATCAAAACACACATTCATGAAAGTCAAGGCGGCGCGTGGAATTTGGACTCACCTTTAAACAACATCAACTAAAGATTCGACAAGGTGGTGATAAGACGTCGCCGGATTCGTTGGTGGAGAAGAATTCCTCGACGGCGTGAAGAAGCAGTCGACAAAAAGAGGGGTTTAGAGAGAGCCGACGAACCATTTTCAACACAGCTCAAACCCTTCAAATCACTCGGAGGGTTTCTTATGGATCAAGTACTGACCGGTTTACAGTTTTCCGGTTCAGAGAAGAGATTGGTTTTTGCTAAAACAACTTGAACTGGATTTTCCAATTGGTTCACCGATCCAGCGATCAGACCAATCATAGTGTTAGTGTATTAACGACGTTGGTAAGTGACAATTCGAATTCAATCACACGACAAAACTCGAACTCGTGGAATCAGACAAGTAGCACATCAAATAATTATACACACGAGGAATTTTTAAAAAGTCTAGATAAGAAATATGTAAAGAGAATGAGAATGTCACAAAAGATGTACAACAGATCCTCTAAAAGCCCTAAACTGGTCAGAGAAACCTTATTCCAGTTAAAAACTTTACATTGAGAAAAGTTAAAAAAATCAAACCAAAGTAAAAGACCAAATCTTTGCATCTATGTCAGAATCTTACATAATCATCAATAGTAGTAGTAATACACAAAGGAGAGACGACCTCCAAGGCTGCAGCAGATTCATTTAGAGAAGTAACAGACCCTCTGTCGTTTGAGACTGTGTCTCCTGCTCCAGCTTGTTCACATTCTGCTGCAGCTGCTGCATCTGTTGCTGCGTCCAGTAGCCATGGGCGTTCAAGACTCGGTTTAGAAGTTCCTGCGGCACTGGCTCTCCTCTCCTCTGTTGTGGAGATATCTTAGCCGTGTGGACCAGCGTTTTCCATTTATCCTGCACAAATACCAAACAGTTATTTCTCAGACCTAATCATGCGATTTGGTTTCACCGAATTTAGAATTTAAACTACTGATTAAAATGCAAACCTTGAGATCTACGTAAGTGCGGTGGTCAGCATCCTCGAAAGCACAAAGCTTAACATCTCTCCACCTACAGTTTTCACCAAACTTTAATCATCATCTTCTTCTATTCACAATCACAAATAAGCCAACACTATATGACTTGTATTAGTGTTTTTTTACCTTCCAGTACCGAGTTTCTCAACTGCTTGAACAAGTGCTTCTACTTCAGCAACTGAGAAAGGTCGACGAATTCTGCGTTGTGCAGCCTGCTGCTGCTGCTGTTCACTTCTTCTAGATTTCCGGGAAGGTGGTTGTGATTGAGAAGACAATTCGTTGAGCGCCACAGAAATCATAGCTTTAGAATCTTCTGTCACATTATTGTTGCCTAATGAGTCAGATGGGAATAATGCTGAGTCATGATGGTCAGATTCCAACACATTGTCTATTTTAGTAGCTTGGCACACAGGTAGCAGCTCCTCACAAGCATGTCCCAACGGGTGACTGGAAAACAAATAAGAAATTAAGCCACAAAAGATTTGAATAATTAAACACAGTGGCGGGTTTTAAGTGGTGAATAGAAGTCTGAACCTAGTTAACAGTTGAGGCATTTCTGAGCTGGGTTCAAGGCTAAAATCAAGAGAGTCCAGGTGGGAGTTATCCTGAGAGATACCAGTCTGATGAAGGGTTTTGTTATCGTCACGGACTTTCTTCCCCTGAACCATCAGACCAACTCGGTGTCCATCACTCAGTAAAGTGCTCACTGCTTCCATCACCATTCTCTGCAGAAGCCAAAGGACCATAAGAACTTACTTTCTTAATAGGAGGCGAAAGGAAGAGCTGTGTAATGTTACCTTCAATGAGCCAACAGTAGCAGTTTCTGGAATCTCTATGAAAAGCTCAGGCACCCTGAACGACTTGATCCGTAGTTTCACTGAAATAAACATTCTCATGTTAGCTTCTCCGCTTTTGTAAGTAAATAACACCGACAAAGAATTCAGATGAGACTCCATTGTTACCATGGGAGTCGCTTGCCACAAAGGATGCCCCTTGACCTTTTCTACTACCTGCAAATTAAATTTACAAGATCTAGTTAAAACAACAAAGAGAAAGCTAGCTACAAGATCTAACAGAGGTTTAGGCGTAAAAAGTCTCTTTACCTCTATGCATCTTAGTACGCATACGGTAATCATCAGTAACGGAATCAGATATGTGGTCAAAGTTTTTCCTTTTCTTGATAGGATAGCTCCTCTGCTGGTGCAAGTAATAATTTCTCCACGGTTTCGTATCTGCAACACCAAATACATGTCATTAAAACAAAACCCATCAAATGTATTTAAGATATGAAACAGATAAGAACCCCTTAGGCAGGCTACTACCTGAATGCCTTGAACCTCCTTTCCAATGTCTAGAAGCCAATATCTTCCTGATTCTTCTGTCCCCAATACGAGGTACAGTCCTAGGTGAATGTTTTGTAACACGCGGGTGAATGTACTTGGAAAAGTTTTCATCATCATCTCTACTAAACAAATTTACATCATCCCGAACGCCATGGGAAACACAGTTCCCAATTGATGGCACTTCGGTTCTACTACTACTACCTAAACTAACTACAACATTAGGTCTCGCATCCAGAACTACTGCATCACCATCGATATCCGGTTTTACATCTTGACTGAAGTTCCCGACTTGACAAGCATCACTACCACCAGAGTAACTAAAACCATCTACCTCATTCTCTACTTTGCCATTTATCACAGAACTGAATCCGCAGGGACTCAAAGATCCCCGATAAGGGGATAAAGCTACTGGCATTAGAGGTTTTTCTTCCTCCGGGAATTCCTCCTTTACACGATGATCTTCAATCAGTTTGTCAATAGACATGAGAGAACTCCCACTCTCAAATGACAAGTGTCCAGCTACGGTGGCCAATAGATCAATTGCACACATATTATCATCTTCTTTACTTATCCTCTTCTCGATACTGCGCCTCTTCTGGCCAAAAGATGAAACCAAACGTAAGTAATCATATAAACTGATAATGAACTCCATACAACTAAAAAAAACGCATGAGTGATAAGGCCATTACCCGGGCGGATCTGGGTGCTCTTGCATTGGAAGGTACCAGGTAGCTTGCGTATCCAAATTCTTCTACACACTTATGCGACACCATTTCTCAGAATGCATAACACGATTATGTGATTGCCACAAAAGAAGATTGTTGATCAATGGCTTATTATCACACCAATCAACGAAATTCTGTGAATGTAATTCCCAACCTGTAGATAAAATTGAGAAATCAAATTAGAAAGAGACATTGAAATCAAAAGAAAACGAGATAAAATAGCCAATGGTTTTAAATTTAAAAAAAAAAACAGAATAAAAGGGTTTTGTCTCTGGAAATAATGCATGAAGCAAAAAAAGGAATGATTTTGAAGGTTTTGGGTCAAAGCCCATTGAAAAAAGCTTAAACCACCCTAAAACCCTAAACAACTTTGAGATCTGAAATTGAGAGTCAAACCGTCGTTCCAAATATTTCACCACAGGAAAACCCTAAACCATAAAAAAAAATTTAAGAAAATAATCGTATGGACGAAAAACTTCGATCTCAAGATCAAAGGACCACCAGATCACGGGTGTTCAAAAGGGTTCTAAATCTCAGATCGGATTTTACAGATCGAAGAATAAAGCGATGAAAGATAAAAATCGACGAATTTTTTTTAAAAAAACGTAAAATTGGGATTTACCCAGAGATTTTCAGACCAAGGTAACGAAAATCTCCTTGGTTTTATGAAATTCAAAGACAGAATCAGGATGACTAAAAAAAAAATGACTGTAAAATCTCTCACCTTTAAATCTGAATCTTTAACTTTTCCGGCGAATAACACGACAATTACGAGATCGGAAAATGAAAAGACAAACGCAAAGAAAGGACTCACACCAAAACCCCTTCTTCCTCGAGAAAGTGACGGAAACTTTTTATTCTTTTTATTATTTTACTTGTTTGAAACGCTACCCACACGATGCGATCTTCTCTCACCACAAGCAAAAACAATCTCCTATTTCTTTCTCTCTCTGTGAAACGCCACAAAAACAAAAACCCTTAAGAAAGACGACCACATTTTTTGCTTAAACCCTTTTTAAGCCTATATTGACCTTTTCCCCACCGGTCCTACCGGTTATACTCTTTCTCTTCACCGGCTATTATCGGTCGACACCTTCATCTTTTTAGACCAGGTTCTTCGCCACGCTTTTACATTGCTTGTAATCCCTCAGATCTTACCACGTGGCATAGATGTATCATCACATGACTCCTGAATCTACCCAATCAGAATATTCCATGTCAAACCAAAATTACATCTCATTAAAGTTACACTTTATTTACTTGCAGATTCTTGAAAAAAATATATGCAACTTTCATTTTCTTATTCAGTTTTAGTAAACAATTTACAAAAATTACTTTGATTTTCCTAGTTCTTATCTTTGAAGAAATCTAAGATTTTTTATATGGAATGTTATAATTACACACTAATTTTTTTACCAAGAATATATCTTTACTCATTAATTTTAAAATTATCTATTTTCAAGTATTTAAAAGAGTTGAGTTTGGTTTCATAGTATTAAATCTAAAAGTTCAACTATAGACTATAGTCATGGATTCTATATATATAAATTAATATTTAGGTTAGTGGAGATAATCTGTAAACTATAACTATACGACATTCTGTCACGTGGCAGGTGGATCTACCTTTTTTTTTCTTTTCTTAATACCTTAATCTATAGCTTATATAATTATACTCAGTTTTAGATAATTTTGTACATCATTATCGTCTCTTTATGATTTTTTTACTTAAGGAAAATTGCCCTCAAAATCATGTTCATCAATTTTTGATTAGTAATAATATTTCTGATCACTTGCTCCAATCGGACGGTAGAGATACTTGCAGAATCTAACGTCAAATGAGTCTCTGTTTTACACTTTTTCAGTTATGTTTTGTAGGATAATAAAAACAAACCGTCAAAATCTTAACGTCTAGGGGAGGATAAACCATAAACGGCGTTGGATTGACGGCATCTAGTTCGGTGTGTGTATATTGGAAGGAAATGTGTAAACGGCGTTAAGTTCGGAGATAAGAAATCTTGGGTCCCAGTGGGCCCATGTACCTAACAGGTGGGCCTCATCCTATGACAGGGATAATTATCGAGAGTGGCAAAACTAAAACAAATATTTTAATGTTAAGTATACGTTAAAAATAGCATCAACCAGCTTTTGAATGTTAATTGGTCTATTTTCACTTTGAAAACATAAATCCAAACAACTATTTAAATTTTGATTACATGTTTAATTATTTTAGGAACAAAATGCTATGTGTATTTTCTAATGATTTCATATAGCACGAATGTTGTTCTCTTGTCTAGCTACTGATACTATAGAATTATAATTTAATAAATTATATATTATAGATGATAAGATATTTTTTGTTTGTTACAATTGTAAATAATAATAAACAAACAATATATTATATAGATATACATATTTGTAAAACTCAATAAATATATTATATATTATTTTCGTAGAACAGTGATGTGTGTGTGATAACATTTCAAAACCACCCACCTTAGAAAGGATAAGATGAAATAAAATATTTCTATTGTTTTTTTTTAGGATAAAAGTTGAAATAATTAAACGCTTTATCATGATCGATGGAAATCTATTGGCCCGTCCATTTTAAATAATGATTTCACGATTGTGAGGATAAATACAATAATTTGAATTACTTCTTCTTATTGGTTCTCATCTAAACTGGGCATCAATCGGAAATCCAATACTAGGATTATAATTTGGATTTTTGTTGTTATCCGAAATTTCTTGATATTTTTAGTATTGGAATGGATTTAATATCTTGGCCAAATATTATTATGAAAAAAAAATATATATATATACGAAATTGTCTAAAATAGAAACCAAACTCGTGTGGGTTACGAAAAAGGTTCCATGACGTCTTGAAACTTAAGACTTATTGAAAAATGCATGAGAGACTATCAATGAACCTAACAAGAATCTCGTCATTGCTCCTATTATCTTCTTTTCTTACGTTTATTAAATTTGTTCTGGTTTTCATATTCTAAGCATAAGCTTTTATCGATGGACGATGGTGATTGGTCGTTATAACAAAGCCATGTAAATATTGAATATTGAAAAAGCCGTAAATGCTAGTTTAACGAATCTGTAGAAAGAACAAGAAATGTCTAAAAACTGAAGATAATTACATCTGACTTATGAAGAAGAAGAAAAAAGGGAAAATGGTTAGAGGAAACTTGAGGAGACATGGTTGACGTAGAAGAGATGATTCACAACACTTCAAACTTCAAAGTTGGTATGCTTCACAAGGCGGCTCACAATAGTACACTTTTTTTTTCCAATTAATAAATATGACAGTGAAATAAATGAAGAAGGAATTATTTTCCAATTAATGTTGTAATTAATACTCCTTAATTTCAATGTATTCTTGTATTTTTGTATATTAAGAAAAGAAATTGAATCACATTTATTTTGTAGGACGAATAATTCAATCAATTATTATATAAAGATCAATACCATAACAAACATAATTACTATTGATCGAAATGGAACAAAGATACAATGAGACAGAAACACAAAACTTATGTTTTATCACTCAAACTACATAATCAGATTTTTCAGTCTGAAACAAAGTTAAAAACAACATGGGACTCACTTTCAAGTGAACATGAATCACAGCATTCGTATATAGAGATAACAAATTAAACTATAAGAGTTACTTCATTCGGTTGAGATATTACCATATTGCCAAGGATTAAACTCGATCGATTTGAGGTCCGTTTCGTTGGAGGCACTACTTGAGCTCTCTGCCGTGTCTCGGTGTTCATTGTACTTCCCGTTGTATTGGTATACTTCAATATCTCCCCATGGAGTAGGTGTGATCTCATCCGTTAGATCGAACCATCTTGGAGTGAACTTTTGTCCCTTTGTCTCTCTGGTCCTCTTTTCGGCCCTTTGTCTCTCCTCAAGGCTGAGATTAAAAGACAGCACGAAGAACCTCATGAGCATAACATTAGTGTTTTGTGTGATCTAACAATGTAATCATTCTCAAAGTATCTTTCCTAGTTTGAAGAAATAAGATCAGTCTTGGCCACTGCAAGTGACTAAGAAGGAAGAAAAGATGAAGGAAGAAAGATGAAGAACCTGTGTTTCTCGGAACCAGCTTTAGAAAGGTCACCCTGCTCAAGGGAATATCTATCAGGACGGATACGTGAGTCTGAAGCCAAGAGCTTAGCAGGCGCTGTGTCGAAGCTGTTTATCTTGTGAGCAAAGTGAGTGTACTGAAAGTTGTCGTTTTTGGGGACATCAGCCAAATGCCACACCTGAAGAAAACAAGAAAAACCAACGACAAGCATAAGCAACCGCTAAAAAGTCAAACAATGTTGGTCAACAATAACCCAAGGTTGCAAAGTATAATCACACAGAACCCTAGCAAAGGCCAGTAAAAATGTAAAACGGAAAAGAAACGACATACCTCTTTCAGCTCTGTTCCTGGAAGGGGTTCCCCTTCGGCATCACAAGGTTGGTAGCTCATTTTCTCATTCCATTTTCCTGTCATCATGATTTTCGGTTCTTCAGCTGCGCTGTAAACGTAGCCATCAACTTCATAGCGGCCAGAACTGCGATCAAGGTAGCAAATTTCAATTTAATAGCATATCGGGATTACAAGACGAGACAAAATGAACAGAGTATCAATGAACAATAAGATGAAGCAATGTCTTGTCAATTACCCGAACCAGCCACATGGCTGGAAATAAAGCACAACTTTGTCTCCAGTGGTTAAATTTGTCATGACCATTTCCCCAGGTGAGTCAACCCAGGTTCGTCCAAATATTAGATTGTGAATCTTAGTGAGAGGCGGCACCAAATCCAGAACCACACCATCTTTCTTGAGGGTTACACGCGTTCTGCAAGCCAATAGACCGGCTGCATGAGCTTAGATGAAAGTATAAGACAGAAAAGCTACTAACATAGTGGTTACATCACAATCTTTCGTATCTCTTTCGTTATAACATAAGAGTATAAGACAGAACACAGAATTTAGAGAACTATGGAAAGGAAAGAGTACATGAAGCAAAAATTTCTTCCTAGAGCCTATACCAAAGTGAGAGAGAGGTCGGACCATAAATAGGAACAAAATTACCTTCCCACAGGGTAAACATCAACAGAGTTACCCAAAAGTTTAGTTTTCAACTTTGATGTGATGTCGTAAATGAAGTGCTCGTTCTCGGCATGACCAGCACTCATTGGTGGATGATGGCTAACCTGAAAAATTACAGTAACTTATTATAAATGAAACAAATATATGACTTATTGCGAATTAGTCATTATCCACTATGTGAGTAACAATGAGATGTATAGCCGCACCTGCTCAGAAATAAAAGAAATCCCACCATGGTTGACCATCTCATATGTCTCCCCAAGAATAGGATTGAAAGGCTTCCAAGTTCGTTGGAAGGCATAGTAAACAGATATAGCCCATGATGCTATATAAAAATTCACGTACAACCACAAGAAAAGTAAAACTCTTAACATACATCTTACAAAGTCGGAAGTCAATACGAGTTTTTTGTGTGTAAATACTAATACTTACAAGCATATACTAAACGCAAGTATGGATCTTCGCATTCATCTGCTTGATCCAACAAATGAGAATACTCCATTATCTGTGAGAAATTTGCAAATGTTATAATACAGTACACACAAAAAACAACAAATACTTACAAACACAGGAGAATTAGATGTATAACACTAACCTCAGCCATCTTCTGGAGCATAGTCATAGGCTCAAATATAACAACAGGAAGAGTCACCATTGACGTAATATCCGAACCTATATATTTCTGCATCATCTTCCAGTAACTATCTCGTTCCTATTAAATACAAAAACATAAGTTTCTTCGGGTAAGTAGAGAAACATAGAGGAATTTAAGAAGAAGTATCAAAGACACCATCGACGATTAGTTACCTCGTCCTTCCACCTTCCTTTCTGAGCTTCCTCTTCAGCATCTTCCTTGCCACCTTCTGGATTTATGACCTCAACTCCTTCATTACCTTGCACGCTGAAGATAAAATGCATCTAACTGCTATTAGCAAAATCTACATGGTTGGATCTTCAGTACCATAACACAATTCACTTAGAAGATTCAAAACTAGGTCATATGCTATATCCAGAAAACTTCAGACAAAAGATTGACAAACTTTGATCTGTTTATTGACTTGATAAGAATTAATAATAGAATTATCCAAGTTTCTAATATAAAATTCAACAAAATGAAACACATGAAGAATCAAAACAGAGAATAAGCTTATCCATCAGACCATCACACATAGACTCGATAACACAACATATCATGAAATATTATTGTATTAACTATTAAAACTACAGAGTATCACACAAACACAGCGATTCACATACGCAAAGTTTTCATCTTTAGTGTTTTATACACACAAAAACAAGAACTTTAATGCAAAATTCTGATAGATAAGAAAAAAGAAGTTCAAAAGAAACTGACCCGTTAACGGATCTCGACACGGCGGTACCGAACATGGAGAAGCCAGAAGTCATGGCGGCGAAGAAGCCTTTGTTCTCGTTCTTCTTTGGACTTCCCATTTTTTTTTTTCGCAAATCCGATCTCTGTGTAATCTCACCTTCTGTAAAACCCTATTTACGAAATCTAAGGGAATTTTCGATCAAGCGTCTTCTTCAATCAAAGCAGAGACAAGTCTCGGAGAAGCTTCTACGCGGAGGGAGACTAAAAAAAAGGAACGAGAAATGGGTTCGATCTGTAGTTTATTTAAATAACGAGGACTAGAGATGCAAATTGCATAGGATAATTATTATTTTTTTATTTTTTGCCATCAACGATAACTTTATTTTATTTGTTAAGCTTACCAAAGGATAAAATCAGTTTTACACAAAAAAAAATTATAATATCTTTGCACAAATTTTTATGAGAATTCAAAACTATATAAATTTTTTAAATTACAGTATGACAAATATTAGGCTATTACTAATATTGTTTTTTTAATAATATATAAATATTACTCATATTGTTAGTTTAAAAACTATATGACTACATTAATTAATATTAATAGCAACATTAACTAAAGTTTTAAACTGACCGAATTTGAGGAAGAGTACTTTACAAATAAAAGTCAAACTTTGACCAAAGTCAGAACTCGAAAATAGTTTTTTTTTTTAATATATTGCAGACAAAAACAAAACATCAGTATAGATAATTTTGTTTCACTATATAAACAAGGTACATAATTGCAGTATTTTGAGGCATCAGATCCAAAATATCCAAAAGCTAATCCCAATATATTATAATTAAGGGATAATTAATTACTAGAACTAATGGATTTATCTTTTAATTTACCAAGAAGAAAAAAAAGAAACTCGATCACAGTCCGAATCACTTCGATACAGAACATGAACTACACTCACAGTTTAATAATAATCTCACGACTCAGCCACTAGTTCACCAATTAACAGTGCTTTAAATCTAAGAACCCTAATTCAATACTCCACAAAGGGGGTTTCTTCTTCCCAAGGTTTCAGATTCTCTCCGTATCCAAAGTTTTGTTTTGTTTTTTGTTTGAAAGCGAGGATGAAAGAATCGAAATCAGCCAAGCTGAATCAGCTACAACAACAAGAGAATCACCAGAATGCTCACTTGTCTCCATCGAAATTAGCGAAATTGTTCGATCCCGATGCTTCTTGGGACAAGGTACTCAACACTCTCTTCTTCCTCCCTAGTTTTCGGCAATCTCTTTGAGTCTTTGACTTTTTTTACATGGAGATTTGATTAATGAATCGTCGTAGTCGATCTTACTGAATCAGTAAGGAAATGAATAATTGATCCGATCAAGCTGTTCTCTACTGTTCAATTTGTGAATTTTAAGCTCAAGTAAATTTGAGTTATTGGTATGAATTGGATTTTGTTTTGTTAATGATGATGCAGGATCAATTAGGAGATGTGTTACATTGGATTCGACAAGTGGTGGGATTGATCTCTGGATTGTTATGGGGCTCTATTCCACTTGTTGGAGGCATTTGGATCATTCTGTAAGTTTTCATTAACTTTGGCCACTAATGTTTCTTTCCACATTTGTGTTTTCATGTTATAATGGTTGATGAAAACGCAAAGGAACAGTCTTTAGTTTTGGATCATGTTCCAGCTTCGTTTCTATCAGTTTCTTCGTGTTTTAGTTTCATTTTGCATCGACCCAAAGCCGTAGATTCATGGATCACAGTTCTTTGAAACCTCTTAAGTTTGGCAAAACTTTGTGATGTAATGAACTAATGATGGGATTTTGCAGGTTTTTGGCGATATCCTCTGGGATAGTTTATGGTTACTACGCAATGATTCTCAAGGTTGATGAAGAAGATTTCGGAGGCCACGCAGCTTTACTCCAAGAGGGTCTCTTTGCGTCACTTACTCTCTTTTTGGTAAGTTTGTTTTCATCTCAACAGTACAGACTCTTTCTTTAACAGTAATTATAAGGTCTAACAGAATCTGTTTAATGTTCTGTCTTCAGCTCGCATGGATTCTTGTCTATAGCTTGGCACACTTCTGAAAAAAAAGCTGAGCAACATTCTTTTCACTCAGCAGCAAAGGCATTGGAACTTTGGAACGAATCTTTTTGTTCTTTTGTTTGTTTTTGTAAACTGTCTGAAGATAAGGCTACAAGAGACAAAACGTTATAGTAACAATTTTTATGAATCTTTTGAATGTTACAAAAGCTTTCTATAGTATCATTTTTACAATACACAATTGAGTAGAAACCATCCCAAAAAAATCTTTCTTCTTTTGTTAGAATTATGTAAACTTTGAACGCCGATCTCTCCTTGGCCGTGAAACAAGGTATATCCTACCGTAAACCCATTTTCTCCCCAATCGTGAGGCAGATTTCTGAAGCAGATAGACAACCAAACAAATAATCTTTGTTGTTAGAAAGCTACAGAAGGATTAATCTAAGGCAGTGACTGGTTCACATTTAAACCACAGAGATTGTTCAAATAAACAAGGTCACGATGAAGCAACACACGGGAAAAAAACACTAACATCTACCTCTACTTTGGTACGGAACTCCAAGGTGCACTCACAGACATGACAGTCGGCTTTGTGAGCTGATCGGTTCGATTGATCGGATCTCACAAATGCGAAAACCTACACAAGTTCATCAAACTCAAATGTGACGAGAACTGAAAACAACAACAATTTTGTTTGTTGCTGCAAAAGAACTACAAGTAAAGAAATCACCTCTTCCCCGCAATTCGGGCAGTCTCCTTTTAGAGCCGTTAAGTCATTTCTCCATAACCCTTTAAGTACTCTTACTGCAAACAGCATTATTATCTCAGTAGAAGCAAATGCTAGCTATTACCAGATTATAGGTAAAATCGTGTTTGCATTAAGGTACCTGCAGAAGATGCAATCGGATATCCAAAAGCAGGCCCTAGCACGGAGAGGAGGATGCCATTAAACTTTGACAAAATAGGCACAGAAGATGACAACTGACTGCTATAGACAAGCCCTGAGTCAAACGGATCTCCTCCATAAACCAGGCCGACGCCATATATCGTGGGTAAAACACATGCCGAACTACCAAATAAGAAAATCATAATCCATACGGTAGCTAACAGGAGAACTTGCGATGCATCATCCTGTCCTACAAGGATTTATCTCAACATCAACTCTTGACAAAACATTGTTCAGCAGCAGCAAAACAATGATCACATACTAAGCTACTAAACAGACATGCAGTGATGTTTTTCCCACTATGACAAGTAGTAAACGCATATGAAAAGCAAACATAGAGTTCTTTCTCGAGAGTTACATATTTATAGTATGTCAATGAAAAATCTAGGCCCATCTGTATCATATGAGCTAAATGGAAACATGAACACCCACATTGTACCTCTGCATCAGCATATGTTGACTGTCTTAGTAGACTACACCGAGGATACTTGACAACAGATTTTGAACCATACCACCGAAGCTTTAGCTACAACAGAAATGATACAATTGCATAAAGCAGAATCCAACATTTAAAAATCATATCTTGCTACATACACAAGAATATGCTAACAGTGTTATCTTACCTCAACTCTGTCAAACATGTCATCAACTATCAAAGGCTTGCCATTGTAATACGCATCCTTAGCCTATAACATAAAAATTTCATAAAGCAGAACTCAATATCCACCGAGACCAATCCAATAAGAAAAAGAAGCAAAATTTAGAATTTAAAACATAGGATTCTAAATTTCTGAATAATACACACTCCACAACCATAGAGACGAATTTTGAAGAACCAAAAAACAGATTTTTATTAGGCGTACTTGGCGATAAAGAGCTTCTAGAGTTTCTTTGCGAGCAGAATCAATAGGTCCAACGAAGATACAAGAAGGACCTTCCTCACGAGAGGTAGGTGCGGTTAAACCACCACCGTGGAGGGCTCTGGTTCTTGTAGAGAATCGTACAGAGAAAGGAACTCCAGCTCGATTAATCAACCTTGAAAGCTCAACAATTGAAGAAGAGCCAATGAGACGAGGCCTTATCGAAGTGCAAGTACCCGCCATCAGCAACAAATATCTTCTTCTTCTTCACTCGCCGGAAACAAATTGAAAGAGAAGACAAAGCGTGTGGTGGAGACGGTTGGTCCGAGAAATTGTGGCCACACGATTTGGTTCGGCGCGTGCACGCAACATACTACGTTTTATGATTAGACGATAATACCCTTCCAATCGGTGATACGATTTTGGCGGGTTATAATAAAACGATGTCGTTGCTAAATGTATTAAAAATTTGATAATAGATGTATAAAAATAAATATTGCGTCTGCCGGGAGTCGAACCCGGGTCTATTGCTTGGAAGGCAATTATCCTAACCGTTGGACTACAGACGCTTTTTGTTAAAATTCGACAGTTGAATTATATATTCGTAAGAACTTCGTAACCCAATTTACCAAACATACGTAACCGGAAAAAGATTTTCAGCTCCAGACTCCACGTAAAAAATCAAACAACACATAAGATTTGTGGAGAAAAACTTTTGAAGAAACAAAATCCAATTCGGTACAATAGTTGTAGTAGCAAAACTAATTTAAACTGGTAAATTAACGAAAAACAGAACACTTTCTCGTCTCCGGTATTGTTACTTGAATTATTGTCTTCTTTCTTTAAGTTAGACCTCAAGCCTCTTTCGTTTGTTCTTCATAGCAGCAAGTTTGGACCTTATCTTCAACATCACATCTGTTGCTTCCTCCATCGTCGCCTTTCGGTTTTCCTCATAGTTCCAAAGCTCTAAAATCACATAGCTGCCACTAGCGTTATGTTCCTCAATCTCTAGTTTTGTTCTTACCACTTCATTATAAACTTCTTCACCGTACTGGTTCTTCAGCGTACGAAGCTTCTCGTCGTTTTCATCCACAACTCTCTGCATTTCACATTTGGAATGTGGATGATATAATATGTAAAAGCAGAGGTCTTTTTTTGCTAAAACCCCATCTTTTGAGAATTGAAAGTAGACTCCTAAATTAAAGTCCTAACCTTTGGTGTTCCATCAGACTCATCGACTCTAAATGGAGTCCATTGCACATCTCCTATGTTTGCTTCCCACACTGAACACAGCTTCATAGCCTTATTCTCTGCCTTTGATTGTGTAACTTTATGTTTCTTCATCACTGCAGGCAAGAAGGGTGCAGGGTTTAATTGCCCCATTCTCTTCACTCTAATCTTCTCTTGCTTCATCAACTCTTCATTGGCGTTCCATACCTGTTCATCAAAGTAATTACACAAGTTAAAAGGACAAGCCAAAGAGTTTGGAACAGATAGATTTAGAACGTTTTCGAACCTGAATCATCTCTTTAAGAACGTCTTGATACTCGTCGTTGGTTGCACGTTCTTTTCGTGCCAGAGTCATCATTTTTTCATGGAGAGCCGTTTCTTGAGCGTCAAGCTGAATCTGAGTTTTGGCTATCTTCTCCACAATATCTTTATCTCCATCACTCCCCACCATATGCTTCATCACATTTGTAGTACCTTTCAGCTTCTCTATCTCCAACTCCAGCTCTTGCGTTTCATTTAGCTTAGCTTCCATTTCCATTATCCTTTTATGAAGCTTCTCCTTCTCTTTCTGCAAAAGTTGTCATAGTTCAGGAACTCAAAAGTTGGAAATGGAAGCTTAGTTATTACTTGTTCATGAATATATACAGAAACACTAACGAACTACTTGCCTGGTGCTTTTCTGCAAGCTTCATAGCTTCCTCATTCGCTTCATTCTGCTCACACATAGCCTTTTGATTCTACAACAACAACAACAACAAAGATTTTATTGCCTTGTGATCTTTTTCTCCTACTTTGTAAGGAAAGCATAATCACCATTTCTCTTTCAAGTCTGGACTTTTCCATCTCTTCTTCGTTTATGATAGCCCGTTGCTCGATCAGTCTTGCACGCTCGTCAAGCTTCTCCCTCTTTGCCTCCAGTTCTGCCAAAGACTTTTCATGTCCATCCAGAACCTGTTGATACAACTCTTCCATCTTCATCTGCATCTTCTGAAACCCTTCTCATCACAATAACACACAAACAAACCAAAAGGACTATACATGTCAGCATGAAACACAAAACAGATTATGTTTTTAAAGCTTATTCAAGTGCTTCTATTTTACCTTCTTGGTAGTTTTTGTTTAACAGAACGTTATGCAATTCCAAACTCTCCAAGAAACGAGAAGTCTCATCAACTTTCTGTTCAAGCTCTTGTTTACTTTGCTTCTTCTTCTCAATGGTTTGAGACATATTCTCAACAAGATGAACCATTTTCCTCTCGTCTTCCTCCACAATCTGAGAGATACTTTTCAAATCTCTCTTCTTCTTGACGTTCTTCCCAACAGTATCACTTCGATTATAATCATCCTCTCTGGCAACCCATCCATAGAGCTTATTGTCTCTCAAGCGATGACCTTTTACAAAGAAAGTGAACTCATCAATGTCAAGAAAGCAAATGACTTTAAAAACTCTGAAACAATGTTTTACCTTTTTCCCAATCTCTCTTCCCATGACGGTCTAAATTAAAACTCCTTTCGAAATTCATGGCGCTTTCGAATCCTTCAAAGTCTTTAGCGAATTCAACCAAAGCAAAACCAGAATGACCCTTGAAATCCCAAATGGGTTGGACTCTTGTTGGATTAAACCCTTTCATAGTGAACTCATCACGTAACGTTGAACCGCTTTTGCCTACTCTCCGACCCGATGGTTCCACCTCCGTTGGTATGTTGGCTACTAGACCAACCCATGGCCACACAAATCGTTGTTGTTGTTGTACAGAACAGTCGTCGTTGTTTTTGGTGTTCTTCATCTCTGAGGTCTCAGCTAGAAATTCCTGCTTTTGTTGATTTTTCTCCATCTTAAAGCTGCAATAAAAGAGCTTTACAAATGAGATTATAGAGGATCCATATATTTAGCTACTGAAAGATCAAGTTTTGAACAACCTAGACAAACAAAAAAGAAACCTTTTTAAGGTTTTGAGTAATGTATATGATTCAGAGTTAAAAATCAAATTTATGTAACATATAGAAACTGGAAATCGAATAAGAAAACAAAAGGAAATCACTTGTTATGAAGAAAACTGTAAAGAGCTTATCTTCTCTCTGCTTCTTCAAAGAACCCAGAAACAAAAAAAAAAACCTCTTTTTTGTGGGTTTTACAGATTCTAGAAATCGAAAAAACACATAAGAAATGGATTTGTTACGTGTACGGATGAAGAACCGAGAAAAAGTGTTCTTTTACAAAACCTTGCAAGCAAAATAAAGCAAATCCTGACTTTAGACCATCCAAATTCCCAATAAAAATGAGAGTCTAAGCCATGGAAAATAAAAAGCAGAGACCTTTTTTTTTTCTCAATTTTCTTCTGCTTGGTGAATCACAAAAATAGTGTGTGTTTTTTTTCCGTTTGACTCTTAAGGTTTTCTCTTCCTCCCCAAAATTGCTTTTTGAAGAGACAGACCGTCGCAGCAAACTCAGTGGCAATACTGTAAATTTTAATAAACAGAGAGGGGAAATGATAGTCAAAAGCCAACAAAACTTAAAACCTTTTCGTTTCACTTTTTTTCAAAAGCTTGGGATACAAGACTAATAAGGAAGCCTCTGGTACACCTAGAAGGTTACAAGACCAAAAATTACTAAATTAGACGATGGGTTGGGAGAGTTCCAATGGCCTTTTTGATAATTTATTGCAGATATTAAATGTGCTACAACCAGTTACATTCGAACCCCACAAATTGTTTGGTTAACAAAATCTAAAATTATGTTTGGGAAAAATATAATTGCGTCTGCCGGGAGTCGAACCCGGGTCTATTGCTTGGAAGGCAATTATCCTAACCGTTGGACTACAGACGCTTCTTGTCTTGTATCAGTGCAGTATTGTTGATGTTTCTTCTTATCCATTAGATTTAGATAACCTGAGCAGGTGAGACATGTCAAGCATTAGTTCTTGAATTACGACACTGGTTTCACAAAGAACAAGATCTTTTCCTAAACACAAAGTAAAAGACTTTGGAACACAGAATAGTTCAGTATCAAAATGTCTAAGAAGAATAGCTTTGTTACTACGACAGTGTCTTCAATTTCATCAGTCAAAAGTCGAATGGTTATCACGTTCCAAAAGCAAACACAAAGATGCATATCCCCTTATCATATTCTTCCAAAAACCGCTACAAAAATTATAGTACACATAACTTGATGATTGATGAATGAAGACTAAACAAGAATTATCCAATTAAGTAACCCTAACATATCTGTGTATCTTACCATAGATGCAACAACCCAAAAATCGCCACCAGGTCATCATAGTCTTCAAGCCGACACTTTACTAGGGTTTCGGCTTGTGATAAAGGTAAACGCAGTGCTCCAATCTCGTCTCACTGAGTCTTGAACCTTGACGTCCCCAATATTAGGTATCCAACCTTCTTCTCCTGCGTTTGCCATAGACCAGCTTACCTTGTCTGGTGGATTCTTAAAATCAAAGTCCAATGGCGGTGGCGGAGGTGGAGGCACTGTAGCGGTTCTGGTGACTCTATTGCTTCCTTGGCCTTCAAAATGCTGCAAATGCAAAATTCAATACACATCACAGGTTTGAAACCAGGGTGAAAGGTTTAATCTTTAAGCATGTAAACTCACGTCTGGATTGAAATATGTATTCTCAGCTTTCTTGGTGCCTCTTTTAGAAGTTCCATGTTCCAAGTAGTACAGCACCTCAGTCCTGGACCGAAACTTACGTCCTGTATTTGGTTCGTAATAGTACTGCAAAACCAGATAAGAAAATGTCACAAGTCTACACATCAATATCTACACCCATATTAGCATCGAGTATAACAACACCAAAACTTCATCTCTTCAATCACAATATATACCAAACCAAACCATCTAAATCCACCTGATAAATCAAAGTAACACTAATCACACTGATAAAGTGTATGATTCAAGTCCCAATACACCATTAACATAATCTAAACAAACTCATTAATGCTTAAGCAGAACCAACCACATCATTTTACTACATCATTACACTTGTCACTACTTTAAAGGCAAGATTTTTAAACCAAAGAGAACAAAACAACAGCAATCAAAGAATCCTCAATTTGTAGTCTTCAAGCAACAACGCAGCTCAAAACTTCATAGAGAAAAGCAGAGTCAAGCTGAGATTCTTTACCTTATCCACCGAACCAGCTGTGGCACCGGAAGTTCGAATCTTATCTTCAACTCTCCAACCAGGAGGCAACCAATTATCTCCAGGCGCCGCACGCTTCCGCGACTTCGATTCCGTCTGATGATTCACCTGATCAGTGCCGTTAGCCATCCCGATGCGTACGCTCTCTCCCGAACCAGAAATTCCGATTCCTCCCTGAATCGGTCGTCGTTTCGCACTACTGTCTAGGGTTCCGTCACCGGCGGAGGAGATGAAGGCTCCGGAGGCGAGAAGTGGATCGGGAGGGAAATCGCCGGCCACAGAATCTGACATACGAATTAGGGATTTGTCTTCACCAATGAGCAATGAGATCGCAGATTTTAACGGCGACGATCTCGAGAAATGGATTCTCCGTCGCAGCTTCTGTTTCTGGGTTTACGATTCGGTTCGGTTAAACCGAGATCGAATAAGAAATTAAAATTTAGTTAACCATCAACAATTCGTTTCTTCTTTTCTTTACCAACAAACATAATAAACACGTTTTATTACTAAATGAAACATTTAAACTCATCTTCTCATCACTAATCCATCAGTTTAACATTTTGTGTTGTGTTTATTGACACTTATTAGACCACATCCATTTAACCGAGTAATCTAAGATTTAGTGAGTTTCGACAATATGCATTTATATGTCACAATTGTTTGTACTAGATCAACATTATGGAGCTTGTTTTGTGTTTGATACGGATGTCTTTGAAGTATATTAGTCACAATTGTTTAACCATCACAAAATCTCTTTTGAGTAACAAATAAATTAAGTTTAAAATAGAAAATATAATAATTGAAATTAGTCGCTTATATATAGTACATTGGGAGTGGAAATTGTTTAAAGAAAAGTATGCTTAGTTGAAAAATTAACATAGAGAGGCTATTCAAAAAAAAAAGGATAAAAGAGAGATTAGAAAATATAATGGAAAAATGTGGCATTTGGTAGTAATCTCAATGTTTTTAACCTTCTGTCTTTTACTTTTACTTCCGTCTTCGTTTGGTGATCTTAGGAACTGTGATTAGAAGCATTTCCTATGCACTATTGAGGGTCCAGATTCATCGTACTCTGCTTTCGCAATCCACATCTGTCAAGTTTTCAAACACATACCAATATTTATATCAAAACAAACTTATGAATGTTATATTATACATGATCAAATAATAATAAAAATGTATATTAATGTGTTCACCTGCTGGAAAGTGCTGAGTGAAGCCAATATAGAGCCACCGATCCATACACTGTACTTCCTCTCCGGTGGAGCCACGACCTTAATCTTCATACTACTTGGAGCCAAAGCCGTAATCTCTTTGCTCATTCTATCACCAATCCCTCCAAACATTGTGGTTCCACCACTTAGCACAATGTTACCATACAAGTCTTTCCTAATATCCACATCACATTTCATGATAGAGTTATATGTGGTTTCATGGATTCCTGGATTTTCCATTCCGATCATTGACGGCTGGAACAGAACTTCCGGACACCGGAACCTCTCTGCTCCAATGGTTATCACTTGTCCATCAGGAAGCTCGAAGCTTTTCTCAACGGACGAGCTTGTTTTGGAAGTCTCTAGCTCTTGCTCGAAGTCTAGAGCAATGTAAGAGAGCTTCTCTTTCATGTCTCTAACAATTTCACGTTCAGCAGTTGTGGTGAAGGAGTATCCACGCTCTGTGAGGATTTTCATGAGGTGGTCCGTGAGGTCACGACCTGCTAGGTCAAGACGTAGGATTGCGTGTGGGAGAGCGTAACCCTCGTAGATTGGTACCGTGTGGCTCACACCATCTCCAGAGTCCAAAACAATACCTAATCAATAATTTGCAAAAGAACCAATTAGGGTTGTCCATAAAAGCATAACCAAATAGTCCTTAAAATAGTTCATATTATTTAAAATCAAGCATGAAAAAAAACTGGTTATAGATTGGATCAACACAAATATAAGTGTGTTACTGACCAGTTGTACGGCCACTGGCATAGAGTGAGAGAACAGCTTGAATGGCAACATACATAGCAGGAGTATTGAATGTCTCAAACATGATCTGAGTCATCTTCTCACGGTTAGCTTTCGGATTGAGAGGAGCTTCGGTCAAGAGAACCGGATGTTCTTCAGGGGCAACACGAAGCTCATTGTAGAAAGTGTGATGCCAAATCTTCTCCATGTCATCCCAATTATTAACAATTCCATGCTCAATTGGGTACTTCAGAGTCAAGATACCACGTTTTGATTGAGCCTCGTCTCCAACATAAGCATCCTTTTGTCCCATCCCTACCATCACACCCGTGTGGCGAGGACGGCCTACAATGCTCGGAAAAACCGCTCTTGGTGCATCGTCACCCGCGAATCCGGCCTAAGCACGGGATATATTTTTGAGTAGTCGTTTATGGCATAGCCTTATATATATGTGACATAGCAATAAGAGTCTTAGAGAGAAACTTTACCTTAACCATTCCAGTTCCATTGTCACAAACAAGCGGTTGAATGTCTTCACCGTCCGCCATTCTTCAATCTATATATGAATATGAATCAAGACCGGTAACAAACAATTGTAATATGCAAATAATGTAACGGTTCCCATGAAATTTTCATTCAACAAGCCATTTTAAATGAAAATGGCCTTACATATTCAAGTTGATTTATCTAAAATCTATTTTTCTTGACATTTTTCCATGCAAGAAAATCGAAATTGTTACCAAGAAACAAGGGTATTTGGTTATCACCTGGTGAATTTTAACGAAGAACAAAACGAGAAATCGGATCCTGCAACGCCCCGACTTGAATGGGTTCAAAATTTCTGAAAAAACGAAAGGAGCTTTGCTTTTTATCGCTTGACTCTTAACAGATCGTGGCCATTAGTTTTTGCTAAATCCTATATCTAAGAGGGTGACGACATGTGTTCACCTATTTTTGGATACGTGAAAGTTCAACATGCCCAAAAATTAAGGTTTTGGTCGTCATGGTTCTCCGGATGAAGCGTTATTGATTTTTTTATTTTGTTAATTAATCGTTATTCAATATTGGGATTTTGAAATATCGGTCATTGAGTCCTGAGATTGATTAAAGATCAAGATGATATATTTAATAATTGTGACATTTTAATAATCAACCACATTCATGGGTCGAGTCCTTAGTATGTTAAAATCCGATTTGTTGTAGTTTGTTACTGCAATTGGACTTCAGATAATGGAATATAAATGTATCAAAATGACCCTTTTTATATGTGTAGATTTGTATATGTGGTATATTTATGAAACATATGATTTTGAGACAACGATATTAACCTCTTTACAATTTTTATTAGCTAGCAATTTATATTAGGATACGGTACTTATTTTGATGTAATTTTCAACCATTCGTAGTTCTTCATGTTTATCTTGATCGAGTGCCTCTGAACCCTTTAGCCCCACTCCAAAAGAAATATGTCGATTGTTATGTCTACTAATGAAAGCCTGATGAAGATCATAAAGATAGACACTTAAAAATTGAACACAGATAAAAAAGTGAGATTATAAGAATGTATAACAGAATAAAACTAGGAATAATTTAAGGGGAGACATGGGGTATTTGCTGAAAAAGTTGGGCGGAGATTGAGAAAATGGTGTAATGATGATAGGATGTGGGGAAGCAACATAATTAAGCATGAGCATGAGATGTAATTATTTGGTATGAGAGACAGTGTGGTTCTTCTGTTATTCGTATTAATATACGATTAGTTATGAAATAGCATTATATATTTATTTCTCTTACCGTCCTTTGAATAAGATACCAATCAAAGTTATATATTTGCATCTATGTAAATGATATGATGCATTTGCTAGAAATTTGACTTTCAGTAAACAAAAAAAAATGTTATTCGAGTAGTTTTTATATATAGTTTAATGAGTGTTTGTGTTAGTTGGCAATGAAACAAATGATATTTGAGTGGAAAAAATATTAATGTCTAGCAAAGAAAAATGAATTTGGATCATTTTGGTCGTTTTCACTTTTCCAATTTAATGATCACGGACAGAAATAATTAATATGTTATTTTTATATAATTTATTAAATATAAGTGTGTGAGTTATTTTTTTGTAATTATATCATTATTTAACGGATTATATATTGATATACGTGGTACATCAAATAAATATATTTTTAAAAACTTGTTATATATATTTTCACAATTGTTTACTCATAGTTTTTACCCTTTTTTATTAGCAATTGTTTACTAGTTTTTTTTTTTTTTTTT
>Ga0041059_1000315_pt1 | contig 34682 bp, 28 predicted proteins | sample AraColnosormetaG_FD_56232 | JGI IMG/M metagenome (GOLD analysis project Ga0041059, IMG submission 56232) | Arabidopsis roots microbial communities from North Carolina, USA - Col MF nosort | ecosystem: Host-associated > Plants > Roots > Unclassified | place: USA: North Carolina | collected...
AAAAAAAAAAAAAAAAAAAAAAAAAAAAAAAAAAAAGAATCCAACCAAGAAATCAAGTGTGGAGGATAATAGAATTTTTTTTTGACTCAATATGTTCTAAGTTTTCACATCATTTTACGCATTTCACACAATTAGTATCCCAAGGTTGAAGAAACAAGTACCTTAAAACATCTATTTACTAAAATAAAAACATAAAATTGTAACCCAAAGGAGTGTAATCTCATAGAAATTTCATGATTTGGTCATCTATGCTTGAATAACTTCATTCGCGACACTCACATGGTATTGTAGGTAGGCTTTGTACCTTTGTTGGGCATTGTTCACGTGCATGTTAGACTTCACTTTTGTTATAAAGTTTTGAACTTTGATCTTTTTGTTTATAGTAATATATTATCCTTTTACTATTTCTAATAAAAGTATACATCGGTGATATTCGGAGTCTTACAAACTTTGGAAAAAACACATTTTCTGTTAAAACTACATTTTGTAGATTTATATTTTCTTTGAAGTTTTCAAAATTTTGTAGATGACATAGCTACTGAGATTATTGTAGTCAAAATTCAATTTATTTTCTTTTACCTTGAAGGTACTATTCAATCGAGTCAATATCTTTGATTTATGATGATGCTAAGAAGTAAAAAAAGAAACGAGCTAACAAGGAAAAAAGAGTACAATCCAACGTGAGGGAATGATTTCAGATCTCAAATTTATTTGGTTAGAGTGCTTAAATATTTGTCACCTTACAAATTAAAGATTTCTAACACACAATCTTCTCAACTAATGATGTTAACCACAAAACCGTATTAATTAAGTGTCTGCAGAACAACATCACATAATTTATGAATTATTTAACAAAACATTAAGTATATATCTCTAATTATTTTTTTGAAAAGGTGTACATTTTTAGTAACCAGAGAACAAAATTGTAATGGTAGGCAGCTAGAGCATATTTTTCATATTTGTACATTTTTACATGGTCAATTGGTCATTACTCATTAGCTTAATTGAAATTATTTCTGCCTATATAGCTTAATTTTTCGTAAATTTATTAGAGGGAGTAGGTGTTAAATTCTGATTGGTGGGGAAGTACCATCATATATGGATAGGTCAAACAACAACCCAAACCCGACCCGTGCAGCAAAAGTTTGTAAAAAGAGGAACTAAAGTGGACCCGACTTAATTCAGAACTTCAGAAATCAGAAAGCAAAAACAGAATTGTGTATTATTCTCTTCTATTCAGGAAATTGATCCAACAAATGAAAGATTACTCGAAGATCGGCGATAAACTTGTGATGCAGAGACCTAGACGACGTTTGGAAGGCACCGCCATGGGCGCCACCGTGTTCGATCTCCGTCCCGGCGTCGGCATCGGACCTTTCTCTATCGGTAATTGCGATTCTCTCAAATATCATAATTTCTGCTACTTTTCGTTAGTTTCTAGAATTCGAGAAGGAGTATCATCTACGCTGCGTCTATCGGATTTGGAAGATTGCAAATCGATTTGCGATCGGAGATTGCGTGTTGTTTTGGGAATTCTTTGAAAACATCGCGATGAAGTTTCTCGAGATTGCGTGGTTTAGATAACTGTTGGATCATCTTTAGTAATAGCAAATGCTGTGTTAGTTTTTTAGTTCTTTAGCAGACTGTTTCATCTTCCGATCAGAACCGACTAATCAAGTTGTTGTGTTGTTTCAGGAATGCCGATTTGTGAAGCATTTGCTCAAATAGAGCAGCAGCCTAACATATATGATGTTGTTCATGTTAAATACTACGACGAGGTTTGTACTAGGTCACGGATTGTATTAGATACTTCTTTTATCCAACTTATCTTCATTGTTTGTTGAGTTTTCTATGATTCCGTTGCCTCATGCAGGATCCTTTGAAACTGGATGTTGTTATTAGCTTTCCAGATCATGGGTTTCATCTTCGATTTGATCCCTGGTCTCAGGTACAATTCTTTCCTAGATGATACTGTGGACCTATGGCTTTTGCATGTGTATGATTAAACCAACTTCACTGCTTTACAAACTTTTGTTTTCAACTATTCAAGAGTGGAAAGCAATTTAGTGTATCGCTATATAACTAGTTTTAACTGGAATAAACTTAGCTTTTGTTCTTCCAATTTGTTTGCAGAGGTTACGGCTTGTTGAAATATTTGATGTCAAGCGGCTTCAGATGCGCTACGCCACTTCTATGATTGGGTGAGTCGAATGGGATCAATTTTTTTGGCTTTGGTGTGTAGTTTACTGTTGTAACAACTGTCTTTTGCTTTTACTTCAGGGGTCCATCAACTCTGGCAACGTTTGTGGCTGTTTATGCACTTTTTGGACCAACCTTTCCTGGGATTTATGATAAAGAAAGAGGGATTTATTCTCTGTTCTACCCGGTGAGCAAGAAATAGACAGATGGTCACATTGTTTTACCATTAATGTTTGAATTTGTTCTATCAATGTTTAATCTTTTTAACTATTGCAGGGGCTATCCTTCGAGTTTCCAATTCCAAACCAGTACACGGACTGCTGCCATGATGGAGAAGGTTTGTTCTTCTCCGGACTCCAGTGAAATTTTGTTTATATTTTTTGTCTTGTCCGATATCTAACTTCTCAGATTTTTTTTTCTCCTTTACAAAGCGGCACTACCGTTAGAGTTTCCAGATGGCACCACACCAGTAACATGCCGGGTCTCTATATATGACAACTCAAGTGACAAAAAAGTTGGTGTCGGAAAATTGATGGATAGAGCTTCTGTTCCTCCTCTACCTCCTGGCAGTCTGTATATGGAAGAAGTTCATGTCAAGGTTTGGCTTATCTTCATTTACACTCGTTCCTCTTTGTGTATTTTAATATCTCGTAGCCTAACTTAATTAGCAGTTAACCGGTTCCTTACTCTTCGCATGACTTAATTTAATATTTATGCAGCCTGGCAAGGAACTATACTTTACTGTTGGAGGCCAGCATATGCCTTTTGGTGCATCACCACAGGTAAAGTCTGTACCTTGTCTTATTTTGCTTCTTCTTTGATCTTTGGAACTAATCATTTCGTGCTTCGAGCAGGATGTATGGACTGAATTAGGTCGACCTTGTGGGATCCACCCAAAGCAGGTGATCTATACCGTATCTCTAAACTTGTTTGTATATCACGATCAGATGCTTCCATTAGCTTCTCTTACTATGTTACCTGCGTTATCTGTTACAGTTCAATACTCAACTGGACATTTGTATTTCTGCTTCTGAATTGTCCTTTGCTTTCCAGGTAGATCAAATGGTTATTCATTCTGCGTCAGATCCTCGACCAAAAACAACTATCTGTGGTGATTACTTTTACAACTATTTTACTCGTGGTTTGGACATCCTGTTTGATGGCGAGGTAGGAAACTCATCAACTAGAGTTATATGTTCCATTCGTACGTTTTCTTTATTCACAACTCTACCTTTTCTGCAGACTCACAAAGTTAAAAAGTTTGTTCTTCACACCAACTATCCGGGTCATGCTGATTTCAACTCATACATAAAGTGCAACTTTGTGATTTCGGGTACGTAATACTTATGAAGCAGCTCATGTCAGTCAATATATTCAATACTCGATATATGTTGTCTATTTTTCCAACAAACCTACGCTTTCATGTCACTTTTCAGCTGGAGCGGATGCGGCAGAAGCAAACAGAAGTGGAAACAAGATCACTCCAAGCACTAACTGGGATCAGGTCAAGGTAAATCTTCAGACCAATGTGATAAAAGCAGAACAGAAAATTGAATGAAAAACTAGTCTATGTTAGGGCTTGACCAATTGTTCGTGAGAGTTTTTACTGACGTAAAATCTCTTTACCATCCCATCATTGATGGCTCTAATTGCGTAATGGGAAGAAACTTGGGATGAAGCATTAGGAAATTGATCTGAATAGTTAAATCTGGGATCAGAACAGATTGAATGAGTCATTTCTCATGGAAATGTCTTTATGCTTAGGAAATACTCGGGGAATGTGGGCCAGCAGCTATTCAGACGCAAGGCTCAACGAGCAACCCTTTTGGATCTACATATGTGTATGGCTATCAGAATGTTGCTTTTGAGGTAATGCATTTTTGTAATAACCCTAGATTCAGTAACTTTGATCCTTGTTATATACTTGCAGACTGTTAAGTGAAACTTTATGTTGGGTTAAAATATTTGCAGGTGATGAAGAACGGTCATATAGCCACTATAACCTTGTTCCAGTCATGATGCGTATCCACCGCTGAGGTATATGCCCGTTACTAATTCTTCGTTTATGTTGAATTTGGTCGTAATGAATATTCACTGTTTGGTTTTGTAGAAAAAATGGCTCAGATTAATGTCTTGTGTTATATGCTACTTAACAAAGCTTCTTACATCAATCAATGTCTTTGTAGGGGCTCAAGATGCTATCTTCAACCAGACTCTGTAAATCTAACGTCACAAGAAGCTACGAAAACTATCGATGATACCAAAAACGACAAATGTTGTACAGTTATACATTTGTCTAGTTACTATCACCCGGGTTATAATAACAGTTATTCTGGTTATAATTCTTTTCAGACTTTATTATGACTAATTATATATCATTTATCTGTTAAAAGTTCATAAAATAGCCTCATCATTTGAGTTTTTTGCGGTATCGATAAATTTTAAGGTTTTAAAAAAAGAAATTGAAAAAACAAAAAAAAGCTCCGTCGCCGGGACTCGAACCCGGGTCTCTCGGGTGAGAGCCGAGTATCCTAACCAGCTAGACTACGACGGAATGTTGCCTACTGATGACTTAAATTTTATATAGCACACTACTGGTATAGTCGAGAAGGTTGTGCGGTATCTCTTCTATCCGTTGCGTAGCAAGGTTTTGTCTTTCGTGTATGGTTCCGGGAAGGAAAAGGGGAAGTGGATTGTTTTCATCGGCGATAAGTCTCTTCTCCTCTGGTACTTCTTCTTTCGATTCTCTTCTCTTTTGTTTCGGGTTCCACTTAGATACTCTGTAGCTGCTTTCATTTCAGAATTGGCTTTTGGTTCAATCCATTGGTAGTGCGAGAACTTGAATTCCGAAATAGTTCCGATTTCTCTTCAGATTTTGGATGTTATCTTGCTAATTGAGTTTAGAATCCATAGTAATAGTGCGATTATTGATTTAGCGGTTGTTTAGGGTTTAAGCCTGTTTTTCATTTGATTTTAGGGATTGAGGTTGGTGGTGTGAGGTAAAGCTTCGGTAGTTAGAGATGAATGCGTCCGGCTTAACTGTTACTCCGCCCAGATTTCACTTTCGATGGCGTTCTGATCGTTTTGGTACATCTCAGAGAAGCTCTCAAGCTTTTACTGTTCTTAGCAAATTGAATAATCGAAATTCCGCTTGGCCTGTTCTTAAAAGGTAGTGTTTTTTGGTTATTGTTTCATTTAGCATATGCTAGTTCTTTCTTCGTGGTTATCTGTAATGTTCTTCTCTTCGGTGTTGCGCAGTTCTCGTTTGGCGCTTCCTACACAAAGAAGAAATGCTATGATCACTCGTGCCATGAGTGCTTCCTTTGGTGATATGGCAGACGATTCAGCTGGTAATACATTCTTCTGAGCTATGCACAATTTAAGGTTATGCTTTCTAGTAATTGGCACAGACTCATAATCCTGAGTTAAGCTTGTAAACGGTGCTTTTGAGTAATTTAGTAGTTATATTTAAGTGCTTTTGAATCGAACTAGCTTTCATTAGACGAAGCAATACCTAGCTAGCAATTCAATGAAATGCGTAATTCTTGGGTTGAAAACTTGAATTCCAAACTGACTAAGCTACTTCCATTGGTTCAGCTATCTTCCCTCGGATCAATGTCAAAGACCCATATAAACGGCTTGGGATAAGCCGGATGGCCTCAGAGGATGAGATTCAAGGAGCGAGGAACTTTCTCATTCAGCAATACGCAGGGCACAAACCCAGTGTTGATGCAATCGAATCAGCTCATGACAAGATTATCATGCAGAAGTTTCATGAGAGGAAAAACCCCAAGATTGACATATCGAAAAAGGTTCGCCAAGTGAGGCAGTCCAAAGTTGTCAACTTTGTTTTCGAGAGATTCCAAACTCCTCCCAATGCAGTCCTTGTCAAAACAGCAGTCACGTTTGCAGTTCTTGGCGTTCTAACCGTTCTGTTCCCGACAGAAGAAGGACCGACCTTGCAGGTTTTGTTATCACTAATAGCTACCTTTTACTTCATCCACCAAAGGCTCCAGAAGAAGCTCTGGACTTTCCTTTACGGGTAATAAGCTGATCTTAATTGTAAAACCGTTGCTACCTACTTGATTAGAATCCACACCTGATCAGGTTGATATTTTGAAACAGAGCGGGAGCTTTCATCTTCTCGTGGCTGGTTGGGACTTTCTTGATGGTATCTGTGATCCCACCGTTCATCAAAGGACCAAGAGGTTTTGAAGTCATGTCTTCGCTCCTAAGCTATGTTTTGCTTTGGGTCGCTTCGAGTTACCTCCGGTAGCGTGCTAGCTTTTTTCTTTTCCCCGTCTTTTGGGCCAGAAATTCAAGTGTTATCTCGGATATATGAAAACACACGAACAGAGAAAAAATGCATCATTTTCATGTGACAGAGAGAGAGAGAGAGAGAGAGATATGATTTGTGGTCTTGGAGTTGTTATTTCACGGAGACCTCATTAACTTTCAAAGCTCAGTTTCCAAGTTGTGGCTACAAACAAAGAATAGTAAGAGTTGATTACGGAAATTAGTCGGATACTAGTCTGATTTCATAGGAATTAGGAAACATGGCCTCATAGCACATCATGTGCTGTCTCATACATAATAACTATGGCTGCATGATTTTGTCCATGGCCTCATTATATGTGCATGGCCCTCTTATTTATTTCTGTGTCTAATTTATGTATATCTCCACCGAAATAATAAACATTTTAGATCAAAACCATTTGTCAGCCTCACGATTAATTTTTTTCTTTCTTATCAACATAATTCTTTTTTTTTGGCAATGTACGGCCTTCCAAACTAGTGAACGTTGTAAAATTGGGCTATCATTAGAAGTTCAATAATTTGAAACGCTAAAAAGGTTGGCTAACGCAAATTTTGGTCGTTTCAAATATAAATATAAGGTTTATTTATTAATTAATCCATCTAGATGATTAACTAGATTGGTAACGACGACTAATCTTTAGACGATATTTTCATTGAACCACTTTATGTATGTTAGTAAGAAAAAGCAAATGCACATGCCTTCATGTGCTCTGCTTCACTTATCAATAGTGAACTAAAAATTCGTTAACCATACCTTAAAAACGCGAAAAATGTAAATAAATGCTTGTATAAAATAGTTGCTTGCAAAATCATATAATTTATTGTGTGGTACTGATGTGATGTACCATTAATTAAGATCGAAATAATGTGTGTTCATCATAGGTGACCGTTTAATGATGTGATTAATCAACTTTAGACTGATTTTGGATTAAAACATTATTATTAGATAATGTGCATAATTATTTTTTGGAATAAGAAAGATATGGCCTAGACAAAGTCATTATTCTTTTTTGAAAAAAATATGTGGATAATAAAATTGAGACACATTTATGGCATATATTATTAATGAGGAGAAATCTTTGAAATTTTGCAATTTGGTTATTAAAAAAATTGGCTTCATTTGGTAACCTTTTAATTAAGCTGAAACCAAATGTAGATAAATTACAGAAGCTGATCCATTTTTTTTTATTTTTTTTTTAATATTCTTGGACAATTGTCTGATTTACGAGCAACAAGAGAGAGTCTCTCTACACAAAAAAAAAATCATTAGCTGCTCTAAATGATGCTTTCTTTAGCGCGCTAATATAATTAGCTAATTCCTTAATTGTACCAATGAAGACGAAGAAAACAAAAAGCCATTAACGATTTAACAGCTCCACAATTCCGACTTTTTTTGAAAACACCTGAATTATTTTTTATCGCTGTAGCGAAAGCGAAATAGGTCGCCTGAGAAATCTCTGGTTTCTCCGAATCGCCTCCTTAGCATCGTTCCTCCGTCGGAACACCGTCGCTTCTGCCATTGTTCTCCATCTCGCATTTGGTCTCGTTTCTCAGATTTCCATACCTCATTCGCTGATTCGCAGGTGAGAACAAATTCGTTGATTGTTCTTGATCCCTTTACCGGATTTTATGATTTTGTGGCATTGGTTCGTCTTAATGCTTTGCGGTTCCGGTTTCTAGTAGAACTACGCACGATGGTTGGATTTTGGTAGTTTTGGTTTTGAATTTTGTGAGATTCGTTGATTTGAAGTTCTAGTGTGAGTCTGTGAGCCGGTGAAAGGAATTTCTGAGCTCCTCGCCGAAACTTAGGTTCATGTTCCGGCGAGGCATGTCACACTATTGAAAGGATTTGAAATTTGTTTGGGTGTAATTGCGTCGTGTTCGTTATTATATTAGTACTTTCTTGGATCTTACGGCTAAGTTTGTGTTGGATTTTTTGTTCTTTGTTGTTTACCAGAGACATGTGTAAGTAGTCACAAACTTTGTTTCCTCACTGTGCACATGGAGTTACCAAAGATTCTTGGCTCCACATTGAACATTCTGCAGAAACGGCTGTGATTATTATAATATCAAATCTGTTAAGGTAACTGATTTCTTTTGTTTAAGTGTTTTCTTGTGGTTTTAGGCAATAAAATATGAGCGTAGGCTTGAAACTTATGCAACATGCAAGGAAGACTTTTTGACAGACTGTTTAGGAGGGGGACCATTGCGAAAACACACAAAATCCTCTCCATAATATTATATGAAACTTGGGTTTCTTTATGTCTCAAACAATGATGAGAAAAACCATGTTACTGATTTCGTTGTCATTTTCTGCTGAGATATTTTGGATATAAAACACGTGGATAGAGACAATGTTCTTCTGCCAAAGACATGAATATAGACAAGTTGATAAGTAGTCTGATGATCTTTAGTGATTGATTTGTCCTCATAATTCCTGTTCGCTCTCTCTATATGTATGACATTGCTTTGTTCTTGACCTGGTTTCTTTTGGGGTAGGATGCGGGAAGGGAGGTGACGGGTGAAGATGGGTATAGGAGAGGATCAGATGCAAGGATCGAGTGGTAGGGAAGAGAAGATTTTTGTTTCTGTTCGTCTGAGGCCATTAAATGTGAGAGAAAGGGCAAGGAATGATGTGGCAGATTGGGAGTGTATCAATGATGAAACGGTCATATACAGGAGTCATCTCTCTATATCAGAGCGTTCCATGTACCCCACTGCATACACATTTGGTAAGACTTGCTCACTTTTGAAACTTCTTGATCAAAGTTAATCCTTAAATTTATCTTGCTGAGCTTTCCTATGCCTCTAGACAGAGTGTTTGGCCCTGAGTGTTCTACCAGGGAGGTGTATGATCAAGGGGCGAAGGAAGTGGCTCTCTCTGTTGTCAGTGGGGTTCATGGTAAGGCATGTCTCCTACTGCTTTTTAGTTTTTTATCCTCTGTGGCTCATGTTTGATACAAATTTCAACTGTTTTCAGCTAGTGTCTTTGCATATGGGCAAACAAGCAGTGGAAAGACATACACTATGATTGGTATTACGGATTATGCCTTGGCTGATATATATGATTACATTGAGAAGGTAAAGTTAACAATATCAGAGTCTTCATAGTAATCTTACCGCATTATTTCCAATTCATTCAGTAACTGTCGCCTTTTAAAAAAATTATTTGTTTTTTGCAGCACAATGAAAGAGAATTCATTCTGAAGTTCTCAGCCATGGAGATCTATAATGAGTCTGTAAGAGACCTCTTGAGTACAGACATTAGTCCACTCAGAGTTCTAGATGATCCTGAGGTAAAAGTTGGGACTGGCATCTTATGGAATTGGTATGCATAATCTCACTTTACTGGTCATTTACTTTGGGACAGAAAGGAACAGTTGTCGAGAAACTCACGGAGGAAACTCTGCGGGACTGGAATCATTTTAAGGAGCTTTTATCAATCTGTATAGGTACTTATTTTCCTAACATGTACTCAATTAATACTTTTAGTGTTTTGGTCACAAGTTTCACTAAGTATCATCCCATCATTGCAGCTCAACGGCAAATTGGAGAGACAGCTTTAAATGAAGTTAGTTCCCGCTCTCATCAGATTCTGAGATTGGTAAGGCATTCTGCTGATTTAGTTTAATGATACGACACTGCAGTCTTCAGGCTGCGTTTTCTACTTATTTCTGACTGATATGTTTAACAGACAGTTGAAAGCACAGCACGTGAATATTTGGCGAAGGATAAATTTAGTACACTCACAGCGACAGTGGTATATACTTTTAAATCTTCCATTATGTACTATCCTAAAACAAAACATGAAATATATTCATAGATTAACTAATTATCCTGCAGAATTTCATTGATCTTGCTGGAAGTGAACGTGCATCTCAATCATTATCAGCTGGCACAAGGTTGAAAGAAGGTGGTCATATAAACCGAAGTTTACTAACACTAGGAACTGTCATTCGAAAGCTAAGGTTAGCCTGTGACCTATAGCGTCAATGAAATTCTGTGATCTGTGCCACCTTAGGCTGCTCTTTATTCTTTCCCTATATTCAAAGATGGTTAAGCAGCTAATCATTGTCTTTGAGAGTTGAGTTCCAAGCTGAAACATAGGACTTTCGCCCAGTAACGCCAGTTTACCAAGTTATTAGCAGATTGCTGTTATTAACATCTAATGTTTGCTTCTTTTTACATTACTGAATTATGTGGCTAGCTTAATGCAGTAAAGGAAAAAATGGGCACATTCCATTCAGAGATTCAAAGCTGACACGCATACTTCAGACTTCCTTGGGAGGAAACGCCAGAACTTCCATAATCTGCACACTGAGTCCTGCAAGAGTACACGTTGAGCAATCAAGAAACACATTGTTATTCGCAAGCTGTGCAAAGGAGGTGACAACAAATGCACAAGTCAACGTCGTCATGTCTGATAAAGCTCTGGTTAGACATTTACAGAGAGAATTGGCTAAACTGGAGAGCGAGTTGAGCAGCCCTCGTCAAGCTCTTGTTGTGTCTGACACAACTGCATTACTGAAGGAGAAAGACCTCCAAATCGAAAAGGTAATGCGATTATTTACTTCATTCAACATATTAAGTTATGTAAAAACCAGTTGCAGTATGAGAGCTCACTTACCCAATATTTTTTTTGTGACAACCAACTTTTGTATTACCGGTAGTTCATTCATACCAGTAAATATTTTTCATGATCTGTCTTAATATGTAAATCTTTTTCATGATTCATTCACTCTAGAGACTTTACGTTCATTTCATTATTTACAGCTAAATAAAGAGGTATTCCAACTAGCACAAGAATTAGAGAGGGCTTATTCTCGGATTGAGGATCTTCAACAGATTATTGGAGAAGCACCACAACAAGAGATATTATCAACAGACTCAGAACAGACAAACACAAATGTACGTTAATATCATTTTTTTTTAGTTTCACCGGATGATAAGCCTTTCAACTGCCCGATTTATAATCCTGTTTTTGTATTCCTCCAGGTGGTTCTGGGACGTCAGTACCCCAAGTTACGGGTGCGTAGTTCATGGGAGTCTCTAAATATAACACCAGAGAGTCCCCTATCAGCGCAAGCGTCCATTATGATTTCCCCACAATCAACCGAGCATGGTTCTGACGAGAATGTTTTCCAGCTTTCAGACTTGAGGTTGAATTCGGGTGCAAGTAGTCCAGCTCAACACCTTGCGTTTGTAACTCCTGGTAAATTCACTAAAGTTCGACTTAATATTCGTGGGGTAGAAAGTAAAAACCAACTGCACATTCACAAGGGGGAATCTGTAGATCAGTCTCGTGTTCAGGGGGAACGATTGCATGAAATGGACGAACCAAGTGAGGTGGATTCTGAAGATACCTGCACGGAACTTCAATGCATAGAAACAGAGAGTCCTGGTATCATCATGTATCCAGAGCCAAATATACTTCCAGACCGGTGTAAGGCTGTGAGTGCACTACCATTATGTGAACCAGAGTCAAAGAACTCAAGACCACCAACAGAAACTGCAGAAGAAAAAGAAGAAAAAGAAGAAACAGAAGAAAAAGAGGAAGAAGAAGAAGAAAGAGTTAAGGAAGTCAGTAGTGTCTCTATCCAAACAAAGGAGAAAAGTGGACCGATCAAAGTCTCTCCACGCTGTGTTTTGTCACTTACTGACGAATCATTTCCGGATGAGTCTTCTAACCTCAAAAGAGACCCAACACATCAAGATTTTGTCACTCCGTCTCCTGAAAAGCTTTATGCTTGGCATCTTGAGAGTAATGGGCAAACGGCGGGAGGCACGGGGTTTACTAGAAGCCGAAGCTGCGGAGCAAGCTTTGTATCAAGCTCTTCCTTTTCTCTGTCTGAGAGAGATGCTAACACACCACCATGCTGGTATCAGAATGAAAGAGCTGAGAGCAACCTGAAACCGTCCAACAGCAAGAGGCCACCATTGCCAAAGCATATTAGCCGGATGAGCATGCCAGCAACTTGGTTCGAGAAAGACTTCAACCACACCCAAAGAATGCCAGCTGGTTTAGATGGTGTTAATATGATAAAGTCATCACCGAATGGATCACAGGTTTCTACCTCTAAATCTCATGTGTATGCACGCCAGACAAGTGGTAGAGCTTTAATCAGCCAAGACGAAGGTGAAGAGACTGTTCCTCAGAGGGACAAGCGAATCATTCACCTATCGGTTAGTTTTCCTAACTTGGTCAAGCAGAGCTTGCTTTTCGTTTACCTATACTTGGTACGACCTTTAGATATCGTCATTATTTTGAGAACCACCTCTATCATGGCAGATGGAGGAGATAGAGCAAAAATTCTTGGCTCTAAGATCGTCAAAGAGTTTCAAGGACGCTGCGGTTGACCCAATACAAGACTATTTAACCATGCCATTGAACTGGCCGTTGGAGTTCAAAAGACTCGAGATGGAGATAATAGAGCTATGGCATGCTTGCAACGTTTCCTTGTCACACAGAAGTTACTTCTTCCTTCTCTTCAGAGGAGATCAGAAAGATTGCTTGTACATGGAGGTCGAACTCCGTAGGCTCAAGTACATCAGAGAAACCTTTACCCACAATAACAAAGCTATTGAAAATGGACGCACTCTTACATCAATGTCCAGGTATATATATTCACCCAAAAACACCTTAAATTTCTTTGACGGTGAATGTATTCGGTTATTTAACTGTTTGGGCCATGAAACAAAACAGCCTGAGGGCGTTGAACAGGGAGAGGTACAAGCTGAGTCAGCTGATGCAGAAGAAACTGACGAAAGAGGAGAGAGAGAACGTGTTCTTGAGATGGGGTATTGGGCTGAATACAAAGCACAGACGGCTCCAACTGGCACATCGTCTCTGGTCAGAGAGCAAAGATATGGATCATGTCCGAGAGAGCGCCTCAGTTGTGGGAAAGCTCATGGGGTTCGTGGACATGGATTTGGCATCCAAGGAAATGTTTGGCCTCAACTTCTCACTTAGACCCCGTGCCAAGAAATCTAGCCTTTGGAAACGCAGCGTTTTGTCGCTCTCTATTTTGTAATTATAAAGGACAAAAATCCAAGCGATTCATTCCTGAGCACTAAATTAAAAGTGGTGTGGCTTCTGTGAGAAGTACATTCACAAATCTAAATTTGATTTGGGTCTGAGACTGAGATTGAGCAGTCTCAAATGTAAAATTTTAAAATGGCAAATCGCAAAAATCATAGATGATATGTTTGTGCGTTTAACTGTTTAGAGTCAGGTGATACTCTAAAGTCGTTAGCATAACCCGACATCTCAATAAGAAAAGCTCTTGTGTTTCTCTTCCGGTGAGTTTGAAATCTTTTCATGCAGTTTACTTGTGTGTCACATTTTTATTGACCTAAGAATGCTTCACATGCAAATCGCTCTCTCTCAAATGCCTCAACCTTGAACCTGCTCTTTGCCTTAAAATCCCAGTGATATCTGAATCTGAACCATGTTTATGTTTGTGTACATTAGCCAAATTCAGGGTGAATTGAAGTCATTTTGAAAGATTCATGAATTGAAGAACTGTAGTATATGATTCTTTTTGCTCCTTCATTCAAAATTCACTGCGCTTTCATCCTCAACTCATTGGAGGGAAACAATTTAGATAACTTAAAAAGCAACAAAGAAACTAAAACATAAAAAGACAACAAACAACCACCAAAGCAACAAAAAGAGAAAGAAAAAAAAACGAAATTTAAAACTCTATAAAAGCAGATAAATGTAAGAAACTCCATCTTTGTATAATTGATCAAATCAAGGTTGCTGCTTAGCATCCATGTATCCAGCATCAACAAGCACTTTCTCCCTCTTAGCAAGCTCAAGATCTTCATCAACCATCATCTTCACAAGCTTCTCAAACCCTACTTGTGGTTTCCACCCCAACACTTCCTTTGCCTTGCTTGCATCTCCTTGAAGGTTATCTACTTCAGCAGGCCTAAAGTACCTCTGGTCAATCTCAACATAATCTTTCCAATTGAGTCCCAAATACCCAAATGACACATCAAGAAACTCTTCCACTGTGTGTCCTTCCTCTGTTGCCACAACGTAATCATCTGGCTTCTCTTGCTGCAACATCAACCACATTGCTTCCACATAATCTCCTGCAAATCCCCAATCTCTTGACGCTTGCAAATTCCCAAGGAATAGCTTCGTCTGCAAACCAACCTTGATCCTTCCCAATGCTCTTGTGATCTTCCTCGTCACGAAATTCTCACCACGGCGAGGTGACTCGTGATTGAACAAGATTCCGTTACAAGCGAAGAGACCGTACGCCTCTCTGTAATTCACTGTGTACCAATGAGCAGCGCATTTGGAAGCTGCGTAAGGAGATCTGGGGTGAAACGGCGTCGTCTCCGATTGTGGAGGAGGAGTTGATCCAAACATCTCCGAAGATCCGGCTTGGTAATACTTGACGGTACGGCCACTGTCGATGGTGTGAGATCTGACGGCTTCAAGGAGACGGAGAGCACCGGTTGCGACTACATCGGCTGTGTAATCAGGGATCTCGAAGGAGACAGCGACGTGAGATTGAGCAGCTAGGTTATAAACTTCGTCAGGTTTGATCACATCGATCCAACGACGGAGAGAGGAAGCGTCGGTGAGATCGGCGTAGTGGAGTTTCATCAGAGCTTTGTTGACATTGTGTGGATCGATGTAGATATGGTTGATTCGCTGGGTGTTGAAATTCGATGATCGACGGATCAGACCATGAACTTCGTAGCCTTTTCCGAGAAGGAACTCCGTCAGGTATGATCCGTCCTGGCCGGTGATTCCGGTGATCAGAGCTATCTTCCTCGGTTCAACGACGGTGGAATCAGCTTTGGGAGCGGTGATGGATTCGGAATCGGATCTGGATCCGTTGTTCTCTGACGCCATTGTTGGGTTTTCGGATCTGGGATTTCAGAGACAAATGCTAACGTCAGCTCTGTGTTGAAAATCCGTGTTGAATTGGGCTGTTAGAGTTTTAGCTGATTTAAATAGGGTCAGAGAGGTTGAAGACGGAGGGGTATTTTAGTCAATTTCAGGATAAGGGTAGTTTGGTAATCTTTGTTGGTCTTTAAGTTTTTTTTAATTGACTATTGATTGGATATTTTCCTTGTTTATGTATAACACGTTAATGATTTACTTATTTTGTGGTCAAACTCATCAATGGTGTACTATAGAATTTTCTTGGATCATTTGCAAACTTTCCACAAAAACAAACATATTAAGATTTTCAAATCATTTTATGAACTGTCCAAACAAAAATAGTGAAAAGTATTTGAAAGTTTATAAGACAATAATTGCAAAAACAATTAGAGTGAAAAGTAGTCAAACAAAGCATTTAATATACATTTAGTGTAGTCAAAAATTAATTAAAAAGTTACAAATTTGATACATTAAAAATATTAGTAATTTTTTGTAGAAGCAATTACTATTTTGTACTCAACTGAAAAAATTGAGAGAATTGGATTGAAAAAAAAGACAGAAATGAAACTCACCATTTACTAAAAAAATGAAGCAAATGATAAGAGTATAACTTGGCTCAATGCCGAAACATACTAACATATATATTTAGTCTCTTGAGTTGTGTTCGAGTGGTGGACAATATGTAATCTCCACGATTTGTTTTAGGAATCTTATGCTTCAAATCACCTTTGTTGTTTTCCTTTTACAAATCTTCAATCATTTTCATTTATTTTTCTTCTTTCTGTCACAAATAATTGATTGGTTTGTCAAGATATGCTTTTATATATTATTTATCTTTGCCTGTTATTCTTTCGACAACCAAGCAAAGTGATCATTTGACCACAACAAAAAAGCGTTGAGACTTGAGACAAGTGAAAATTATAAACCATGCGTTGGACCATCTTATGCATCCGGAACTTAGGTATACCAACTTAGTCTTACCAAGAATTATATTCGATCAGACACTAATTAAAGAAGTTAATTATTTCATATGTTCGACAAGCATCAAAATGTGGCCCGTATTACTATCCATCGAACGAATATTCTAGCATTAGTGGATTTCTCCAAGCTAAACTACAATCTCAATCTAGAGGATGCAACACGGAAACCAAAACTGAATTGCTCAACAACCATGATTTTCAACGTTAATTATGGTGTTTGGTCACTTGACTCACTTTGGCTACAACTTGTGTTGAGGTTGATAAACCTTTGTTGTCATCTCTTATAATATTGGACTAATGAACTTGAAGACAGAAAGAAAACTTTAGACCACCGTGATAAAGAGGAAAAAACATTCCTAGGGTTTTTTTATCTATACAAAAAACCCGATCAAGTGGCTGATCTTTTTACTAAAGCATTGGGTAGTTCCAGTTTTAGAGTATCTTTTCTCCAAGTTGGGTGTTTTAAATTTACACACACCAACTTGAGGGGAGTGTTATCGAGATAGATGTGAATATGTCGAGCTAGATAGATATGAATTTTGTTTAGATGTGTTTAGTATCTCTAAAGATAAGGTTTAGAGAATATTGATGTACACACATAGGTATATACATGTATATAAGGGAAACGTATCCCAAGTAAATAACACAACTCAATTAAACCAAAGTCTCTTCTTAAGTTTACAAAACTTGACGAATTGTGGTGTAAAGGCAAAGAAGATTATAAAGGTCGTTCGAAGAGATGGGAATGTGATAGTTCTTCAACTTGTTCAAGTACTAGGAAGAGTCTATTCGGGCAATGGTGCAATAGGCAATTGAGAAAACAATTGAGGGTGTGAAACAAAGGGTTGCAATTTGGTTATACATGCTCAAGCCTCACGGTGAGCGCAATTTGTTTTTGGCAATTATCTTATTTGTTGGCTATTCTCTGAAGGAAAGAACATTAAAAAATTGGGCTTACAAAGGTTTGAATTCAACTTAGATTGCAAAGACTTAGTGATGGGCCTTATGGATGAGATTACTTGGGCGTCCTTGAGAATTGTGGCCCACGAGTTCAAGAGATACTGATAGGATACATTCGACGTATTCCCCATTTCGTTTTACATTTTAAGATGATGATGTGTGAAACTAGTTAAGAAGGGTTCTTCTTAGTCCTAAAAGAGTTATTAAAGTTTTTTTAAAACTCTATAAAGTTTCGGGCTTCTTAATAATAAACACAGAAATGATAATGGCACTTAAAAAAAAAAATCATAATTCTCTTAAGATTTTCTGACCAATTGTCCAATAATCATTGTCCAATAATGGTATTATTTGCTTATTTTTTTACTACATAATCTAAAGTTAATCAATATCCTTTAATCCAATAATAATGACAACAAAACTGTGTCACTTTTCTAGTGGGGTATAAAATATATAATAATATGGCTCTTCTCCTAAAGTACTGCAAAGAGAAGAAGATCTCGTTGACGCCCCAAAAAATAACCAGAGGTAATGGTTCCGCTTCCATGGGAGCTAGAGGAAGATATACTGTCTCGACTTGCAGCCCAATCTCTTGTTCGATTCAGATCCGTTTGCAAACGATGGAATTATCTTTTCGATGAAAAGAGTTTCATCAAAAACCACTTCGCTCGTGCTTGTCCTCAGTTCATCTTCATGACCGATTCCAATATTTATTCGATAGAGATCATCGGTCTCGACGGCGTTGATCCAACGATTAAGTTACGTGTGCTAGACTCCTCTGGTATCCCTTACCGTGACTGGAAATTTGCTTACATAACCATCACTGCTTGCGATGGGTTCTTGTTTTGTAACTCTTGGGCTAGTCCTAAGGGGACAGCTTTTTGGAATCCGTGGTTGAAACAGGTTAAATGGATCGAGTACGAGGATAAAGGTTTCAATGTCTGTGGCTTAGGATACGATAATACTAGAGACGGAAAGGTTTACAAAATCTTGGGGTATTTAATGTGTCGCCCTGAAGATGGGAGCTCTTACGTATACCACCAGAGAGTTGCGATCTACGACTGTGCCTCTCACGCGTTCAAGTTTATTGAAATATCGAACAAGGACTGGTTCCTAACCGATGTTACACGATTCAGTGTGTCTTTGAACGGAAATCTCTATTGGCTTTCTCCTATTCCCAACACTGATGACTTTCTCATCCAATGTTTTGATTTCTCTAGGGAGATATGCAAACCCTTTTGTCTTCTTCCTTGTCGGAAGTTTGATGCTTTCGATTTACTTGTAAGTTTTCAGGGGAGATAGGTTATCCTTGTTAAAGCAATGTTATAAGACAAGGAAGGTTGAGATTTGGGTTACGAAGAATAAGATTGATACTAGTAACAACAATGGATCAGACGAAGTTGTGTGGATTCACTTGTTGACGTTGCTACCAAATAACTTGCCAAACTTATTTATCGAGTGTTATGGCATTAGTTACTTCATCTATGACAAGACCACCTTCATCATTTATTGTGCTGACGAGAACACTTATGCGGCTTGCATCTATATTGTCAGGGGAGATTTGCTCAAGAAGTTTGTAATTGACACCATGGTTTTCTGTTGTTATAGCTGTGTTTATGCTCCCAATTTTATCCCCCTTCCTTTAATGTAAAAGTTCTGAATATAATAATAAGATGCTTTATTTATTAAAGCTCTCAAATCAACATTTATTTTATTTCACTAGTAGTTTAAACCAATTGACAAAACCGGTTCAGTCAATGTTACAACTTACAATCCAAAACAACAAACCAAACCGGATAAACACCCAAAATGCCCAAAAAAATAACAGAACATGTGACTAAAGCTTTGACAAACGGATGAAATCTAGGCTCTACGACCACTACAATGATATAATATATGTACTGTGCACTGAAATAATACCCAGCAAAATAGTGATCAGTTCCAAAGTCTAAAAGAAATCAGTATGACTCATTACAGTTTTACCAATCCAACATTTGTCGCCATCATAATCAAAATCACACGATCGTAGTCGTAGAAGCCTTTGCGTTGATCGTTACTTAGAGTGATTACCATTATCGTCACATCGTCATGATATCTCCGTCTCCTACCAACCGGAATATTCGTCAACTCTTCCAATGCGAAGCCTAAATCAAAGTGCCAATTTTCGTCTCCTAACTTTCTTGAACCTTTCAAAAAGAAAAATGTCAATTTTATCTTTTCGTCTTCTAATTTTCTAGTCGGACTAGTTGTTGTTTTTCCAATTTAATGTCGGCTTTCAACTCAGGCGTAGCCGGTGTTTTGGTCGGATTAAAATATTCCAAACTTAGTTTTGTCTAAGTGCTGGATTTTTGTGTTTTCTCTTTCTACATGACTTAAAATTAAATCTTGTTTAGATTATGTATGATTTACTGTCGGCTTGGCTCTTCTAAAGGACTAATATCCTTGTAACTTACTACCGACTGGTATGAAGACTGGTATGAAGTGGACCTTTTAAGGTTTTGAGGTGGAGCTTTTTTTGAAGAATTTTTGAATTGAGATCTAAAGATTCGTTGGAGTCATGGCCAGAATTATAAGAACGTACAGCAAAATTTGGCAGGCCGGCGGCGGTAAACCTATAGAAGGAGCTAGCGATGATGGATCTAAAGTCCAGCGACAAAGCTGAACCATATCGTTAGATATGGCTGATAAAGATCGTGTCAATACTCATCCTTCTCACGTGTGGATACTTTTTCACAAGTGGCATTTTTAACTCTTATTTTTTTTAAAAAGTTGGATTTAGAGTAAGTGGGCTTAATTTCAATTTTAAGTTGTAAATGTAGGACTTTGTTTTATCTGTAATGCCAATTTGGTTTTCCATTTTAATAAAAAATAAATAGCCAAAAATAAGGAAAAAATCTTATTTAATTTTTTAAAATAAGTAGGAATCCAATTGAGTTAATAAATAAATATAAATTAGGAATCCAATTATAATTTGGAGTTAGCTGAGACCTGAGAATTACACGAAATTAAATAAATAAATAACTGCTTCCGTTATATATAAATACAGTCTCTAAAGGAACGTCCTAACAAAATCCACCGTGTACTAAAAAGAAAAAGAAAATAGAAGAGACAGTTGTTAGGGTTTTCTCATCAATCAATCAATCATCATCATCACCCAAATCCTTCCGCCGACGTCTCTTTCTTGTTTCCGTTTTCTCTCTCCGATCTCTGACTCATCCATCGTATTGACCAATTCCCTAATCAAAATCCTTCGAATCTCAATTTGCTTCGTTAAGAAATCTGTAGATCTAGCAGAAAAAATTCATATTTGATCTGAATCTGATAAAAAAACGATCACCGGTTGAATCAAAAAGAATCGAATTTTGTTTTCACTGGTTTGTTTCTTTGAGATTTATATGAATAATATGAAGAGATCGAAGAAACCCAGAGTTTCATGGCCACCAGGTCCTAAGCTTTGTCAGGTATAATTAATCCTTATATGTTCCATGTTTTCTTATCCACTTTCTAATCCCAAATTGATTGATCCATCTCACCAAATCTAAACTCTCGATTATAACAATTAACCTAATTTCTGGATCCTAAAATTTCGATTTTGAAGTTTCCTTTAAACCCAACGAATTGATTGATACGATCTTGAATCGCTGAATTATTTAATTTCAATATCCAATCGAAAAATGGTGAAGAAACCAAGTCTTGTTTGTTGTTACTTTGACGGCTCTTTTGGTATGTAGAAGGCTTTGATTTTTCTATCTTTGAAGATAACGTTTTAGCTCATATAGTTTACATGAAATTGATTTGAATCAACAAAGATATATTCAAGGTTTTGGATTTGGAAATTTGAATCAACATACAGTTAGATTTAGATTGAAACAAGATATGATCAAGTTTTGAAGTTTGAATGCATCAATCCAATACTCTGCAACTACAAATTTACAATCTTTTTACAGATAGACTTGGGAAGCCTTATTGGTTTAGTTACATAGTTTTGATACACGAAAAAGTCAGCTTTGGTTAGCTTCTAACTATGCGGATTTTGAACAGGTTAAGGTTTTTCGAACAGAGGACAGTCCTGCCAATGTAGCCTCTCAGCCTCAACGTCATAGCTACCCATCTAGGAAACCTCGAGGGCCAGATCTTCCACCTGGTTTTGAAGGAAATCACTATGCAGTTAAGCCTAATGTTTCAAACATTCCTCGCATCAAATGGAAACGACCTCCTCCCAAGGTATATTTTTTATACTGTAAAGAATTGGTGAATCCCTTTTGAATCTTTTTTTATCATATCTGATATTAATATTATGTGTCTTGGACAATGCAGTTCTCTGTCAATGATACTTGGCTGGTTGGATGTGGTGGCGGGAGCTCAGAATGGCAAAATGAAAACTTGAGGATTTCAAAAGTGCTGGAAGCTATCTATCCTCATCGCTCTGCCATCCCTTCTCGGTATTTTACCTTCTTCTCTTAGGTTATTCAACATTGTGTTGGTGTGTTAGTTAGCCTGCTGATTGCATTCTGTTTTCATGTAGACCCTCTGTTTCACCGGCTGTGGAAGCTGAATGCTTTGATGACAGCAAAACTCCTGCCATTCGTCTCACTCCTATTGAAGACGAGAGTGAATCTTCTTCAGAGGAGTCATCCAACAGTAAGGTTGAATCAGGTGTTACCGCAAACAAGCAGGGTCAGTTGGAGACCAAACCTCTATGTTCAACCCAAGAACAGGTTTCTGGTCTTACTGGTCTTGCACCAGACTTGAGTCTGGCTGCTTCTGCAGCTCTGACTGCACTGATGAAAACCAAGGAACAAGGGAGTTTGGTCGATACTGAGCTACTTATCAAGTTCCTCAGCGACCCAAAATTAATCAAGAATCTTATCACTGACACATCAGGTAAATCCTCTGAAACTAAGAATCAGCCCATTGTCACTAACATCAACTCTGCTACTAGACCTGTTCCGCAGCCTGTCAGTGCTGTCACCGCCTCACCCATGGCTAGAAAGCCGCAGCCAGTGATAATACCTCAAGAACACAGTGTTGCAGTTTCTCGGTCTTTTACTAACCCTGAGAGGCGAGTATCACCTCCCAAGCCTGTAAATGGAAGCATATCCCCACCTAAGCCTATAACTGGAAAACCATCTAGTATACCAATGCCCGTTCATTTCCATGTCGGTATAGCTAAAGAACAACCTCAGCCTGCTCGGTTCCCATCGAGTTCTCTGCCAATGAACCTTAACTTCCACCGACCTCCAAATGTTTTCTCAGAACCAAAGGTAATAGTAAATCCTCAACCCCAACACCAACCCTATTCCGCATTCCGTACATCTGAAATGAACTATGTTCAATCATCAATTGGACTTGGAAGGGGTCCTCAAACCGGTTTCAATTCTTATCCAATGAACTTTAGCCGGGCAGATGCAATTGGTAGCGCTAAACCAGTAGTACAACCTATGAAGGGTCTAGACTATTTCAAAAACCTTATAAGGGAACATGGCACAGATAATCATGAAACTAACCAATACCATTCACAAACTGGAATATTCAACGGACGCATTGATAATAATAATAAGATTCATCAACAATGTATCTACTTTGGCACTGCGAATGGATGTAATATGGGAGACAGTTGCACCTATGTTCATGACCGGTATAGGCCCAACTTTGAGGCCGCGGCTCCGAGGGCTAAGAGAATGAAGTTTGGAAGGTATGAGAGAAATGGTTTTTGAACATAAAAAAAAAAATAGAGTTCACTTTTATAGTCTTGTCTATCACTGGTTAAGGAACAAAACCTGAGGTGATACAACTTTCAATTTTGATCAATTTGTGCGCACCAATTTTAATTCATTTAACAAAGTTATTTGTTTAGAGCACCAGTTTAATGACACCAGTTTAAGAGGTCGAGAAAGCCGGACAATATTAATTTAAATCATGATTTCAAAACTAATCTGCGTAATTAATTTGTAGTAAACTATGTCCGGTCTTTTAAAACAAACGATTAACGGAGTTGAGTTTTGTAATCGCTTAAAAAAACTGTTGTAATATATAGCTAGAGTCTGGAGATGTACTGCAAAGTATAGGTAATATGTAGTAAAAAAATACCATCAAGATGACCGCAAAAGATCTCATAAATTAAAGAATTCAAAATTCTACCTTTAAAGGGCAGATTCGAAACGAAGCTCATTAGCTTTCAACACAAAAAGAGGTTATAACTAAAGTAAAAGGCTACAATGGGGTGTTAACAGAAATAAGAAATTAAAATCAAGAAAGCAGAGAAGAGTGTGTCTCAAGTCTAGTAGTCTGCCTTGGCTGCTAATGTGGCAGCTGCACCTCTACGACGACCAGTTCTCCTTGCAGCAATTTGACCAACCTTAGCACCAGCAGATTTATCACGCCTGACCGTACTGGCGTGACCAATGTGCTGGTGGTTTCCTCCTCCGTGGGGATGTTCCACTGGGTTCATCGCAACACCACGTACAACAGGCCAACAGTTCCTCTTCGCTTTGTACTTGTGGTATGCATTTCCAGCCTTGAGAAGTGGCTTCTCTGTTCTTCCTCCACCTGCAACTTGCCCAATCATGGCTCTGCACGCACTTGGCAAAATCTTCTTCGATCCAGAAGGAAGCTTAACCCTTTTTATGGTACAACAAACAGATCAATCTTGTAAATTGCTATTCAAGTCAAGTAAGACAATGATGTTCCAGTAATATACTTAGGTTTACGCATAAGATAACAACAGCACGCAACATGAAGATATAATTATATACTAATAATTGGTTTCCCGAAATTACCTAGTGGTGTTGCTTTCAGGATTGTGAGCAATTACGATGGCGTAATCACCAGAAGCCCTAGCGAGAGCACCACGGTCACCGACATGGAGCTCAACGTTACAGATAACAGCTCCCTCAGGGATTGATCCAAGGGGAAGAACGTTACCGACCATAAGATTAGCCTTCTTACCACAGTAGAGGTATTGTCCGGTGTACATACCTTCGGCGGCTACGAACAGTTCCTTCTGCTTCATGTAGCGGAAAGGATGACGGAACGCGACACGAGCGAGAGGAGCACCACGGCCTGGGTCGTGGATGATTTCGGTCACCAATCCTTTGAGGTAACCGTTTCGCTCTCCGTAATCGAGGCTCCGGAACTTAGCTGGACCCTTGCGGTGGTGGGTGTGGGACTTGAAAACGGAACCAGCCGCACCTTTACGCTGTGCCCTAATCACACGACCCATTTCTTTACCGCCACGTAATATTCATCTTCTTCTTGGTTGCATCCCTTATTTATAAGCACAAAAACCCTAAAATGTTTTGTCAAAGAACAGAAACCCTACCTAATTCATAGTCGTCGGCTTATGGGGCCTTCATGTAACCTTCTTTGTAAATAGACTGCAGGCCCAGTTATGTTAGAAATACTGGCCCAGTTATGTTAACCCAATGTTATGTAAAAGTTTTACTTTTTATTATTGTGTCAAAAATTCAGATTATTCTATACTTATATTTGCATTTTAATTACGGGTATGTATAACAACTAAAATAAAAAGAGACAGATTCTTTAATAGAAACGTAAATTGTATGCTGTCAAAATCTCATATATCTTAGAAAGTGGACCTCTTTATACGTTACGTTACAAATTATATATTTTGCTGACAAGTGACAGCCGATGCAAAATTGTTGAACTACATTGTTATTCCAATTCTATACAACCAATTTAAGAAATCAAAAAATATATTTCGATTGTATGTACAGTTTAGAGGGCTATACTTTTGCTTTGTGTTTATCACCGGTATAGAAGTACCGGACTATCAAAGCCATTATAATAAATGATCAACTTGCATGCTGCTGCCTGCAATATAAGCATGAATAATGCGTTCATTATTTTTTATGTTTAAAAAGAATGAGTTAGCTGTTTAATCATATGACAAAAACCAAAAACAAAAGAGTCCAGACAGAATAAAATCTTTGATAGAAAACAAATAGTCATGTAGTTGGACTTATGTGGCGGCGGAGGAAGTCCATTTTCATGCTTATCCGTCACACCTGCGCATTTACCTGCTTTGTGTTTACTACACTGTAAGATGATCAGAATTTGATCTCATCTCCTACTAGTTTGTATCGTGATTATGTTTTTCTCAGCATATATAAAAACAAGTTCAAAACTAAAAGTATAGTATTTAAACTTTGACATTCAGATATTGAAGGCGCCATGATTATACGACTCCTAATATTATCATTTCATGTATCATAAGTACTGGTTAACGATAATTAAGATGTTAAATATTGATATTTTGATATTGAAGGCGCCATGATTATACGACTCATTAACATTATCATAATTATATGCTAATTAATATGCTGTATCGATGATTTTAGATATTAGATCATCAGTTAGTGTATATTATATGTAGAGATAGACAGACACACATGCATGTGAAGAAACGTGGAACACAATTGAAGAAAGGCCATGAAAAACAAAAGTTGTACATATATTCCTCTTATCATCATGTGAGGAAGCCTCAAAAATATAACTACGATCCTAGCTAGTAAGATGTGATTGAGTCTAAGAGAGTGAGAAAGGTGTTTTGGTCACAAGGAATGGTGAGGCCGCTCTCTTGCCTAAACCCAAACTCTTCCTCCGATTTTTGCAGCATCATCTTGAAGGTTGGATGGTTGAGGGATGTGATTGGGATGACGTGGCGGTCTCTGAAGTGGCCCACGTAGACAGCGAAATAGCCCTTCTTGGGCACGTCTTCTTCGTTGCTCTTCTTCACGAAGCTTGAACATCTCTTCATCAGCATCTGCTTTAGTGACGATGCTCCTCGTCTTTCTCTTTGAGTCTTACTTGCTTCCTTTATCTCCATTATGTATATTTATGTACTCTTATATACAGGTGAATGGGTATGGTGTCAATATGTTTTTGTTTATTTTGACTCCGATGGAGAGATATATATACAGATCGAGCAAGTGATGACTGAATAATCATGTCTTTGGAATTAGGAATATTATTTATTTTGTTAAAAATAATGATGGATTAAATTGGTCTGACACTAAACAATATCAGATCTATTTATCTATTTTGAATCTAATTAATTAAGCTTGATGTCATCATATTCATTTTTTGTATCATATATACTAGTTGCTTGACATGGCAACCACGTCAAACCGAGACAACAATCCCTCATAAATCTGTCTGAAAAAGTCCTTTTCCGAGGGTTTTACCAACAGACATCGCCTGAGAAAATACGATGTTTTCTTATAGTATTATACTAGTTAACAGAATTTTAATTTATTTGGAAATTTGTTAGAATTTGAGATGTTTCCTTGTAGTTTTAGTGTTATACAAATATTTTGGTTATATATTAATTACTTTATTTCAAATTAATAGGACATATATTAGTGAAGCCATTTGGTTTAGTGGCTAGTAAATTATTAAGTGGTTTTACATCATATATTAATTATGTTCGATTAATTCTAGAAAATGTGAAAGAATAGTAATAATGGAGACACTGTTATCAGAAATTTATAGCATAGTGCATGTAAAGTCGTTTCTCGTGATTTCGTATGTTAAAAATAATTTTGTTATATGTAAACGTGGTCTACCTAGCTAGAACTATCTATCGTAAATTTCTGTTAGTCGTGGAATCGTTCGTAAAAAACATTGTCATGGTCGTAAGATTTTTAAAAGAAAAAGAAAACACATACGAGGTCATAATTTCACTACGTGTTAATCCGAGGTGACATGCATACAGCTTTATATAATAAAACTGGTGCGTAGCTTAAAATGGTTTCAATAATAAATTATTACATGAGTGGGCCTGGCCAACCAAGGAAGTAAGAACAAACGACGGCGCGACCGGTCACCAGTCAGACTATAAGAAACCGGGCTGTCAAAATCGTTGTGACTCAATTTTTGTTTCCAAAAGAAAAGAAAAAGGTCTAATCACGTGGATCAAACTTGTCGTCCCTTTGATCAAGTCAATGCTCTTTCTTCATATCTCACAATTGAATAGTCTCAAGACGTCTACGCCACATAACCATTTTTCTCGTTATCTCGACATCAAAATTTAATAAAACAACCGATTGATAGGATCATCAATTCATCATGTTAAAAGTGTCAAATGAGCTAATCCGTTTTATGTAATTATCTATTTTAGTGCGAAACAGTTTACGATCAATTTACAAATTTTCGGATTTACAGTATAGTTAAAATAGCTATAAATTATCTACAACTCATAAAACCTTCTATATATTTCTAAACTAGAAGAAGGCTCGCCCGTAAGGCGGAGTTTGTTTTTTAAATAAATTTTGTATTCATTATTTTAATTATTTAATTGTGTTATCGATAAATTTTAAGTATATAAAGTGATTGTTTTATTGTGTTTTGTTTTCAAATTTTTAACTTGATTAATGTATTACATGAGTTTGTTCTTTATATTAAATAATTTATATTTTATCCAAGATTATATAACTTTATAACAAACTACAGATATACATTTTAAAACTAACTATTAGAAAAATACAATGTCTTATTAAATAAAACTAACTAATAGAAAAATACATTATTTTACTAAATATGGTAAAGTAGCACTTTTTTAATTGGTTAGTAGGAGAGACCATTTTTATTTGTATATACTGTAAATCTTGTTTATTTCCATCTAAAATATTATCCTTTTTGTTGTTTATAATAGTTTTTTGCTCTCTGCGTAGCATTAAGTGGTAGAGAGGTGAATAAGACTAGAAGAACGGTCAATGGTGTCGATCACAAAGATTTCTTTCGCGATGGAAAAGTTGGTGACTGGAAGAATCATCTGAGTGTGACTCTTGAAACGGAGAACAAAATTGATATGACCATCAAGGAGAAATTTCAAGGGTCAGGAACTCAGGATTGAAATTTTGAGTTAAATATGTATGTTGGTTTGTGTGCTTTCTTTCATGCTTTGAAATAAATGTACCTTTCGTTGTGCCGTTGTTATGTTCCTATTATTAATGGTTCTAGTTTGAATCGAGTGAGTGTCATTGGGGGGTTTTGTTTCAAACGGTTACTTTGACTATAATATTTGTATCAAACTGTTCGGAATATTTGGATAGAAACATTTATTAGGATCCGTTCGGGTTTAATAACTAATCGATTCGGTTTCAGAATCGGACACTTTTTATTTGGTTCCGGTTCGGTTTCCAGGTTTTGCATTTTATGCGCAAACCTAGTAGGAGTAGTGGTCCACGCAAGAAGAGAAGAGGGAAGGTGTTCGAGTCATTTCACATATTAATTAATGGCTCTTACTCTTACTCTTAGTATCTATCTCTTTTTGTCATTCTTCTTCTAGTCGTCTCCTTAATAGTATTGGTTAAAATATTTGTTTTGATTATAAGTAAATTTGAACTAGTTAACATATAATCATCATGCAATATATATTGCTTGTATTTCACAAACTCTCGTTTTCTGTATATAATCAAAATTTAATAGTTTATCCAAACAAGACTTTGTGATAAGCACTTGTTTAGTAATTTGTAACAAGATCTAATTTGAATGAATCTCCGTATTAAGAACAATTAATTCAGGGATATTATTTCTTAACTTGTAAGGCACGCATGAGTACTGAACACGAGATGAGGATCTCTAAAGTGGTGGTTTAACTAGACCGGTTTCTTGCAAAGAGCCAAGCAGCCAATGGAACCAATGGCTTCATCTTCTTCGTCTGCTTCTTAACCATAACTTGGTTCTTCTCCTCTTTGCCCACAATGACCTTCGTTAACAATGGTGGGTTAGCAAACTTCACCGAACGCCTCTTCTCTAGACGATCACCATACACTTCATTTCGATCAAACCGGTTCATCTTGATCTCGGTTATGTTGTCCGGTTCGTTAACCGTGGATTCCTCTATAAACTTGAGGTCATCTTCGACTTGAGGGTGTTCTGGGAAATTTCTGAGTGAGTGATTAAGCTTTTCTTTAGTGGTTTCAAGCTCTTGTGTAAGGCTTTCGATAAGCTGAGACAAAACCTTGTTCTCTTCCTCAGCTTTCTTCAGATTCTCCTTTGCTTCAACCAGCTCATCTTGAATGCTTTTGCAACTGCTTCTCTAATCACACGGTCCAAAATCATTGCAAGAAAGTTAATATATAGTTCATATATACACATATGTTACGATTGATATATGCATTTGATATATATATATATATATAAACAACCTCTACGGACTTGCTGATGTAATTATCTCCGAGAAGAATTCTCTCGCCGAAAAGAGTAACAGCCTCTTTAACAGAACGGAAAGGAGCTCCGGTTTCGATCTCGGCCCGAACCATGATCAAGAGATGTTTGTTGCTTTAGTTATATGAGTTGGTCCATGTCATGACGAACCCTCAGCTTTTTATAAAGAAAGAACACATATGTTTCATGAAAGATTGCAACTGTTGGTTGTTGTCACTTAAACGGATGGTGACTAGATTACTGACTAAGATGAAACTAACCACGTTATGATGATTAAATCAATTTCAACATATACATTGCTTAGATTTTTTTGCTATTTTTTAAACAAACTTCATTTTCATATAAATAAAACATTTATAAATTGGTCTTACAAAACTAATAGTATAAATCATAATCAAGAAGATCTAGTTCCATAGTTGATACATTACTATGTGATGGTTCCACCATATTATATAATCATTTATTTTAAAATGTAACACATTGCCGACGGAAAATTCCACTAAATGACAAAAATGATGAGAAGTTGTTAAGTTTTTCGTGGTGCTTGTTTTTTAGTATTGCAAAATTAGAATTTAGGAACAAGATATAGTTGAAAATGTCTTGGCGTTTACTTCACACTAAAGAACAAGTTTGGGTAAATATAGAACAAGTAGAAAGGTTCGTTGGAACGTCCTTTTGTTTTCTCATGTGTTCTGTTAGTTTTACCACCAAATTTTATTAGACAACGACCTCTCTCCTATTTAAATGGGCCTTTTTAGGCCTGAAAAACACAGATCACTATCTCGTGACCAATATTACAAAGCAAAGCCCAATAAAGATTCTTATTCTTCTTGAGTAGCAAACCTAAAATGCTTTCCTCTCGGAGTTGGAATCCCTTTCAAATGCAACACTTCTTTAGCCTCTACGATCTCATCGTCTTCACTGTTGTAAAGAAATCTGTTATGTTTCCCTGCAAATTCAGCTTGATTCGTCTCTACATTCATCTTCTTCATTCCTTCACACAACCCATCAACCTCCTCTTCTTCTTCTTCTTCTTCTTCTTCTTCCTCATAAAGCTGACTTGTCGGTGAAGTCAAACAGTAAAGAACGAGTTATGCTCATACTCTTGTCTTCTTTCTCTTCAGATATCTGAGAGGTTCTCAAGTTTCCAGCAACAATCGGAGATGCGATCTTAATCTTGACATCATCATCTGAAAAGTTTGGAAATTGGGGAGTATTTGCTGGAGTTGGAGCGAGAAGTCTCATTGGAGAAGTGACCAGATGGATAAAAGGACGAGTCTTTATTGAATGGATAAGCTCTGTTCCTTCTTCAACCTTGTGTAAAAGGGTTTTGACTTGTCCTCTCAAAAGGGCTTCACCAGATCCAGGCGTGATCTTGATTCTGCTGCTTTTTCTCTTAACCATGAACCCTGAAGGAGGTGTCTGCATCGTTAGACCCACGATCGGTGAGTCGTTGGTTATGTCGATTAGTGCAGACCTGTCTTCTTCTTTTCTTTGGTCGATGCTCGAATCCTCTGTTTTGTCTGAGCCAAAAAGCAAAGAAAAGGATTAGGTTCAGAAAGATCGAGTCTATCTATGTTACTTATAAATAACTAATTACTCTGCAGATGCTTTAAGGCTAAAGAAACTACAAGAACCTAAAAAAGAAGATGGGAAAGACAAACATACTTGATGATGAAAAGGGAACTTTGAAGTCAGAATCAGAGTCGTTGATTGCAGAGATAGCCTGTGATCTAGTGACCCTTTTGGCTGATGATGGAGTCTCCATTTGAATTTCGAGTTCTTGTAAACAACAACGAAAACTGAACTGAAAGAGAATTTGGGAAAAAACAAAGTGTGAATGAAGCTCGTTTAGGTCGCAGTCTTATAACGTTTTATAACTAAACTAGCCGTTGTGGCTCCTCTCTTGCAAAGTGGAAGATGAGCCGTTGCCGTTACCGTTCCGTTAGTAAACCCACGAATTATTTTTCTTCCAAAACTAGCCGTTGGATCCGTTCTCTCATGGAAAAAGTAGACGTCTTTGTTCTGTATGGGCCTTTGACTAACTAAATGGCCCAGCCCGTTCATAACATTAATCATTTAAAAAATCACATTGATGGTATAACACTAATTTTTTTTTTCACAGGTGTATAACCAACTAATATAAATATGCACATTCACTTAAAATTAACTAATATCATAAAGAGTATTATGGCGTCTGTTTTATTGTTTATCCATAACTACATCAATCAAATCCAAGTTGATATACTAGTTAGAACCTAATACTTTACAAATCCGATCATTAATTTATCTTGTCTGCTTAAGATTTTTTTTTTGTGAATAAGGTTTAATTATCTCATCAATACGATTTAGTAAAAAGTCTGTGCAAAAATTAATGACGATTGGGATTTTTGTAACGCAAGCCCGTACCAGAACATGTCTCCGCCACGTGATTTCTCCACAGACCACAAGCATTTTTAAGACGTGGCTTTCTATCAACCGTTAAAAACGTAAATCATATTAACCATGTGTCTACTACCTACGGTGTAAACGAAACTGTATAACGTCCCTATCATATAATAGTAATGTGATACGTTGGAATGTAGCCAAAAAGCATAAAAAATAAATAGATAATTAAGTTTATAATGTTTTCCTACAAAATATTATTATACCGTATGTATTTTTTATTTTATTTTCTGAAGTTAAAAACAGATGTAGTTAGTTGAGTAAATTGTGTTCTAGAAAGAGAAGAGAGAGCAGTAGTACCGTGGTAGGTAGCTAGCGACCTCTTCGTTCGTCAGTCATCACAAGCTTTGAAAGATTTTCAGCTACCACTCTCTCCTTTATATATTCATTACACATCTCTTCTTTCTATATCTCTCTTAATTTAGTCTTTTGTCTTCGTAATTACAATGGCTCCAGGAACTTTGACTGAGCTAGCCGGAGAGTCTAAGCTCAACTCTAAATTTGTCAGGGACGAAGATGAACGGCCCAAAGTCGCTTACAATGTGTTTAGCGACGAAATCCCGGTGATCTCTCTCGCCGGTATCGATGACGTCGATGGAAAAAGAGGAGAGATCTGCCGTCAGATCGTTGAGGCTTGTGAGAATTGGGGCATCTTCCAAGTGGTCGATCACGGCGTCGATACTAACTTAGTGGCGGATATGACTCGTCTCGCTCGTGACTTCTTTGCTTTACCTCCGGAAGACAAGCTCCGTTTCGACATGTCCGGTGGTAAAAAAGGAGGATTCATCGTCTCTAGTCACCTCCAGGTAAAAGCCACACCACAATCTTCTAGGTTAAATACGTAATTATGTTTTAATCTTGCCGTTAAAGACATAATAATTATACTATAAATACAGGGAGAGGCTGTGCAAGATTGGAGAGAGATTGTAACGTATTTCTCGTACCCGGTGAGAAACAGAGACTACTCACGGTGGCCAGATAAGCCGGAAGGTTGGGTGAAAGTGACGGAGGAGTATAGTGAGAGGCTTATGAGTTTGGCTTGTAAGCTTCTTGAGGTTTTGTCTGAAGCTATGGGTCTTGAGAAAGAGTCTCTTACCAATGCATGCGTCGATATGGACCAAAAGATTGTTGTTAATTATTACCCAAAATGCCCTCAGCCTGATCTCACCCTCGGACTCAAGCGTCACACTGACCCTGGAACCATTACCTTGCTGCTACAAGACCAAGTCGGTGGATTACAAGCCACACGTGACAATGGCAAGACATGGATTACGGTTCAGCCTGTTGAAGGAGCGTTTGTCGTCAATCTCGGCGACCACGGCCATGTTAGTACTCTATCCATTTATTGGCTTTTTTGTTTCTCTGTTTTTGGTTTTGACTTGGTCAATCTTGATTTGTCTTGATGAAGTTTTTGAGCAATGGGAGGTTCAAGAATGCTGATCATCAGGCCGTGGTGAACTCTAACTCGAGCAGATTATCCATAGCCACGTTCCAGAACCCCGCGCCGGATGCCACAGTGTATCCACTGAAAGTAAGAGAAGGAGAGAAGGCAATATTGGAGGAGCCAATCACGTTTGCCGAGATGTATAAGAGAAAGATGGGAAGAGATTTGGAGCTTGCTCGCCTCAAGAAGCTGGCTAAAGAGGAGCGTGACCACAAAGAAGTTGACAAGCCTGTCGACCAAATCTTCGCTTAGAATCTTTGTGTTCTTGCTTACTTGTTGTTGCGTTGGTTCTGTTTTGTACGTTGGTACTGAAAATTATGCTAGGCTCGGTGTGTTTTGTGTTTATTTATGTTCTTTCGAATCATAAAGAAATAATGATAATTGATGCACTTGTCTATGACAAAAACATCATACTCCACCTGTATTTGACGCGTTGGGTTTATGTCAAAAAGCATTAATACTTCAACTCCTCTCTATTCAGTGGCATACATACATTGTTGGTAACTGTCATTGTCTAAACACTTTGTACTACTAATCAATTTTTTTTGTTCTTCCTACTTCTCCTTTATGATTTCTTCGATTGTTATTCTTTTATGTTGAAGCGTTAAACCGAAACACATACCTTGGCAGTTTAGTGACGAATTTTAGCACCAAGAAAATCGACACAGAGATCGGGTAGAGATCACAAATGGAAATCAACCACCGTTCAAGTGTCAATGGTCACAAAGTTATACATTATGTCTTCTCTTCAATCATTCTTTTATAGACAAAGGAAAAGAAACCATAAAGAAAAACATGATTTTGGTGTCTATTGAGAAATAACTTCCTCAAAACTAAACCAGTTTGGTATCCTGCCAAATCATAAGCGCAAACCAACCATAAACCAACATAATGTACATATTAAGTTTGCTCAGAGTACAGGGTTTCTTGATGAGATACACTTGTCAAACCACCGTATACACCATCTGGCAAGAGAGGATCACATAAGGTGTCATAATGAAGCTCCGAAATCTGCAGGCATTCTAACATAATGGATCGACAAGCAAATGCGAAACAAGATCACCACCATTGAAAGACAAAAGGGTGGGCGATATGAAGCTAGCTTTCAAAGCTGACTCCAAAGTCAGATTTAATTCTCTAAGTTTTCATTATAATCTCTGCTCTTGATTTATTTTTCTATAGAACACACGATGTACTAGTTGTAAAAACGTTATTTTTTTTTTTTGAATCTAATTTAGTA
>Ga0041059_1000316_pt1 | contig 34677 bp, 36 predicted proteins | sample AraColnosormetaG_FD_56232 | JGI IMG/M metagenome (GOLD analysis project Ga0041059, IMG submission 56232) | Arabidopsis roots microbial communities from North Carolina, USA - Col MF nosort | ecosystem: Host-associated > Plants > Roots > Unclassified | place: USA: North Carolina | collected...
GGGGGGATCAGAATAAATTATGAAACTTTTGTTTTCTTATATTTTGGGTTTTAGGGATAATCATCTTTGATTCTGTATGGGAGTATTGTGTTGTATGTCCTTCAATGATACGAAGCATCAGAAGATAGTTGACTGAAACAATTTATCGTCTACACTCTACACATCATAAGTCAAATAATAGTTAAACGGATATGAATTTATATTCTTAAACATATATAATTTACAAACTTATAAATATTTTTGCTTGAATGAAAACTGTAATATATAATGCACTTTCGAAACAATATTTATGCAGTTTTTTTTTTACTTTATATATATTTTTGGTATGAGTGAACATGGATTAAATTACATCTCAACTCTACTTTGAAAATGACCATGCCAAATAGCCTAATTGTTATTATGTCATTATCGTTGGTTCAAACCAAATATTTATCACATCGTTAACAAAAAAAAGTTAATATTATTTTAACATTATATACTTTTGTAGATAATTAGCTGGAGTTTTTAAAGAAAAATCTACAAACTAAATCATTATGGACCTGTTCGTTTATTAATCGCTGCGACAACGACAACGACTCCGACAAAAGCAAAAATTATAACGGAGATACAAAAACAGTCGCTCAATATGGACGCCGGCGATGTCCCTAGTGAAGATGTTGAGTCGCTGTTATTTTAGGCGACACATGTATATGCCTTATAGGTCGCTGTTTTTAAAATCGAGCGACTCCTCTCCATATAACTCTCTACAGAATTCAATGTAATTGTGTATTAAACAACTGTTTTTGTGGTCGCTGGATCTGATCGCAGCGTCTGGAAAAAGAACAGGGCCTATATCAATGCTAAAGAAAGAGAATACTATCCACATAATATATGTTCTGTTTCTAATGGTTCTATACATTATTTTAAATATAATAAATTGCATATTTTAATTTTTTTGATTCTTTGTTAATATTATATCCTTATAATAGGTATAGTATGTCTGTATGTGTATAATAAAACCCTTGAATAAGTTTAACTGCAAAAAACTATATCATCTTGTGTATGGACAAAATAATTAAGACAGAATTTATTATCTAAACTTTTTTTTATCTTTCTTACAATGGATGTTTACAAAATTTCTCATATATAATTAAAGGAATATTTTTTTTTAATATTAATTGTTACAATTAGTTTTGAAGTTTAATTTGAATTATAATTATTTAGTCCACATATAAGATGTTTGTGGATTTGAATCAACAAAATATACAACAATAAATATTAAATTGATAATATCCATATTTTTTTAAAGATTAAATATTAATTTAAAAGGTATTTCTTAAAAGTTACTTTAAAATCATGTAACTTATCAAATCATATTTATAACAATTCATAAAATCATCAGAAAGTAAAAAATATTATATGTGTAACAGTGTAAGGCACTATCTTTCTTTTAGTATAGATAAAATCATTCCTTTTGTTTCTAAAGTCCAGCTAATAATCTAGAAAATTATATATAAAATCTAATTTATTTTTAGGTGTAAGTGAAAATAGTAATATAATAATATATCAATATATTGAGATGTATTAAGACCACACCAAAATTTAGAAAAGTTTGAAAAATACTAATAATAAGAATTGTCAAAGATTTACAAGTAAGGGGTTTGAAAATAACCAATATTTGATGAGTAATAGTTATATTTTCTATTTTACAAAATGACATGACAACTATCAACTTGTAAAAAATAATAGGAATATGAAAATTTCTAATTTTAGGGAATTAAAATATATAAATTATTGGAAAAATTGAAAATGATAATAATAATATTTTACTGTACTCTATATTCTTACGAAATAAATTTTAACTAAGACTTTCAGAGGAAAAAACACGAAAGATATTTATATTTTTCAGTCTAAAATTTTGTTGGAGAAAATATGAAAAGAAAATAAAAAATCAAATTCATGACGTAGTTTAAAACAATCAAATGTCCCAGCACACCCAAGGGAATAAAGGACCAAGTCCTAAACCCGACGGAGGGAGACAAACTCTCTTACTTCACCATTTTAACCTCACCATAACTTTTTGTGTACCATCTGAAATATTTCAACAAGAGAATTATGTTGTAATTCCCAAAATCGGTCTTAACAACACTAGACCAGGCCAGTTCATATTTACACTTGTTCAGAACTGAAATATGTCAAACCTACTTAAGGCACTTGTTTGTCTTGGTCTCACAAATTCAAAACCGGTTTTTAAAACTTGAAGTATATATCCTAGGGTATTAACTTTAATGGGGAGAAAAGATGGATAAGCTGTTTACAAATACGATTTGAGAATTTTATTTTAGAAAAAGAAAATTGTGTATAAATATGGTTATTTGTTGTTCAATTTCCATTTTAAATGAAAAACGCAATAGAAAATATTCCATTATACTAACTAACCATTTTGATATCAAACCCTAATATTTTCATATTTATCATACATGCCCACACACATCTAACTTTAAACTTATGTAATTAGATTTCCATTTTTCAAATAATATTTATATTTATTTTAGCCTAAATTTAGATTTTATGTACATAAGGCACAAGCAAATTTATCTTGTTAACTTATTAAAATAAAACAATAGAGTAGCCGTTCGATTAGGCCTAAATTCAATATATCAAAACATTCAATCAATTGAATAACATTTTGGTTTGGTATAATTAAGAAGCAAGTTTAGATCCAAAAATACAGTCTCTATTAAATAGGAAAACTACCATAATCTTTTTAAGGAAACTAATAATTCATCCCTCACCATAATTATACTAATTAACTTGCCATTCTCCTTCGCCTCCTCTTCTAGTCTTCTTATGATTATTTTTCTTCCTCATCTTGTTTTTTTTTTTTCAGACAAAAACCTAGATAGCTAAACATGCCTTGTTTGTTCATCTTCATAGCTTTGCTTCTAAGTTCTTGTATTGGAACGTTGAAAGCCCTTGATCAGACTTGTGGCAACAAAGTCGTGAACACAATCGTCGTCGACCAAGCCGGTTCAGGTAAGTTCCGTACTGTTCAAGCTGCCATTGATTCGGTTGGTGAATTGAATTCTCTATGGATCAAAATCAAAGTAAAACGAGGTGTTTACGTGTAAGTAAATACCAACTCTCTACTGTTTTTCTTTTTCCAATTTTAGAACTCAGCGTTCTTGACCACAATTTTCTAGCATTTGATTTGTTTCGAATGTAAAATATTACTGTCGTTGGTGTAGAAATAATGACCTAGTAGCACTTGACTTCATCTTAGGCCTCTCCACAATTCTACATTTATACTCAAATAATTTTTCTAGTTTCTTCGTTGTTTTGGAGAGAATTAAAGCATAGTTGATATCATTAAATCTTGAATTCGTGATGTTCTGGTTCATAGAATTCTAGAACCGTAATTAATCTAATTTACAACGATTTCGATGGATTTGCAATTGTTAATTTTCTTAATAGTAAGATTAACATTAATAGTAACATATTGTTTTGTATGATAATGAATGTATAAAACAGAGAGAAGGTGATAATACCATATAATAAACCGTGCATAATAGTAGAAGGAGAGGGACAAAGAGTCACCACCATCACGTATAATGGTCATGCAGCCACTGACGTCAGCTCAACTTTCACTTCATATCCATCCCATATTGTCGTCCGAAACTTATCAATCATGGTACGTAACGGAACGGACCAACATATCTTTTGACTTATATACTATATTTTGTTACGTAACAATATAATTTTGATAATGATAACATTTTATATGTTTTTGTGGCAGAACACTTATAATCGTTTGACTAGTCTAACTAAAGCAAACGGTATGAGTTGGGATATAAAGCCAGCGGTTGCGATTTCGGTTTATGGCGATAAATCAGCGTTTTACAACTGTGATTTCTTGGGGTTGCAAGATACAGTGTGGGATAATCTTGGCAGACATCACTTCAAAAATTGTTACATCGAAGGTGCTATCGATTTCATTTTTGGAAGTGGCCAATCTGTTTACGAGGTATGTATACTTAATATCTCTCTCTATTACGTACACTTCGATTTTCAATGGCAAAACACGAAAACTGTACTTGATCACTATTTACACAAAGACTGTTACATTCACAGTACAAACACACTTTTATAAAATCTTTGTTTCAAAACGCCCTAGAAAGGAGCTAGGCACAGCCACACCCTGTACTAAAATCAGCTTTTTGTTCTAGAAAAAGTAACATTTCAGTCATTCAAATAATAGAAACAAACTTGGTTAAAACCTTGTTTGTAGCATGTTTTTTCCTAGAACAAAACTAAACATGTGACTTGACTAGCTAGGAGGACTGATTTTTTGTAAGTCAACAAGTTGATTTTGAGACACCAACGATTAAGATCTATGTGAAACATGCATGAATCGTATAAAATGTTTGACAGGACTGTCATATAAACGCAACGGCAGGAGCATTGGCATCAAAAGTGTCGTTTGGGTACATAACGGCTCAAGGAAGAAGTAGCGATTCGGACCCAAGTGGGTTCGTGTTCCTACGAGGTAGTGTTTCAGGGAGCACCAGTGTCTATCTTGGACGAGCCTATGGTCCATTCAGTCGAGTGATATTCATCCAAACCGATCTCTCTTCCGTCGTGCACCCTGAGGGTTGGTACTCTTGGCACTATGGTGGATACGAGTAAGCACATCTCTAACTATAATATATCATATATACCATTATCAAACTATATGTGATAATGATGTTTTTTTTTGTGTGTTAGGATGAGTTTCACGTATGCAGAAGTTGAGTGTAAAGGAGCAGGATCGGATATGTCACGAAGAGTTCCTTGGATTGATAAACTTCATTCTTTTTACACTAAACAACAATTCTCTATCTCTAATTTCATTGACCAAGATCAATGGATCTCTAATATTCCTCGTTTTTAAATAAATCACTTTCTCTTTTGTTAGATTCTAGTTGTTTTATGTAATTTGTATTTTTCCTTTCTTGTTGAATATTATTGTCTCTTTGAAGTTTGAACTATGAAGACTTTTTATTTTCTTACCTTGTATTCAAACCAAACTGAACCGACTATATATGTATGTTTTCTCGTTTCGATTCTGGTACATTTCGATCGCTCTTTTTATATGACTTCGGTTTTCATTTCAATTCGGTTCATCTATTACCCGAGTAAACCAAATTGTTATTATTATTGGTTCATTCATTCATTGTATTTCAAATTTTGATTCTTTATATTTAGTACTCTGCCAATTTTCATCAAAATTGCACTAAAACAAAAACAAAAAAATTAGCCAAATTGTAAACGAATTTGAACCAATATTTGGTAAAACTGAACCGCAATTCCATTCCCAGAATTATACCGAACCGTTATAAATACGGTTCAAAGTTCAATCTCTTCAACTAAAACCGAACTTTTATCTATTCGAACCGAACCAACAGACCCAATGGCCATGGATGATATGGTTAGCCAGGTGGCTATGGATTACTGGTTACAAATAAATCTACGTGGCTTAATCTCCCTTACACAAAACTCTCTGTGCCTTTTCTTCCCCACTTGAGCTAATTCGCTTAAACGGCGTGCTTCGCGACGAACCGCCACAGATAAGGTTCTTCTTTTTTTTTCCAATATCTCTGGATTTTTTTTCCCCTCGTTGAAGAAAATCTAGTGGTGATTAAGCCATAGGGGAAACAAAACCCAGAGAGACGAGTTTGCTAGATTTTTTTTTTTTTTGGAGGCTGCATGAGTTTGGAGAAGAAGGCGAGTAGTACAAATTACAACTCCAGAAAGGAGAAGAGGAGAATCAATTTATAGAATGGTTGTTTCAATGGCTTTGGTCAGACATTCTCCGTCTTTCGATTTTCTGTTTCATTTTCCGGTCGACAGAAGCCGTTTTCTATCGCCGGTTGCTTTTTCTAGCGTTCGCTATCATCGCTTCCATTCTTGTAGATGGTTAAGTCTCCGCTCTTCACCTTCATGTTCTCGCAGGTTCGAATTTGGTTTCGAAATGAATTTGACAATTTTTGATCAATCTTTGCTAATATTTGTTGTAGTGATTTTTCGATTTTTGATTATAGGTTAAACAGTTTTAGTTCGAGGTGTTCGATTACAAACACTGATGTATGTCACGAATTTGTGACTACTGATGATGAAATCCACGAGGATTTGCTTACTCCAATTGAGGATCATTCAATTCCTATTGTTCATCTTGATACCAATATCTCCGTTACTGAATCTCTGACCTTACTCACCGAGTGTACTTACGTAGATACTGTTTTAACAGCATTGCCTGTACGTTCTTTCTTCCCCTTTTTGGTCAAGCATTCAACATTTTCTACATTTTTTGTAAAGCAGATCAATCTTGTTCTTGGTTTTAGGTATTGTCTGAGGAAGAGCAGACTGTAATTGCAGCCACTCCTGCTCACCCTGAAGGATTATATGGTTAGAGCTCTCTCACTAGTTCATTATCATATTAGAGGCCATGGTTATATCACTTATGGCATTTCCCATCATGATGACATTTTACTTGTTTTTGATCAGTCTTATATGCAAGTTGTTTGGTTGGAAATTTGGTTGAGCAACTTTGGAATTTTGCTTGGCCGTCCGCCATTGCAATGCTATATCCGAGCTTACTACCTGTGGCAGTCATGGGGTTTGTCACTAAATTGGCGATAATTGCTGGAGGCCCTGTGGTTGGAAAGTTTATGGATTATAGTCCGAGAGTTCCTACATATATCTCGTTGAATGTCATTCAGGTAAACTTTTCAAAAAACACTGAATGAAAACATCACACATGACTTTGTGGTTACTTTCCTTCAACTTTTGTCACCTGACATTGGAATTAAGTGTCCATGTCATAAACTTATTTTATGTCTACATGTTTAGGCAGCCGCTCAAGTGCTATCTGCAGGAATGATAATTCATGCATACACGGTTCCTTCCACATCGGCGTCATCAATTCTTCTGCAGCCTTGGTTTTTTGCATTGTTATTCGCAGGGGCCATTGACAGTCTATGTGGAATAGCATCTGGAGTCGCCATTGAACGTGATTGGGTTGTATTGGTATGCTTTCTTTGTGATGCCATAGAATACCTGTTTTTATAAGAAGATAAACCGACTGAAGTAATTAATTTATCATTTGGTAGTTGGCCGGCATAAACAGACCAATCGCTCTTGCTCAAGCAAATGCTGTTCTCCACAGAATAGATCTGCTTTGCGAGGTATAGTAATTTTCTCTATGGAATCTATGTACTTTATGCCCTTTGAACTTTTGAACTCCAGTAATTCATCAATTGACATAATTGTAACCTTAAATAGATAGCTGGGACGATGTTATTTGGCATTCTCCTATCCAAATATGACCCTGTGACCTGCTTAAAGTTTGCTGCCACACTAATGGTGGGTTCTTTGCCAACCATGGTAAGTAGCACCTATAAACTTGTGGTTATTCTTCTTTCGTCCAAGCTAAATAAGGGAAACACAAAGCTGCTGTGTTGTACGAGGCTGAACTATGTGTAATAGAATCATTCCTGTTTCCTATGTTTCAAGTTTCGAATTCTTTTTTCTTCAATTAAAAAGGCAGTCTTTCTCGTTTAGGTTTTGGATAATTGGAGCTTAGCCTAGATGGAGTATTATTAGTTCTTTTAACTAGATAAATAAGCTGTCATCAACATTGGAGTGATACTGTTCTGCTTCAGATCCTAGAAGCAATTCCACTTGCGCTTTACCAATTTATATGGGACTTCTTACCATCTTGCACTTCTAATAGAAGAAATCTGTTTTCTTCAGACAGCTCTTATATGGCTGACCAACAAGTTCTCCTCTGGAGTTCTGGACCGTCCTAAATGCTCCTTGAACAGCTGTTCTGCTGAAGGATCTCGTACTAATACCGACAGTATTTGTAAGGAAACCTTTTACTTTATACTACTTGGATACGCATAATTTATGATTTGAGCATGTAGTAGACATCACAAAATACCATTTGCTTTGTTCATCAGTTGATATTGGCATGGAAACTATCAAGCTCGGATGGAAAGAATATATTCAACAGCCAGTTCTTCCTGCTAGCCTCGCATATGTCCTTCTCTACTTTAACATCGTCCTCACCCCAGGCAGCTTGATGACTGCATTTCTAACACAACGATGTATGCTACTTCGACTCGGTCCCTTACTTTTCTTTAGTGCTTGGATGAAAATCGTAATTAATCTTGCGAGAGTCTTTGTGCTATTACCTATTACTCTTTCAAATTAGTCACCAATCTGTCTTTTTTCAACAGGTGTGAATCCATCAGTTATTGGTGGTTTCAGTGGATTATGCGCTGTTATGGGCGTCGCCGCAACCTTCTTATCAGCAAACTTGGTCAAACGAGTTGGCATTTTAAAGGTGAAATGTTTTCCCGCCATTTGTTATCTTGAGCTTGTATTGCGTTCAAGCTGATTAATGTTATTGCGTTTGCGTTTTAAAACGATGCAGGCGGGTGCAGTAGGATTGTTTTTCCAAGCTTCACTCCTTGCCGTTGCTGTTGCTGTGTATTGTAGCTCTTCTCTATCCCATAAAAGCCCACTCTTCTTCTTCTTGTCCATGATCGTAAGTTGTTTCTTCACTCTCTCTCTCGACCAGTAATATGCGGTTTTGGTGTTGACTAAAAGGTAACAAACAAATGCAGGTATTATCAAGGCTAGGTCACATGTCTTACGGCGTTGTGGGAGCTCAAATACTTCAAACCGGCATTCCATCATCCAAGGCTAATCTCATCGGCGCAACGGAGATCTCAGTGGCAAGTCTAGCTGAATCGCTTATGCTCGGAGTAGCCATAGCGGCGAATGACGCTTCCCATTTCGGGTTTCTCGCGGTTCTGTCTCTTTTATCAGTTGTTGCGGCCTCATTGATATTCTGCAGATTGCTGAGAAATCCCACTGATGAACAAAGACGACTCTTCTCCTTCGACCCTCTCTCAAATTGATTTGGAGCTTTTACATTGAAATATTTGTATAGTAGTTTCACTTTCAGTGTATAAATTCTTTATATAAAGTAAAGAAAAAAATTGACTTTGGTGTGAAAAATTCAAGAAGTATTCCACTTCCACCATTACTACTCTAAACAAAAAGTACTAAACTGGCTAAACCTTAGTTATTTTTCTAAACCGAGAATTAACGAGATAATTTAACAATCGATTTCAAAAACCAGCAAACCGAAATCACCCAATTTTTGGTCGGTTTGGTTCGATTTTGTTTTCTTTCACCCCTGACGAAGAAAAAAAAAACCCTAGTCACACTCAGATAACATAAACCTTTGACAACAAATTTTGATGCTCCTTCGTCTTACGGCTCGCTCTATTCGTCGTTTCACAACTTCTTCTTCGTCTCTACCATTGCTCTCATCGTCTTCGTTTTGTACTGTTCCAACAATGGCAGCTAATCATCCTAAGGATGAAGCGTATCTCTCCGCCGTCATCCCCAAACGTATCAAGCTTTTCGAGCAGATCCAAGCGAATCAACTCGAGAATCTTAAGTCTCTTCCACACGATCCGATCAAGTAAATACGATGCCGATGTTCTTATGTATCAGTGTGATTTGTAGTTTATAAGGTTTTACTTTGTTTCCTTGAAGATTGACTTCGATTTTCTGGTGTTGTGTGTGTTTAGGGTTACGTTACCAGATGGAAATGTGAAAGAAGGAAAGAAGTGGGAGACAACTCCGATGGATATCGCTGCTCAGATTTCTAAGGGTTTGGCTAATTCTGCGTTGATTTCGGCTGTTGATGATGTTCTTTGGGATATGAATAGGCCATTGGAAGGTGATTGTAAGCTTGAGCTTTTCAAATTTGATAGCGATAAAGGTCGTGATACTCTTTGGCATTCTAGTGCGCACATTCTTGGTCAGGTAAAGGAGTTTTGATCTTATCTGATTTGTGAAAGTTTTGGTTGTGGTGAACGAACGAGTTGTTTACTGTGGTTGTGGGTTGATCTTGGTGCAGGCTCTCGAGCAGGAGTATGGGTGTCAGCTGTGCATTGGACCATGCACAACGAGAGGAGAGGTAAGAGGAGCTTGTTTGTGCTAATTGTTACTTGTTTGTATATCATGTTCCATCATTTGTGAAGTTTGGTTTCTCTGTTTGGGTGTTTCTTGGTATTTTAATGAAGTGTTGTGTGTAAATAAGCTATCGCTGATGTTAGTAATGGATTTGTTATTGCAGGGTTTCTACTATGATGGATTTTATGGTGAATTGGGCCTGAGTGACAACCACTTTCCTAGCATCGAAGCAGGTGCTGCAAAAGCTGCTAAGGTGTTGTTTCTTCTTTTTGATTCGATTACTTTTAAGGTTTCTTACAATGTATGTTATAAAATATTTGCTTATTTTGTCAAACCTTTTTAGTGAAAAATGATTGATATATGTCTCCCAACTCTTAGCCATAGTTTCTATTGGTTTGATTCGCTTCTATTTGCATCTCAGGAAGCACAACCATTTGAAAGGATTGAAGTGACGAAGGATCAGGCACTCGAGATGTTTTCTGAGAATAATTTTAAGGTGGGTTAAGCTGTGTATAAATATCATTGGATTGTGTTATGCTCACCTAACCTTACATTCATTTCTGTCCTCTATGAAGTTGTTGTTTGGACTCATTATTCTGCTGTTAATCATGTAGGTTGAACTCATCAATGGTTTGCCTGCAGACATGACCATTACTGTCTACAGATGTGGCCCTTTGGTGGATTTGTGTCGTGGACCGCACATACCAAATACTTCCTTTGTGAAAGCGTTCAAGTGTTTGAGGGTGATTTGCTACTGTATCTCTAGGAGCTACATCTCTACAGATTCTAGTTTGTTTTCTTATGCTGACCAATATATTTTTCTCAGGCCTCATCAGCTTACTGGAAGGGTGACAAAGACCGTGAGAGCTTGCAGAGAGTTTATGGGATATCTTATCCTGATCAGAAGCAGCTGAAGGTACTCAAAATATCTTAATTATTTATGGCAGCTACGCTGTGTCATAAGTATGCATAATATCTATCATTTGGTCGACAGAAATATCTCCAATTTCTAGAAGAAGCCAAAAAGTATGACCACAGACTATTGGGCCAAAAGCAGGAACTCTTCTTTAGTCATCAACTCAGGTATTTCATTGCTAATATACTGTGGTTTCCTCTTTGTGTTTCACTTTACTAATATCTATTCTCCATCCTTGAGCTTCAGCCCTGGGAGTTATTTCTTCCTTCCACTCGGCACTCGTGTATATAACAGGTTGATGGACTTCATTAAGAACCAATACTGGCACAGGGGTTACACAGAGGTTTTTCTTTGCTCTAATCTCATATTTAATATATTTGATGCGTGGGGATCGCTAAATAACCTTGCACTTGCAGGTTATTACACCAAATATGTACAACATGGAGTTGTGGCAAACATCCGGACATGCTGACAATTACAAGGATAATATGTTTACGTTTAATGTGAGTCTCCTTGACTATGTTATTTTAGCAAGCAGCTCTCTAAGTTATATTCTACGTATGAATGACTTATCAGAATGTTCCTTATGTAGATTGAGAAGCAAGAGTTCGGGCTCAAACCTATGAATTGTCCTGGTCACTGCTTGATATTCCAGCATAGGGTTCGCTCATATAGAGGTGTGACTCTGTTCCTGTTGTGCTGTTCGATATCATCAAAAACAGATCTATGAATGATATTAGTTGTAGAAATTAAAGTTCACTCCATAACAGACTATCAAAACTCTTTTGTGAAATACTAGGTGCTGATTTTTTCAATGACAGGAGACTTGCTCCAAAGTGTAACTTGTGATTTGTAACCTATCACCGTGGACAATATGACTACTGTTTCTCCTTTATGAATCTTACTAAAGAAATTGTCTATCATGTATCTTGACTGACACCATTGTTTTGCTTATATAATCTGATCTGTAGAGTTACCTATGAGACTGGCCGACTTTGGAGTGTTACACCGCAATGAGGCAAGTGGAGCACTTAGTGGATTGACTCGTGTCCGACGGTTCCAGCAGGTAGATTTTGTATCCTAGTATTACTTAATTATCATTTTACCCTTTCCATGATGCATATTTGTTACTTAATATAATGTTCGCATACTTTTTCAGGATGATGCACACATATTCTGTACAACGGAACAGGTTTGTGATATATGTTTCTTTTCTGGCAATGTCGGAGCTCCCTGTCTCCCAGTTTTTGGTTATAAGTAATGTTATATATTTGCAGGTTAAGGGAGAAGTGCAGGGTGTGTTGGAGTTCATTGACTACGTGTACAAAGTTTTCGGGTTTACCTATGAGCTAAAACTTTCAACGGTACCATATTTGATGATTTCTTCACCAGTGCATCTACCAGATCTTATAGTCTTGACATGACATGTTTCTTTGCCCATTATTTGCATGTTAATTTAAATTTCAGAGGCCAGAGAAGTACCTTGGAGATTTGGAAACATGGGATAAAGCTGAAGCGGATCTCAAAGAAGCTATAGAAGCTTTTGGAAAGCCATTAGTGGTATTGTCACTTGTTGTTGAATACTCGAGTTTATTCACAAAGTCTGCATTCATTCTAATGTAAGCTGTTTTGGCAGTTGAACGAAGGAGATGGTGCATTTTATGGTCCAAAGATAGACATCACAGTTTCTGATGCAATGAATAGGAAATTCCAGTGTGCTACTTTACAGGTTATACTCCCAAATTCTTTTTAGTTTTTCTTGTCTATGCATTTCTCTTGCTGTTATCAGTGCAGGAGTTGATTTTATGTTTCTTGTGGCCTCAAATCAGCTTGATTTTCAACTTCCGATTCGCTTCAACTTGGAATACGCAGCTGAGGATGAAGCGAAAAAGAGTAGACCTGTAATGATACATAGAGCCGTGTTGGGATCTGTGGAACGTATGTTTGCCATATTGTTGGAGCATTACAAAGGAAAATGGCCCTTCTGGATTAGTCCGCGACAGGCCATAGTTTGTCCTATATCAGAGAAATCTCAGCAATATGCAGAAAAGGTTACTTTTGTGGCTGTTGCTGTACTCTTTTACTGAGCACATGTGGTTCTTATCGACTTATTTGCAGTGTCTAATCTCTGGTTTTTCTTTTGACACAACAGGTTCAAAAGCAAATTAAAGATGCTGGGTTCTATGTTGATGCTGACTTAACAGACAGAAAGATAGATAAAAAGGTAAACGATTTCGGTTCATGTTCCAAGTTTTGTTCTGTGGTTGGCTGGTGATTCCTAAGATTAACTTGAGTGATGATGATTGTGGTGTGTTTGTAGGTGCGAGAAGCTCAGCTTGCTCAGTACAACTACATTCTGGTCGTGGGTGAAACAGAAGCTGCTACAGGACAGGTTAGACTGCCGATCCTTATCTTGAGTCTCTCGAGCTTAATTTAATTTTGATTTTAAGACCATTTGTATGTTGCACTTTCACATTTTCAGGTGAGTGTTCGTGTGAGAGACAATGCAGCCCACTCCGTGAAGAGCATTGAGGATTTGCTGGAAGAATTCAAGGCCAAGACTGCCGAATTTGTATGAGATCCGACTCATGAAATTCAAGTTCTGATATGATGTTTTTTTTTTTTTTTTCAAATTAGGGTCGACCCAGATTTAAGTGTTCATCTGTTTCATTAAACCATATTAGGCCTCAACTATATTAAAGTTTCGATTACATTCTGCGAAAACTCTATGTTTGGTCCCCTTTTAGTATCATTTTATGGAAGAAAAAAATCTGGGCCATGATTGTTAGAATGCTGTCCGAGGAGGCCATAATTGAGCACCCTGAGTATTATATTTTGTGTGGAACTTAACTTGTTCACACGCATAGCCTTGAATCCTGACTACGAAGCTCTACGCGATGGAATCAATTTCTTTGTGAAAACTAATATGGCAATTTAGGGGGAAATTCAGGAAAGCCAAAGAAGGTCTTAGTAATGCAGAAGAATTGCTTTGTGATTCTGTTGCCAAAAGTTTGCAACATTTGTCCTTAGAGACAGTGGCAACATCCTTCAGTTATTATATATAGACAATGTGTGAGCTTCGGCATCAATGAGAAACTGTTTCAGGTATCATCTTATCTGTAGAAAAATCAATTTCTATTTTCTTTCAAGAGATCATAGGAGAAAAGATATAAGAAATTTGGATTTATAACCTACAATTTTTTTTATAAATTAACAAACTAACCTATAAAAAAAACCTTCGAATACAACAGATATATAATATATATTATTACAATTTTACCTTTACCACTATCACCACTAACCACCACCACAACCACCGCTGCCGGAACTATTACCACTAACCACCACCACAACTACCGCTGCTGGAACTATCACCACCATCGGATCCACTGCCACCGCTATCAGAGCAGCCGCACTGTTTTGGGTGCTACCGCCATTGTCAGAGTAGCCGCAGTCGCCATGCCACTACCATCACTGGATCCGCCCCTGTTGCCGGACCACCACCATCTTCAGCGCTACCGTTGTTGCCGTTGTTGGGCCGCCGCAGTCGTCATAACCCCTACCGTCGTCAGGACTGCCGCGGTCGCCGGAAGTACGACCACCTCCTTTGATCATTTTACATACCCTTTAATTTACTTAATTAATTGATATCTTATTATATAAAGTATGGTTTTCAAAGTTAGTAACTCATAAGATTGTGTCATATGTCAAATTTATCTATCAGATGTTGACATGTGTCAGAAAACATTTATTTTTATTTTCTTAAAAAAATAGAAAAACTAGAAAAGGAAACAAATCTAAATATACTAATTTCTATGTCAGTTTTGTTTCGTTAACCAAAAAGAAAATTAATAAATTTATTTTTACATGTGTTATTGGTCAATTAAATTTAGCATGTCTTAATAATTTTTTAAAAATCATTTATTATGGAGAATAATACTAAATTAAAAAAGGTCACTGAAGTTTAAAATAATAATATAATTTATTTAACATTAATTTAATGAGAGAACATTGTATTTAGCATGTATTAATTTGTTTTTTAAAGTCATTTACTATGGGTAATAATACTCATTAAAAAGGCCATTGAAGTTTAAAATAACAATATAATTTATTTAACATTAATTTAATTGAATAAAATTGCATTTATCGTTGTAATATAGTGTTTTCATTCATTCGTTACATCAAATTAAAAATTTTGGGCTTATAAGACTTAATTTTTGAATACTTATGTTATATTCTAAGAATCTTAACGCACACGTTGAATACTTATGTTATATTCTAAGAATTTTAACGCACACGTGTCACGTTTATTGTTCAGTTGTTGACATGTATCAGATATTTTGTAATTTTTTCCAAAATGAAATAGGAAACTAAAAAATAAAACATATTTACATATTCAAATTTATATGTCAACATCTACAATATTTAACTTATAATTTTCTTAACTAGAAAGGAAACTAATAATAATATAAAGTGTATAAAATTAAATTGTATTTGTATTGCAAAATCAAATTGTATTTGTATTGCAAAATCAAATTGTATTTGAATTTTATACGATCAAATTAAATTTTATTTGTATTATTATAAAGTATATATTTAAATTATACTACAAAATCAAATTTGTAAGATTGAAATTTGGTTTAAGAAAATATTAAATTAAATATTAAAAGTATATCAGTTACTATTTAAACTTTAAATATCGTCAATAAGATGGAGTGTATAGAATTAAAAGGCATTTTATTATGGGGAAATATATAGTTAAAATGGGTAGTAAAATTGAATGTGTATGATTAAATTTTATTTAATACATAAATTACTAAGTTAAATATTAGAAAAAGTGTGTGGATCTCTATTTACTATATCAAATTAAAATATTATTTATAAATATTTTAATAATTTTTTAATATTTTATATCCAGCTATTTAGGTCGGCCTTATCTGGTATGTATATATTGTAAAAACTATAAATTTATCATGTACGATCTTTTTGAAAAATAATATTGGATTTTAGAGACAAACGAATTATATTTTCAACAGAAATCCTGATTTAGTTAAAAAAAAGAGACCAAAAACCCCTAATGTCGATTGGGAAAAAACTGACCTACATGATACATGATAATCAACACTACATATTTTTTCTTTCGTCTTTTGAAAATTGGTTTTTAAAAGAAAGATGCAAATTCAATAATAATTTGTTTGTGGTTTTAATAGTATTAGAAAAAGCATATTCTTTTAAGTTTTGCGTACACTGTTGGTTCAAGTCCATTAGTTACATTTTTTTATATTACATTTTTTTTTTAGTTAACTTTGTTACTAGATCTTATGATACAAAGCTGAATTTTAAAAATTCAATGACTTTTCTAATGAATTTAAATATATTTCAATGATTTTTTTTAATTATATAAAAAATTACATTATTTAAATATGCATTAGGCCACCAAAATTAAAAAATCGGTCATGCAAGAAAGTCTACATCAATGAGTACGTCTTGCGTCTGATCCCCAACTTTCCTTCTATATATGGTAACAACAAAAATCGATGGAATCTTTAGACCTAATATCCACCACCGGCAAATGGCAAGTGGTCAAATTAGCCTCAAATCTCAACCCGATGAAACCTACCGTCAATGTGCCACAAGGTCATTATGGGTTCCAACATATATTTTGTCAACAAGAAAGGCATGGGCTGCAAAGTGTTGGACTTGGACACAACAACACTTAAAATGGAGAGAAATTATGATGCAGCTATGAAAAACAATGATTATGCCACCTCCCTGTGTTATAAACAAGCGTTTATATATATTTATATATATTGTTATATTCTTAATTTTGGTATGAAAATGTGTTATTTTTTCAAATCACCCAAAAAAACATTCCATCAGAAAAATAAAGAAGGCTAATGGAAAAAACACAAACAATTGGAACAAATCCAAAGGATGTCATCAATAAGCCATATCCACCATGTAAAATGTATACAATGGAATAACTAAAACACAAATCCAAAAAATTAAACTTTAAATAAAAAAAAACTGATTAGAATCTAGGTTAAAATTTAGTTTTTGATCAAGGTATGAAGAATGTATCTCTTCTTCACAACTTTATCATCTTCGTATAGATCACATTTAAACTTTCAAAGTAAAAACATAAAGAAATTTACAAGATTTGGATAACTTCGAAGCCAACTTTTAATGAGTTCAGAACCTAAAAATTGTGGGAAGGACAACAACCAAATTGTTAGCCTTTGGACATTAATCGATGGAGCATCGATTAGCCTCTGGACATTAATCGATGGAGCATTCTGACACAAGACAGGACTATAGCCTAGTTCTGCTTTTTCTAGTGAGAAAAGAAAAGAAAAAAACATTAAAATCTGTGACATCTCACGTGCTCTCTCTCTCTCTTCTATCTCTAATTGTAGTTTGTATCCAAATCCACGCGCCTTTTTCCACTCTCTGTCTCCACTTTTCTTTCTAGATTAATCAAATTCTTTGAAACCAGTTTCTCACTTCGCCTCTCTCTTCAGATCCGTCCTCTGTAGCTCTGTATGTCTCTTCTAATCTCTCCTCTCTTACGGTTTCTCGAGATTCTTGTGTTCTGTTTACTCAATTACCTTGGAAATTAAGCTAAATTTTTTGTTAGGGTTTGTTTTAGAAATCGGGTAAGGCACATTTGTGTTTGATCTTGTTCCTCTGTCTCCAAAAGCATTGATTCATACCCAGTTTCGTTAGGTTTTGATGTTTGAACCTTAACATTTGAATTTTGAATTTCAAAAAGTATAGATGAGGTCTGGTTTCTAAGTTCCCCCACTCAGAAAGTAATGATTTTTTTGGTACTTTTCCTTTGTTTGTCTTGGTTTAGTAACTTTTTGTCTTTTAGGGTTTACAAAAGATTGAAGCTTTATGTTCTCTTCTTTTGATTTTCCAACACTTATCTCTTGTTCTGTGAAGGGTTGCAGAGAACAATGGGGTTTATCTCTAGGAATGTGTTTCCGGCATGCGAGAGTATGTGCATTTGCTGTCCTGCTCTCAGGTCGAGATCTCGTCAGCCTGTCAAGCGTTACAAGAAATTGCTCGGCGAGATCTTCCCTAAATCCCCTGTAAGTGTCTCCTTTTAGCTCATTCCTTAAAGTTTCCACTTTTAGCTTGTAATTTGTTATTATCTTTGCTTCTGAGTAACTATTTCACTGTAACAACTTAAAATGCCAACGTGAGATTGATTTGTGAAGTTGAAAACATGCTTCGGTATATATTAAACTTATTTTCATGAATTTTCTGTAGGATGGTGGACCAAATGAGAGAAAGATTGTCAAATTGTGTGAGTATGCTGCAAAGAACCCAATCCGTATCCCTAAGGTATAGTTTTGGTTTTTGAATCTTACTAGTAGGTGAGGAGTAGTCTTGTGTGTGTAAGTTCAGCATATTGTGTTGTATGGCTGTTACAGATTGCTAAGTTTCTTGAAGAGAGGTGTTACAAGGACCTTCGATCTGAACAGATGAAGTTCATCAATATTGTCACTGAAGCTTACAACAAAATGCTTTGCCACTGCAAGGATCAGATGTAAGATTTATAATATCATAAATTAGCAATGCAAAATCATAGCAACATTATTGCAGTATTAATTTGATGATTCTTAACTTCTCACTAACATTTACATGTTCTCTTATTTAAGGGCTTATTTCGCTACAAGTTTGCTGAATGTGGTTACGGAACTACTTGACAATTCAAAGCAGGACACACCGACCATTCTTGGATGCCAAACACTGACGAGGTTCATTTACAGCCAGGTAAAATGCATACCTAAGTTGGAGGCTTTGACTGATTTAACAATTAATAAAGTGCATGGCTTCTACACATATGCTAGTCCATGTTGAAAATGTGAAATCTCTCACTCTTCATCTGTTATGGACAGGTTGATGGAACTTATACACACAGCATTGAAAAATTTGCGCTCAAAGTTTGCTCATTGGCTCGTGAAGAAGGTGAGGAACATCAAAAACAGTGTCTGAGAGCATCTGGCCTGCAATGCCTGTCAGCGATGGTACTAGAACTAGTTCTTTTAATCTTCCAAATTCAGTCAATCTTACTCCCAAAAGTTTCTGTCCGGTTTTAATTAGTGTTTCTTGTGTTTGCTTCTTCATCAGGTGTGGTATATGGGAGAGTTTTCACATATCTTCGCTACTGTTGATGAGATTGTACATGCCATTCTTGATAATTACGAGGCAGACATGATTGTTCAGACAAATGAAGACAGAGAAGAGCAAAATTGTAACTGGGTAAATGAAGTGATTAGATGTGAAGGCCGAGGAACAACAATTTGTAATAGCCCTAGCTACATGATTGTCCGACCGAGAACTGCAAGAAAAGATCCGACTCTATTGACTAAGTAACTGACCTAATCCTCTAATTGTTGCTGTGATTTCTTTTCTTTTTTTCTATTGTCAGCCCCCTCATTCTCAGTTTTCTTAATTGTTTATTGTTTTAGAGAAGAGACTGAGATGCCCAAAGTTTGGGCACAGATTTGTCTCCAGAGAATGGTTGACCTGGCTAAAGAAAGCACAACTCTGCGGCAAATCTTGGATCCTATGTTCAGCTATTTTAATTCTAGACGCCAATGGACTCCCCCAAATGGCCTGGCCATGATAGTTCTGTCTGATGCAGTATACTTGATGGAAACCTCTGGTATGTCTTGTCTTTTTTGTTAGAGTATTGCTTTTTGTCTGTACGTTTACTCATAGTTATGTTTCTTTATATATTAGGGAGTCAGCAGTTGGTGTTGTCGACTGTTGTACGCCATCTGGACAATAAGCATGTTGCCAATGACCCTGAGCTCAAGGCTTATATCATACAAGTTGCTGGTTGTCTAGCAAAGCTGATCAGGACCAGCTCGTATCTTAGGGACATAAGTTTTGTTAATGACTTGTGTCGCCACCTGAGGAAAAGCTTTCAGGCGACAGCTAGATCAATTGGAGATGAGGAACTCAACTTGAACGTGATGATTCAAAACTCTATTGAAGATTGTCTGCGGGAGATAGCCAAAGGAATTGTTAATACACAGCCCCTGTTCGATATGATGGCTGTTTCAGTCGAGGGTCTTCCTTCTTCAGGAATTGTTTCACGCGCAGCCGTTGGATCACTGTTGATACTTGCACATGCAATGTCTTCAGCATTATCGCCATCTATGCGTTCACAACAGGTGAACTAAAGTTTGTTTGGTCTCTTCTGAGTGTTTAGCATTATCTATAAAGTTTATTTAATTCTTCTTAATTTTCGTACAGGTCTTCCCTGACACACTTCTTGATGCACTTCTAAAAGCAATGCTGCATCCAAATGTGGAAACCCGTGTAGGAGCGCATGAAATATTCTCTGTAATTCTCTTGCAAAGTTCTGGTCAATCTCAGGCTGGACTTGCATCAGTGAGAGCTTCTGGCTATCTTAATGAATCAAGAAACTGGAGGAGTGATACAACCTCTGCGTTCACATCTGTCACTGCTCGTTTAGACAAGCTCAGGAAGGAGAAGGATGGCGTCAAGATTGAGAAGAATGGTTACAATAATACTCACGAGGATCTTAAGAACTACAAATCGTCCCCAAAGTTTCACAAGTTGAATTCCATAATTGATAGGACTGCTGGGTTTATCAATCTAGCTGATATGGTAACATTTTTCCTTGCTTACAATTGGATGTTGTGTGCTAAAGGACCATCATATGTTTATGCAATTGTCTGATACTGTTTGGTGATGCAGTTACCATCGATGATGAAGTTTACGGAAGATCAAATCGGGCAACTGTTATCTGCATTTTGGATACAATCAGCACTTCCTGATATCTTACCTTCAAACATTGAAGCTATTGCTCATTCTTTTAGCTTGGTGCTTCTGTCCTTGCGACTAAAGGTCAACATAAAAGTTTCTCCTCTTTTCTGGCTCTCTTAATATTTCTCTTTCATAGAGGAAGTTTTCACTTTCATGACGCTATACTTAAAGCTTCTCATGATTATTTTAATTACAGAATCCTGATGACGGGCTTGTTGTTCGAGCCTTCCAGCTTCTCTTCTCATTGAGGACTCTTTCGTTGGACCTTAATAACGGTACTGATTGATGAAACTCTCTTAAACTGATCAAAGTTTAAGAAATCGCTTATGTGCAGTCAAACTTTCTCTTTTTCAGGCACATTACCCTCAGTTTGCAAGCGGTTGATCCTTGCTTTATCCACAAGTATGCTGATGTTCGCTGCCAAAATATATCAGATTCCTCATATTTGTGAAATGTTGAAGGCCCAACTTCCTGGTGATGTGAGTTCCCAATGTGTTGTTTCAGTTATTACTTTTATTTTATCCATGGAGATTGTGTATCACTTGATTATATACTCAAAATTTTCAGGTGGATCCTTATCTTTTCATTGGAGATGACTTACAACTTCACGTAAGACCACAGGCAAATATGAAAGATTTTGGGTCCTCAAGCGATAGCCAGATGGCTACTTCAATGCTGTTTGAGATGCGAAGCAAAGTAGAACTGTCCAACACTATTATAACCGATATTGTCGCAAAAAATCTACCTAAACTTTCGAAGGTAAATCTTATATTTTCTGTTTCTTAGTGAACAATACCTTTTAAGCCCCAATGTTCGATTCTCTTGTACTGATTTGATTTTATGTACTCTCTTGTTAAGCTCGAGGAAGCTGATGTGAAGATGCAAATCTTGGAGCAATTTACACCTGATGATGCTTTTATGTTTGGATCAAGGCCAAACATTGAACCTCAACCAAACCAAAGTATCTCTAAGGAATCGCTGTCCTTCGATGAGGTAAACTATTCTCTGAAGTTCCATATTCCATTGGGATTTTGATAATATTCAGAACTGTTAACACTTATGTTTCTTTATTACAGGACATACCTGCCGGTTCAATGGTTGAGGACGAAGTGACGAGTGAACTCTCTGTGCGTTTCCCCCCAAGAGGATCTCCCTCACCATCTATTCCTCAAGTTATCAGCATTGGACAGCTCATGGAATCTGTAAGCATAGACCACATTCGACATAAAGAAGAAACTGGCTGATATATATATTTGTGTCTTCTTATAATTGGTTTGTGATATGTTATCTAGGCGCTTGAGGTCGCTGGTCAAGTGGTTGGGTCATCTGTCTCTACTTCTCCGCTTCCTTATGACACAATGACTAACCGCTGTGAAACCTTTGGGACTGGTACTAGAGAGAAGCTCTCAAGGTGGTTGGCCACTGAGAACCGTCAGATGAATGGGCTCTATGGAAATTCACTTGAGGAATCATCTGCACTTGAGAAGGTACGTAACAGCTGAGTTGGTAAACACATTAGAACTACAAACTGTTAAAATCTGCTATGGTCCTTAGTAATAGTGAGAAAGATCATAACTTTGTGATACCAAATGGGCTGGTTAAGAGAAAGGTAGAAACTTTATCATACGAGGCTTACACGTTGAGACACGTTGTTACAGGTAGTAGAAGATGGGAACATCTATGGGAGAGAATCTGGAATGTTGCAGGATTCATGGTCCATGATGAGACTACCTCCAGCTAGTCCCTTTGACAATTTCCTCAAAGCAGCAGGAGCTGGAAGATGATTCAACTAACTTGATCATATCAATCTCTGTAGAAAGTGTGTAATCTTGTTGTTCTTATTGGATTTGTAGAGAACTAACTTATCTAGGGCCAATCACGATGCTTCTCGTAGTAATCTAGAATCAGTAGTAAGTAATGCTTGTTTCGTTAGGACAAGAATCTCTGTTAGTGTTGTCGTTATAATCAGTAGAGAACCAATGCTATCTAGATTTGTATCAAATTCTCTTCATTACCTTTAAACGCATCATCAAAACAAAATCGAAGATAAAGTTCACAACTTTAAAGGCCACATCTTTTACTAATGGCGGTGAAGCAAACGGCTTTAGTTGGCCGGACCGGTTTGGTTTTCTGATAACCGGAAAATTCAATGAACCGACTCCAAAACGACGTCGTGTTATTGTGAAGGCAAAATGGTGTTGTTCTCTCTGCTGCCTTTAAAATTGGGGTTTTGCTTCGTCGGGGTTTATGAAGGGCTTTGATACTAATCTTCGTCTACAGGCTTCTTCTCCAGAATTCTCCAATGGTTTCTTGCCTAAAAGGCAAAACTTTATAAAACTCAATCGCAGAAATTGTTACCCCAGATCTTCTTTCTCTCCCACCATGTTAAAGCTCTTCACTTCCTCCGCCTCTCGAGTCCACCATTTGACTCCGGTAAGTAGGGTCGTCGGGTCTTCTCCAGTGGAGTCTCCATTGTTCAAAGCGTTGAGTCAAATCACTGGGTGGAATCGGCGATCTACTTCGTTGGGTCATCGTGCTTTCTTCTGCTCTGAGCCTACCAATGGAGAGGCGGCGGCTGAAGCTGAAACTAAGGCGGTGGAGTCCGATTCTGAAGTGTCTGACTCCAAATCTTCGTCTGCGATTGTGCCCACTAACCCTAGGCCTGAAGATTGTTTAACGGTTTGTGTAACTATGGCTTTTTGTTCCTTTCTCTGTGGAAGATTTGTTAGTGCATTTGTATATGCGTTATTGGATCGTTGGCAATCTAATTGTATAGGAAAATTTCAATTCTTGTTGGAATTATTACAAAGTTGTAAACTTTGGTAATAACTGAGTGGATGATGCTTATGAGGTGCTTTACATCTTTGTTGTTCTATTAGTGGAGAAAGTTGAAGCTTCTGATATTGTATGTTGTTCTATGGTGTTTGCTTAGAGCATTTTTGAATCTGTATTTAGTGGTTTGTTGTTAACAGTCAAGCAAAGACTAATTGGATTTTGTGAACATTTTACATTTGATCATTTTCATTTTAGCGGAGTTATGTTTCTCCTGATGGAGTTTTCCGTTGTTTAATTGCAGGTTCTAGCATTGCCGGTGCCACATAGGCCGCTTTTTCCTGGTTTTTACATGCCAATCTATGTCAAGGTATGTCAATTCATCATTTTCTGGCCTTTAAACACTCTCCAAAACTTGGCCTTGTTTGGTTCTCAAAATCTCATTCGATTCTCTTTAAATGGAGCTGAATCTAGCCTTAGAACTAGTACCGATATCTTCTTATTTTGTTCTCAGTAGAGCATGGATCATTGATTACCTAGTTTACAATCAAAAGTGAAGAGAACTTACATATCAGCTGACACCTTCTTTGAAATATCTGCTGTTTGGGTTTCGACATATAGATCAATTTTAGCCGCATTTGATGCAATTTTTTTGATAATTTACCCCATTGTTTATTAATTGTAATCTTCCCCGCCTGGGACAAAATAGCTAAAAACTATTTCCGTTAAACCACAGCGATGACACGATCTTTATAGTTTGGGAGATGTCAGGTTTTGCTTCTCTGACCAGCATGTGCGTTTTCTGGTGTGCAGGATCCTAAAGTACTCGCAGCCTTACAAGAGAGCAGAAGACGACAAGCTCCATATGCAGGAGCTTTCCTTCTGAAGGATGACCCATCAGCTGATTCATCTTCAAGCACTGACGCAGAAAAAAACATAAATGAGCTGAAAGGGAAAGAGTTGCTTAACCGGCTTCACGAAGTTGGCACACTTGCTCAGGTATTGTGTTGCTGCATTTGTTCAAATTAAAAAGCATGACTAGCATTACGATTTCCTTATTGATTTTCCAGATTTCAAGTATCCAAGGAGACCAAGTTATCCTTGTTGGTCACAGGCGACTTCGCATAAAAGAGATGGTAAGTCGGTATAACAGCGTTCGTACTTTGTAGAATTTTCAACCATGAAAGTTCCAAATCCTCGAAAGTACATCTTCACATCTGTTCTTTGGTTGATCAAGACACTTTTGGTTTAAGGGAGAAATTTTTCCTTTATACAGGTGAGCGAAGAACCACTTACCGTCAAAGTCGATCATCTTAAGGTACATTTTTCTGCTTTTAGGCTTTTCCTCTTATAATATGAGACTACTTTGATTTTGCTTTTTCTATTTGAAACTCTGAAGTCAGGAACCTTTTCTTACTCTCTGTGCAGGATAATCCGTTTGACATGGACGATGATGTCGTCAAGGCAACATCTTTTGAAGTTATTTCAACTCTTAGGGATGTACTGAAGACAAGTTCACTATGGAGAGATCACGTTCAGACATATACCCAGGCATGTTCTTGTCATAATTTCACCTGTTCTGGTAAAAAGGTCTCAGGGTACAAGTGTCTTAGTAGATGTCTTTCAACTTGTGTAGCATATAGGTGATTTCACTTATCCACGACTAGCTGATTTTGGAGCGGCGATATGTGGCGCAAATAGGCATCAAGCTCAAGAAGTTCTTGAAGAACTGGATGTAAGGAGCTTCATTATTGTTGTAATTGTATGATTCTTGGTCAATCTCTCATCTCTGTTTTTATTGACCCAGGTTCACAAACGTCTGCGGTTGACGCTGGAATTGATGAAAAAAGAAATGGAAATTAGCAAGATACAGGTACTTCATTCCCTTATTCTTGTGTCTTTCCCACTAAGGGACTACTTATCCGGTAACTGTTTGAATGGGATAAGATTCTTATCTTCTGAGCCTTTTATAGGAAACCATAGCAAAAGCAATTGAAGAAAAAATTAGCGGTGAGCAACGTCGTTACTTGCTAAATGAGCAGCTCAAGGCTATAAAGAAGGTATTACTCAGCCCGCTTCACAAAATATGCTTGCTATTTTCATCCACATACCATGTCTGTGTAATATATATACATATTTGGTTTGATTCATTTAAGTCATCCAATGCAGGAGCTTGGTGTGGAGACAGATGACAAATCTGCACTTTCTGGTCAGTACGAACTTAAAGTCTTAAACTATCTTCAATTACATGTAGTCAGTTTATATCCTAGTTAGAAATTTAGAATTTCACTGCCTCATGGATCACAATGCATTCATGAGACGTCAGTGTCTTTGGTATGAGTTTGGAGAGCCGTGCACTGTTAATTGTATGACAACCACAACTTATAGTCTGTTCTTTACTGCAGCAAAGTTTAAGGAAAGGATTGAGCCTAACAAGGAAAAAATTCCAGCGCATGTATTACAAGTCATAGAAGAAGAGCTTACAAAGCTGCAGCTGTTAGAGGCGAGTTCAAGCGAGTTTAACGTGACGCGTAACTACCTTGATTGGTTGACCATATTGCCTTGGGGAAATTACAGGTTTTTTACTTTTCATATATCTTTTTTTTTTTTTCTGTTTAAGTAAAGCAGTAAGTCTTTTGGTATGAGAGACTGATATAGAGACGGATGAGCTCTCATCTCATGGCACCATTTGTTTTTGTGTTCACTGATTTGAGGAATCTATTTTGTTAAATTTGCAGTAATGAAAACTTTGATGTTGCACGGGCGCAAACAATTCTTGACGAGGATCACTATGGCTTATCTGACGTAAAGGAAAGAATACTGGAATTTATTGCAGTGGGAAGACTTAGAGGCACTTCACAAGGTTTGATACTTATCCAGTAATTGTGATTTGATCTTGTTGAAAAAAACTTGTCCCCTTAAATTTGAGTAAATGTGTCCCCAGGGAAAATCATCTGCCTCTCCGGCCCTCCTGGAGTAGGCAAAACTAGTATTGGGCGGTCTATTGCACGTGCTCTTAATCGCAAATTTTTCCGGTTCTCTGTTGGAGGGTTAGCAGATGTCGCTGAGATCAAGGTATAATACCTTTGTTTTGGTATACTTGCAAATATTAGTCAAACATTTGTGACTGAATTCTTTCCTAGAAACAAAAAACCATTCTTGTAATTACATGTTTAGGGGCATCGTCGGACATATGTTGGCGCCATGCCAGGAAAGATGGTGCAATGTCTAAAGAGTGTGGGGACAGCAAATCCTCTTGTTCTAATCGATGAGATTGATAAGGTAATATATTTTTTGTTTTGATATTTGTCATCATATGGTAGCTTCTTTTATTCATCAGTACAATACTGTTTCAATCTCTAGTTACCAAAGACAAATTTCTCTGCAATAAATTGCTATATTGTTCCTTTGCAGCTGGGGAGAGGCCATGCTGGTGACCCGGCCAGTGCTTTGTTGGAGCTTCTGGATCCAGAGCAAAACGCAAATTTTCTGGACCACTATCTCGACGTTACTATAGATCTATCAAAGGTAATTAAATGTGGTCAAGGACCAAATTTTGTATTTCTTTTCTTCATGATGTTCTGTCCACCAATAGATGGATATGAATACCATTTTGTTTCATGTGATACTAGGCCGATTGAATTTAATTGCTGATCCATTTCCCTACAGGTTTTATTTGTGTGCACAGCAAATGTGATAGACATGATTCCAAATCCTTTGCTAGACAGAATGGAGGTGATTTCTATTGCTGGGTATATCACTGATGAAAAAGTTCATATCGCAAGAGACTATTTGGAAAAAACTGCACGTGGAGATTGTGGTGTCAAGCCTGAACAGGTCTCACTTTCATCCTATTCTCCAATTGTCTCTTCTTTTAACTCTCGGTAAATTAAAATGAGTGAGTGATTATCAATGAATCACATACTTCTAAGATTTCGTCAATTTGTTCGTACTATGCAGGTTGAGGTGAGTGATGCAGCGCTTCTTTCCTTGATAGAAAATTACTGCAGAGAAGCAGGTGTTAGGAATCTCCAGAAACAGATCGAGAAGATTTACCGTAAGGTAAGTTTTGCTACAAGACTCCGAATTGATTCCTCAAGCCCTCAATGTCGAACACCATTTACTTTTCTGTTGTAGATTGCACTTAAATTAGTGCGTGAAGGAGCAGTCCCCGAAGAGCCTGCAGTTGCAAGTGATCCTGAAGAAGCTGAAATCGTGGCTGATGTTGGCGAATCCATAGAGAATCATACTGTCGAAGAAAACACTGTGTCCTCTGCTGAAGAACCAAAGGAAGAGGCCCAAACCGAGAAGATAGCTATTGAAACGGTTATGATTGATGAGTCAAACCTTGCGGATTATGTAGGAAAACCGGTATTCCATGCAGAGAAGCTCTATGAGCAGACACCGGTAGGTGTTGTGATGGGTCTAGCTTGGACATCAATGGGTGGTTCAACATTGTACATAGAGACGACTGTTGTGGAGGAAGGGGAAGGTAAAGGTGGCCTGAATATAACGGGTCAGCTCGGTGATGTGATGAAAGAAAGTGCACAAATTGCTCACACAGTCGCCAGAAAGATCATGCTAGAGAAAGAACCAGAGAATCAGTTCTTTGCAAACTCCAAGCTTCATCTCCATGTTCCTGCAGGAGCCACTCCCAAGGATGGTCCAAGTGCAGGCTGCACCATGATCACATCTTTACTATCACTTGCCACGAAGAAACCCGTTAGGAAGGACCTTGCAATGACTGGAGAAGTCACACTAACCGGAAGAATTCTTCCTATTGGTGGGGTAAGTAACTCCGGACTTCTCTCACTCTATTCTATTAGAGCCTCTCTTTTTTTTTCCTTTTTTGACAATGTACACAAAAATGTTACAGGTGAAAGAGAAAACTATAGCGGCGAGGCGGAGTCAGATTAAAACAATAATATTTCCAGAGGCAAACCGGAGAGACTTTGATGAGCTGGCAGAGAATGTGAAAGAAGGGCTTAATGTTCACTTCGTGGATGACTATGGAAAGATCTTCGAGCTTGCCTTTGGCTATGACAAACAAGAAGACTGAGAACACACATAAGCCACGTTGACCTTTTGTCATCTGTTGTTGTCTCCATTTAAACAACACTACCATTCTTGATTCTCTTTGATCTTTTTCTTCCTTCAAGAAGAAAGTTATTCTGTAACTTTTTTTTTATGATTAGGGTAATTTATTGGTGGTTGGATTTTATTATTTTGGTATATAACCAAAGCCAAATATCATAATAAGACATCAGAACAAAGTAAAAAAAACAAAGTTGTTTCTCATTTTGTGCTTGTAATTTCATCAACATATTCGCGTATTACTTTCACTGTTGCTATGTGTTCGATCACACTTCATAACAGACTAGTAACTTGTTGGCATAATTTTCTGTTTTATATTCCTTTCTACTGGATTAGATGATGGGTAATTTGACTATTAAACTATGTAATGAAATGTATATATATTCTTAGTTCGTACTCAGACAAAAATAGGATTGAGAAGATAGCATTCATACTTAGGAAAAACATACAATTCAACACAAACTCTTCATCAGACAATTAACCTCATATAATCTGATATCTGAAGTAGAAACAGAGGCACGGACTTGATAGAAGCTACAGTTGTCATGGTTATAGAGAAAGACTGAAAATTTGCTCTGATGTTGACTCAATGGTGACGTCGATAGGTCTTGCTCTGTGTTTGACACACCGATATTCACCAATGGTTCTGTCCATTGTTGATGACGGGGATCTGACCTAACTCGGTCTGGTTTTTCTCGGGTTGTAGTAACAGAAGCTTATCTTGTAGTACCCGTAGACCACTTTCTAATGAATCCTTCATCTCTAAGACTTTCTCCGAGAGCTTACTGTTGTCGAGGATCTTCTTACGTAGAAACAGAGAAAGGTTGGTTCTTTTCTTGCGTCGCTCTCTCTCGTGTAGTTTGCTAAACCTCTCTGCCATGTCTCGAACCTTGGATTGATCCTCCGGCCATGTCTTGATGAGTTCTCCGTCACGACTATAAAGTATGACACAGACTTCGATATCGCACAGAGTTGAAAGCTCGAGGGCTTTCTTAAACATTGTATCTTCTCTCATAGACAAGTTTGGTTTCTTCTCACAGAAAATTTGGTTTTCTTCTTGACATCGAAGAATCTATTGTGATGTTTTGTTTACACAGAGATAGGAAAAAAATTAAGCTTTTAGCTTGTTCTCAAAGAGAAAATAAACTCTGAAGGAGAGAATTGGGATACAGATACAATAGGGTTTAGGGTAGTGACTCCTTCAAGATGAATATGAATGCTTACCAACCACCAATGGCTATGCCTCTACGTCTCCGTCTTCCTTTTTGCAACCATCCAATGTATCAAGCAAAGATATCCTCTGTCAACAATGGTTCTTCACCATTCACACAGCCTTGAGGTGCACACTCGATTTGCTCATAGTTAAGTTGTCTGGACGCTTCATACAGAGCAATCCCTACACTCACCGAAAGATTCAGACATCTCACATACGTTTCTACCATGGGAATACGTAGGGTCCCCCCTCCATATGGTTCGTGATTGCAGTCTGACAGCGCTTCAGGAGGTAGACCGCTTGTCTCTGACCCGAACAAGAGGTAATCGCCTGATCGGTAAGAAAAATCCTGCATCAAGTTGTAACCATTGTTTTCAGCTACCCAATTGCTAGTGATTGTTGCTATTTCTGGTTGGTAAACAATAAACTAGAGGTGGAAGGACAAGCAAGCAACTTACTGAATGTATCCTTGTTCCTCTTTTTGTAAAAGCTATCATTCGTTTTTCTCCCTCCTAAACCAAAGAGAAATATCAGACACCACACACACATAGGGACTTTAGCTACTCAAGGACAAGTGGTAAACCTGAAGCCTGAAATATTCTTGAAACTCAGCCCATGAGCTATGCGCTTTGACAACCACAAAGCTATGCTTTAAGTTAAGAAGAAGAAGAGCTAATGACAGCGACTAAACCTTAACACAAAAACAGTGGGGTAAACTCTCATTTCTCAATTCCTATGTAGTAGACAAATTAGGTAGGATACGGCCAATAATCCAAACCAGCTCGCTTAACTCTGGCGTCATCCACTTGAAAACCTAATGGCTGAAGCAGGAACAAATGACAGATTAAGTCATCAACACTGGAAATAATGAACAAGTCGTGTTTGGTTACTTTACCCCGACTAAATGCAGACCAACAGCTGAGGCAGCACATGTTCTTGCAATGCAACCTGTATTCCCAGGAATCTGTCAAGGAGAGTATAAGTTGTTTAGATCCATCAACATGTACTAAGAAGACCAAAGGTAGCAGTGAGAGTGCAAACCTGAGGAGAGACCAAAACTACATGAAGCAGCTTACTCCTCGCATCTTCCTTGACTCCTTCTCCGGCCCCTCGCGGCAGGGGATTTTTCTTATCTGACTCGCCTATACCAACTCCTCGGAGAGCATGAGACTGAATCTTGGAGGAAAACGAGTTGATGGAGAGAGATAGCTTGCCCTTGAGATGAGTTAAGCTAAGAGAGGGAAATAGACGGCCACTTGACCGCAGATGAAACGTCCTTGAAGCTATGACGCTCCGACAGCAACTCTCCATTCCCTCGCCTCCCTTCTCCGCCGCCCGCAGATTCCACGACGTCAAATAAGATATTAATCAATTGGGCCGGATACTTTTAGGCCCATTCAATACTATATCTAATCGCTAAAGATGAATTGGGTTAAGGGTACTACTTCAACTTAAGTAGTGAAAGTTGACATGTTAAATTCGATTTCCATATTTTACATTTTGAAGAAAACATACAATCGGGTTATATAGAATTTTTTAAATTCGATCGATTTCCATATTTCATACTGATTTCCATATCTTTTCTTCATTTAATGATGAAATCTAAAATTAGATCCTATTTCTAACCGTCGTAAGGTAATTATTAATTAATTAATTAAGGTAAGCAAAAACCCTTAATTATTGTCTTCACATTGAAGAACCCATTGTGTTGTTTACACACAAAAAAATAATAAAAAAATATAGCTCATCAAAGAGAAAATAAACTCTGATAATTATGTAACACGGTTCTGATATTAATCTAACCGTTGGGGTTTTTCAATAATTGTAGTAAAAACTCCTAATTTTTTTTTGAGTCACGGAGAAATTAAATTTAAAAGAGTTCTACAATTTTTTTTGTCTATATAACCTTTTTTTGCTAAATTTCAATTTGAACCAAAATACCCCTACTTTATATTTTAAGCATTTTTGAAAAAGTTTGACCTTAATAACATGTAGATCTACAAGAATATAGTTGATTTGTAAAAAAAAAAATTGTTATTTAGTTAAACAAAAATTGATTTTTTGATAGATAAAATTTTGTCTAAATTTTTTAGAAAACGATTTCTAGTAATCTATTAAGTTTAGAATTTCTATTCTAATATTTTGTACATATTTTACAATATTTAGACTATTTTTCTTTCTAACAATCTTAGAAAATAGGATATTCAATATCTAAAAATTGTAGAACATGTATTCTAAAATTCCTTCATGTTCTAAACTATGTGTGAAATTGTATTCTAAGAATTTCTATAGTTTCTGAAAACACTAGAACACGTTTTCTTAGAAATTTTCACTTTTAGAATTTATATTTTAACCCAAATTAGTTTTTTGTTTCTAAACTATTTAGAATAGATATAAAAAGTGAATCTTTGAAAAAAGAAAATAAATATTTATTAGATTTGAATTATTAAATCTACATGCAACTAAAATTAACAGCTCAACATGCAAATTGCAATTGACACTTCATGAGACACAAAATTGAGAGAAAAGACTAAGAACCAACCAAGTGATTCTAAGAACTTAACAAATCGAAACAGTTCTTAGAGATGAGACCTGTGAGGGAAGAGAGCGGCGGCGACACCGTTCTGAAGGCGGACTTTGGCGGTTTTGGTGGCGGAGAAGGAAGGGAGGTTGAGATGAGTGGTCACGACGGTGATGAAGAAGATTCAGGTGACTTTGGACACGACGACGCCGACCACAGAGAAGGCAAAGAAATCGCCGGCGACGACGACAACAGAGATGGCAAAGAAATCGCCTGCGACATGTGGAGAGTAAGTTCGCCCGAAAAAAAATTATAGAGCTGAATGCTTTTTTTTTTAATCGAGTAAAGGAGGAAGAGAGACAAAAGATAGGGTTTGTGAAAGAGTCTAATACATTTAGAGGATTTAGGTTCTCAAAATTTTACTTTAAACTAGTATTTCTTTTGTATAAATAGATTAGGAAATTTTAATTATAAAATAAAATGAGGGTAAATAAGACTTATTTTTTTTTGAAAAACCTATTTGATTAATTTATAAGAAAAAGAAATAGATGGACAATTTATTTTTAGATATCCTCTAGATTTAATTTCCCTCATAAAAATGCTTTGTATGTTTGATATCATAGAGAAAATCTAAATTAGATCCGATTTTACAAATATCAATCTAACCGTTGTAGTAAATGTAATTACTGATAATTAATTTAAGGACAGCAACAAAAAAGAAAGGGAATGTGACATTATTAGGCATTTTGTGAGAATCTTTTTACGTTTGAGGCACTTATGAGGGAGAAGACACTTTGCCATCTTTTTGAGAGGAGATTGGACTAATTTGCCCCTGAAGTGGTGAAAACACAATAATTTTTAAACTTATTTTTAATAAGATCGTGTGGGTGAGAAACTTTTTTTTTATATCATCTATCCCTTCCATATTCTTTTGTTTTCATCATTTTCAATCCCTCTTTCAAATCATAGTCGTTCTCAATAATTTTTACAAAATTATGAAAATTCTGAGGTTATCTCAAAATTCACAATCACAATCTATGTTTACCCTAAATTTCCTTTATTTTTTCAGTTTTGTATTTTTTTTTCTCCATTCTCCGTCATCAAATCCATTTCATTATCTGCAGCCTCCATCAATGAACGACTGTGACCAACAAAAAAAAGTAACATCATCGATTTCTCCTTTTCGAGATGAAGAAGAAGGAGATCCTTACTCTCTGCTACAAAGCTCCCTCTTCCCTTAATCTCCCTCTTTTTCTGGTTCCATGTTCTTCTCTCTTGTCTTACTTATGGTTTCTGGTTTCGTTGTTTTTTTTTGGGTAAAAGGTTTCTTTGGTTTTGAATCATAAAGGCCAATGTTACATGTTATTCGTTGATTCTAGATTAGGCTTTAGATTGTAAATCTTAAAACTTTTTTTTTATGTTATGTGTTCTTAATTTTATGATTTTATCCTTCAATTTAAATTTATATTTGTTAGATCTGTTGAATTTGTTGCCTTTGTTTTTGAATTGAAAAATGTTTGGATGTCATTTGCGTAGACGGAAAGTGATTGGACGCATAAGGCTGGGTATGTGGTGGTTATGCAAGAAGATTGGTTGATGTTTATGAGCTTTTTTTGAAACTTTGGTCCATGAGGCTGCGCTGGCCGCCGTGAGTTCCAGTGTCTTGTCTGGCAACTCCATACTTATGTCGACTCATGGATGTCAAGAAAAGTTTATGAGAAAACACGAAAATGTATATCCATTTGTTCGGCGCTAGGTGGATACACCTTCATTTCTTACACTATATCCATTTGGTCTATGTTTCATGGATACAACTCTACTTCTAAAAATCATATATGAACACGTACTTGCCGATTGTCAGCTAAAGGAATCCGTCCATTACTCTTCGAAGATATGTTATCCAACTAATGAAGTGTTCTTTTATTTGATTTTGGTGAACAATGTTTAGATTTGGTGTTATTCATCTTTCGTGTATTTGTTTGTGCAGATAAAACATTTCAACGTAAGAGCTGTAAAATATAGGATCATTCCTATGGTGATATTCATATGATTATATTCAAAAATGGTTCATACGAGTGTGTAAACCCTCTACGCTTTACATTAAATCCTAATTTACTTACCCTAAAATTAAACTCAAACCCTCCCATGATCCTTCTCCACTAAATCTAAAACCATAAAACAAAACTCTAAACCATACAAAAAATGATAATTTTACCAATCAATAAAATACATTTGCAGCAAATCAAAGACATAGTTGTCCATTGATGACTATCCAAGCGGTTTAGTCCATGTGGTAATCTAGTGACTCATGAGGTCGTTTCATTTCAATACACAAGT
>Ga0041059_1000317_pt1 | contig 34650 bp, 24 predicted proteins | sample AraColnosormetaG_FD_56232 | JGI IMG/M metagenome (GOLD analysis project Ga0041059, IMG submission 56232) | Arabidopsis roots microbial communities from North Carolina, USA - Col MF nosort | ecosystem: Host-associated > Plants > Roots > Unclassified | place: USA: North Carolina | collected...
AAAATGGAAAGTTGGAGAATTTATATATTAAAAAAAAAAAAAAAAGTTGGAGAATGTTATTAAATCATCGCAAAAACTTGTTAAATCACTGATACAAATATTGGAGAATTTTACATTTTCCTTTCTGCATTATAAGCTTATGGTTATGGCTATCTTTGTGAGTAAATAAACATCTTTTTAATTATTATTTTTTTCATTTATATATTCGAAATTAACTAGATGAGGGATTTAGTAAACAGAAAGAAGAGTTGACATCATGTAAAATCGACCGACAGGTTCATAATGATGTCATTGAAAAAGAGAGGTATTGTCATATATGGTGTCACCGCTAGGTAACAGAGACGTACATTAGCTTATGTTGATGTATTGTCAGTTGGTTAATAAAGCCCACCACTACTTCACAACTTGGTTGACTTTTCGTTTTAGTATTCGATTTGTCATCATTAATTATCTCCCAAGAATTTAGTCCACCGAGTCGTATGCTATATAGAATCCAAAAGATATCAAAAATTTACAAACAAACATTATAATAATACTTTGTACAATTCCTTTAGTTTAGTTCAAGTGCAAAATAGAAACTTATTCATGAACTGTATAGATTTCATATTTCGTACTTTGTCTCAACTAACAAAATGTATGTACTTTTGGAATTAAAAACATATTTAAGATTAACTAAATTTCATCACGAGTGTATTTTGTATATGATCGTACTACGTTAACCAAAAAGTTTCACTATCCCCAATACCCGAGTTTCTTAAAATATCGTATACTCTATATATAGTTTTATTTTCAATATATATTATCCTTGAATTATCATTAAATTCATGGATTTAACTACCCAAATATTATTTATAAAGATTTCATATCTTTTGGATTCCTAACAATTTATTGTATTTAAAAAGAAAAGAAAAAACTAGATCTGACGTTAGATAGTTAGTCCATAACAGATATAGTTGATATCCTATCAATTGTGAAGTGGGATAGTTATATAATTGACCGTTTTGCGGAGCCGAGCTTGTTCCACGCATATTCGTTGATTAATATTATGTTTTTTCACTCAAAAAAGTCACATTTGAATAGCATAAATTGCATAATTATCTATATCATCTATCTATAATGATAATTATGAAATTTATTGTATGAAGGAAAACATATCTTATCTAAAGGACATGTTTAGGCTTTATCACACAGCCAGCCAATCTGGAATGACAAAGAATCTCTTCTACGTGACTATCCTTCTACAATTTCTTGTCTAATAACATCTCGTATATTATCTAGTTCTGTTAGCACACTTATTGATTTTTTTATACAAAACTACTAGTTATAAATTTTATTTATATCCTTGAAGTTTTCTTTATTTTTATTTTTTTAACACGAATTTCATTTTTATTACTTAGGTACGTAGTTTGAAAACAAAGCATTTGAGATACACAATGGGATAAAACTATGAACTATGTATGAAGACAGAGCATGTCTCTGGTTTTTCGCTAAAATATCAGCAGGTTGATTTATTGATCTGTGTGACCACGTGAACTTGATTGCGTCAAACTTATTTCTCCAAACTTGGATTTCATGGATCCAATTGATAGCATCAAATCTTCAGCCTCTTCCATTCAGAACATTGACTAGGAGCTTGCAGTCGCCTTCAAGTATTACTTTTCTAAAACCTCTTATCCATAATTGTTGCATGGCAAGAATTAGGCTTTGACATTCTGCTTCAAAGGCTGAGGAAATGGTCGCACCTGTCGCTTGAGCAGCCCCTTTGAACACGCCGTTATCATCTCTGATTATCCAAGCTGCCGTAGAGCCACGGACTCGATTCATAAAGCTGCCATCGTAATTACACTTAATCCATCTCATATCTGGTAATTACACTTTATTTATATTATCATTTTAGCTATTTTTAAATATTTTTCAAATTATTTTATGAGTATTTTCTTTTATATAGTTCTTCAGTTTATGGTATAGGCCTCTAGGGTTAATATTTCTAACATCCTTAATTTTATAGTTTTTATGAAATTATTATTTATTAATAATATGATTTATATATACATATATATATATATATGTTCTTTTGGTAAGTTATATATATATTGTGTTTTCTGTATTTAATTTACATCAAAATAACTGAAATTGTCGCTATCACATCTATTTGCATTTGTTGTACGAAAGCATAAATCATTTAGCATTCATCTTTTAATCATTTTTTGGTGATCAAAATCCGAAGCTGAAATCTAAACTAATTTCGAGTATGTGTACACTATATAAATTAAATTTTGTAGTGGCTCAGAAAAAGTTAGTCTAATGAAAATGGAACTATGACCTAAACATCCAACAATAAAATTTAACGCGCATGAACAAAACTTTAGTTGAATCCACCTTGACATCTCCATTGGATTCTCAAACTCTAACCACATAATAAAATCTTATAAACAACAAAAAGAAAAAACCAAACACCTTCATCCAATTTTATGATTGGAATTCTATACAAGAAAAGAAATTAGAAGACGTGAAATGATTGATCCAATGCAATTTCCAAATATATAAAAAATAGATGTTTTAGTGGATACGGAACTTGGGTAAGCCTTGCCTAGAAGCAACATTGGCCACCAAACAAAACCCACTCATTGGAGCAACGTGTGTGGACCCAATAAACGAGCCTCATGGGACCCAAACGGCCCATCTATTTCATATGTATTTTAGTTGACCAATATGGTTCAGAACTTGGAGTTGGAATGAGATGTTTCTTTGTTTTTTCCAACATGTATATATATTTATGTTAGCTAAGTGATACTTAAATAACTAGGTTAGTGAAACCGGAGAAGCCGGATGTAGAAAAAAAAACAAAAAAAAAACAGAAGAACTAGATCTGTACTTTCACCATGTTTGGTTTTAAAATATATTTTCACCATGTTTAAAAAAGGAAAATTTTGTGAGATTTCTCCACTTCATCATAATAAGTTAATAACGACTCAAAACTTTCAACAATTGACAATACACGATGGTTCAAAACAACATGTTTGAATATCAATGTGTGTAATGCATCAATGATAATTCTCATGCTTATATATTAAGACCATATATAGTTATTTTTTGTCCGTTATATAAACTATATAAAGTTTTGACGAGAGCCGCCCGTCCGTGACAGATAGAGAGGCAAACAATCGTACGAACTCTAATTCTTATAAAAGTTTTTCGAGAACTAAATATTCCAAGTATTTTGCAATAAATAACGTAGACAAAATAGATGAATTACCCAAATTCCCTACGTGTCAACTTTTGCAAAAACGTCCTTAAAATATTCCTTCACAATCTCTCGTTCACAAAACCGATAACGATGTTTGTTTAAACTCAAAATGACGATGATTTAACTAGTGGCGTTCCAAAAATATGACTTTTTCTATATTTTCTTGACAACCATGAACCATACAACAGAGATTTTACACAGAAAGTTGAATTTATCTAATCAGATAGTTAAAGCGAGTTAAATTTGTAGGAATTGCTCTTTAGAAAACACGGATGCTAGATTACTAAAGAACGCGACTAGGTGATATATATTAATCACACTGAGGAACGAACCTAACTAATCTTCATTCAGTATTCAAATTTATTTACTAGCTAGGTTTAATTTTCAGTTCGAAAACTTCTAAAAAACAAAAGCATAGCCATGGCCAGGAAGACAAATTTGTTTTTGTCATTCCAAAGATTCTCCAACATTCAAATTAGAATGATATAACTTGATTAGTTCGAGAGACAAAATTTTATGAAAGAAAAAGTGTGAGTTTAGCTCTAGGTTTTGCCAAAATGTGAGCCTAAACTCAGTCTGATGTTTAGCGTGAGTTTAGAAATTTTTTGAATAAGATCGAAAACGATTTCTAAGTGGTACTACAATTCTTCGAATGGGGGACGGTGGTCGAAAATTGTTACGTCCAGAAATTTATAACATTTTTTTTTTGTAGCAGGAGATTTTGTATTATTTGTGGCAAATATAAAGTACTTAAATCATCATTCTTAATGAAACATTGAATTTAAACTCGAATCTTGTAACACGAATACAATATTTTTTTTAACATGTTCGCTCTATCATTGTGAGTTGCTTAAATATGTGTATAGTCGAAATCTTAAATGAATTTCTTTTATATAAAAGTGAGTCCCGGAGTTTGGAAATGAAAAGAAATAAAAAAGCGAAAATCCTATCGAAAATGTCACACAATTATAGCGAAGAAATCAAAGCTGAAAACATTGCTTGAGGACGACAGTCGAAATGATTCGGCAATATATAATATGATTGTTAGCAATGGAATGATTGGTTGGTACAATTTTTATGTTTGCTTGACAGCAAAGAAATTATTAGGTCTTCTTAATAGAAAACAAACACATTTTATATTATAAACCTAGGAAAGGAAGAATGTTTATTTTGGAACAAAATCAATCAGAATATCATATGACTGATTAATAATATTTTCTGATATCACCTCTTAAATAATAGAACCCTCCATAATAGGTCTAGGAAAAGGTATATATTCAGTTTACATTTCTAATAAGTATCATTTCTTTCTGTCGACAGTAAGATTATTTCTACATGTAATAGTACTATAATAAAAAACGAAATTTTAAATAGTGATATGAAATTTGTTCCCGTATATAAGGTGATTTCTTTTGAGTAATAATATGCGAAATCTAGTGCAATATTCCTAAACAACCATACCAAAAACACTAAAATAAAATAAGCAGGATCCTAAACAACTAAATTATACTAAGAAACAGCCAATATTACATGTCTGGTACTGTCCAAAATCTTGTATTTTGACATAAAATAAAGTAATATATATGATCTCACAGAGTCACAGCAGATGGCGTAAAAGCATGTGAAGATTGATGCAAATGATTTAAGTTGTTTCCCGTGACCTGCAGACGAAACGGAATGTCCATGGTCCATATAAACCTTTTCGTCGTTCGTGGAACCGTCCTCCAAGAAAACACTACTCTTTTAGATAAATATGTACTTGTTTTATCGTCAGAGAAATATAGATTTTTCTAGAAAACTTTGTTTCAACAATTTATGGAGGAATTATGATATGAAATAGACGTTATACCCCTATTTTAAAGGAAATGGGCAAACACTATATGAATTTTCTAAAAAAACAATTTTGCTTAGTGAGTATAAAACCGAAATTAATATGGATTAACCTTATAATACTGCCATGCATGTCTACATTTTTCCTAACATTGATACAAAAAAAAATGACTGAAATTTTTCACATATTTTTATATTATTTTATCTGAAAACTATGAACTTGGTAAAGTTTGACATCATAACTATGATTACGCCTCAATTTCACAAGATTGGGGTTTAATTATTATCAGTTACATCTAATATATCTTACATTCTAAACTTTCTTTTTGAATAATTGATGTTAATTAAAAAACATTATTCTACTATTGAACTCAGATATATCATGCGACATTTATAAGGTCTCGTATGAAACATCTACCAACTAATAATTCATGGTAGAGAAGGTTTTTAAATCTTTTGACAACTAAGACCTATTTTAAATTTATTTAATTCCCACAGAAAGAAAATTGAGGTAAGTCTTAAAATATGATAAGTGAATAATGTTTTGAGGTTGACGAAGTTTTAGAGTCCGATCTCTCACGTTATGTTAAGAAAACAATTTTAAACAAAGAGTTCTTTTTATTCATCTTTTAAATTGTTGAAATTTATTCATTTAAGTACTTAAAGTTTTAAATGGATGATGTGGAGCTAAGTAGACTAAACTGTTAACGAATTAGACCACTCTATTTTTATTAAATAAACAACTATTTATTATAGATTAAATTTATTTATATGTAAAATTTAGTCTATAGTTGGTACAAGCGGATTTTTTTGTAATTTTCTCAATCGACATTACTACATTAAAACTATATAATTTATGAATGATAAAAAACCGGTATAATCCGTAAACAAATTTGTTTGCTTTAACCGCAACAATTTAAACTCTTAAAAGAAATAAGTTGTTTAAAAACATTTTTAGATACTTGCTACAAAATAGAAAAACAAAAGAGTTTTAGATTCCCTAGGAAGACAAAGCCTGCACTACTTTCCACTCATGAGTCTTTCCCATATCCTTCCATGATCTTTCTCTGTGCCATAGACAAACCCATACACATGTATTATGCATAATGTACATAATCCACTACTCAACATACGTGTTTTCTTCATGTGATCTGTGTACCCACGACGGTGAAAACTCATATTTGTCTTCTACTCTAAAATGTGATTCTGTCTTTTTAAAACAGTTGAACCCAAAGTTTTACATGAACTGTCTATGCCGTTTATAAAAATAGACTGTCGATGCCGACTATTATCAGATCCGGAATGTCTTTTCCTATAACATTTTAATATGATTATTTGTCTTTTCCTATAACATTTTGATATGATTATTCATCCCTAGCCGAAAGAAAGTTAGCACTTGTTTAAGTTGGTAATTAGTATTAGAAGCTTGACATATACTTGCATGATTAGTCTTTTAATTTAATATTACCACATATAGATGCATTATATGTACCTAATTAGCTTATATTAATTACTTTGCTTTCGTCTCATATAAAGTAACATTTATAGTGCTGATTTAAGACTAAAACTAATCATTGAGATGGACTTAACATCTTTCGGATGTCAATTTAATGTCATTCTCTACAAGGAAAAAGATTAGATTTTGTTGCGTAACAAGACCAGCGACATAATGCAAGTTTGTGAAGCTTTCTAGGAACATACTTTCACACCTAAAAAACGAACAAAAAAAGCTAATTAAGCAGTTATTTTCTTAATAATTCTTATTATCATGTGTTATATTCGTCGTCAAAATAATCTTGTAATAGACATGTATTAAGACTTTAAGAGGTATAATTTTCCATTTTTGATTCAAAACTCAAAATTGATTAGTTAGAAATAGATATATTTAAACAAATTTTGATTTTACTGGAACATCAAGTTTTTAATGTACACGGTAAAATCGGACCCAAAACTACAACAAAATACTATTGTACGTCCGTGGCATTAGAGTTGAGATCACCTAACCGTGCCACTAGCTTGGGTTTCATAATTGACATAATTGTGTACATTAAAATATAAGTATTATTTAATCACATTAAGAAATATGCACAGAAACTTTTTATCATAATTATATGTATGTACATGCATTAGTGCATATATACATACACAAATGAGTGTATAAAAGCTTGAACCCATCGAACAAGCTTCATCACAAAAACCCAAAACCTTTGATATTTGTCTAATTTTACAAAGATGGGTTTCAAACTCATCTCTCTCCTCCTTCTTTTTCTTCCACTTCTAACAGTCACAATCTTGTCGGGAGTCGAGCAGGCCTTTGCTTCCGACAAGGCACTCCTCGTGACCGGCCGCAACATCACGGCTGACGGTGGAAGGTCGTCACTGAGAGGGAAGAAGCAGAGGAGAGCATCAGGATGTAACTTGTTCCAAGGCCGATGGGTGTTCGATGCTTCTTACCCTTTCTATGACTCGTCCAAGTGTCCTTTCATCGACGGCGAGTTTGACTGTCTCAAGTTCGGCCGACCAGACAAACAGTTCCTCAAGTACTCTTGGCAACCTGAATCTTGCACCATCCCAAGGTTTTTTCAACTTTTTTTTTTTTCAACTTAATTTACTTAAAACTTCACTCTTTACATAATTCAAAATGTTTTGTTTAACTAAAACAATCACTTTAGTTAACAAGAATTTTGGTTGGAGAATATTTCGAGATCTCATGATCTTTGCATGAGTTAGCACAATTATTACTATTTTAAAATATATTTTTTTATATATATATATATATATATATACAGTATATATTGTATAATAACTAGAAGTTGGTGATGATATGTTTTTCATGCACTTTGTTTTAAAGAAACGTGGATTGTAGAGCATTTCATTTATATTATTTTTACAAATGAAATGGAGGGGTTTAAATCAGTATATTAATATCAAAAGTGATTAAGTGGATTATTATGTGATATCAAGAATAGTAAAAAAAAGGAGAAGATACCATCAAGTTGTATTTAAATTAAATAATAGTATATGCAAATGCAATAATGCATGATGATGGATTGTTAATTACGTAATTAGGTTCGACGGTGGGGCATTTCTGAGGAAATACAGAGGAAAACGAGTCATGTTCGTCGGAGACTCACTGAGTTTAAACATGTGGGAATCGTTGGCCTGTATGATCCATGCGTCGGTACCAAACGCCAAGACCACTTTTCTCAAGCGTACCCCACTCTCTACTCTCACTTTCCAGGTCTCTCTTTCTTTTTTTTCTTAAAAATATTTTTATAAAATCTGTGTTGCTCTTTGGATAAAAACAAAAATCTAATTATCAATCTTCACGAGGATTAGTTGTCATCAACGAAAACTGAATTGGCTGTCATTAATATTGAAGAATGGTCGTATTATTAGTCACGGACTATAAAATTTATTGGTCATTTAGAAAAAGAATTGAAAAAAGCTGTTTGGTTGGTGCTAATAATGCTTATTAACATATGGTTGTTGTTAGTGTTCGATCACATCCACTTGCTTGATATCTTTTGAAAAAGAGTAAGCTATTATTATTGAAAAGACTTATTTGATTCTTCATCTACATATACCGGAAGTATTATTAAGTATAGAAGATTCGATAGAAACATATAAAATTTCCTTATTTCGTGCCATTTTTCTTTTTGTTTTCTTCACTCGAAAGCTATTGTCATCTTTACCATAATTGTGCAAAGTTGTTTATCATACATCAATTACGAAACTGAAAACATTATGAAATGACTTGTCTACTTCACTTGATATGTAAGAAAAGCTATGGACCTCCAAACTCTTTTTCTTTTTATTTATTTATAAATCAAAATATATAAATCCTACAGTAATTGAGATTCTATTTACCACTATGAGATTCTGTCTCTTTTTAAATTCATGGAATTAGTTTTAATAATTAAAAAATGTTCTACCAGAAATAACAATAAAAACAAATGAATACGTAAAGGAAGTACACTAACAACTCCAACAGTCCAACTTGTTATCTCTTGTTCCCTCTGCCTACTTTTTACTACTATTCTCATTGTTCTATGACACTTTTTCTTTCATTTAATTATTCTCTTCCTTGAATATTCTTATAAAATCTTGAATCTGATGTTATGAAAAAACAGGAATATGGAGTAACGTTATATCTATATAGAACACCATACATAGTAGATATATCCAAAGAGAGAGTTGGGCGTGTGCTTAACCTTGGAGCTATTGAAGGAGGTGCTGATGCTTGGAAAAACATGGACGTTCTTGTCTTCAACTCTTGGCATTGGTGGACTCACAAAGGCCAATCTCAAGGGTCCGTACCATTAATATAAACAATATATACCCAAAATATATCACTCATAACTTAAATTTTTGAATTTAGGTGGGATTATATTAGAGATGGGTCGTCTTTGGTGAGAGACATGAACCGTCTTGACGCTTTCTACAAAGGACTCAGTACTTGGGCTCGATGGGTTGATCAAAACGTCGATACGGCCAAAACTCGAGTTTTCTTCCAAGGCATTTCTCCCACTCATTACGAGTAAGTCCATTTCCGTTTCGATTGTTTCAAACACAGACAAACAATTGAGAACTAATTACGTCATTCAAACACAAACCTATATCGACTAATGTCTTCCTTTCGGGTAACAGGGGAAGGGAATGGAACGAGCCGAGGAAGACTTGTAGTGGGCAAATGCAGCCGTTGGGTGGATCAAGTTACCCAAGTGGTCAGCCTCCATCCTCAGGAGTAGTGTCGAAAGTGTTGAGTTCGATGAAAAAGCCAGTGACCTTGCTCGATATCACAACTTTGTCTCAGTTGAGAAAAGATGCTCATCCTTCTTCTTATGGTGGCGATGGAGGAACAGATTGCAGCCATTGGTGCCTCCCAGGGTTGCCTGATACATGGAACCAACTTCTCTACGCAGCTCTTACGATGTGAAGTGTTAAGATACTAAAAAGAAAGTGCATAACACCTTTATTCTGTAAATGACATTCGTAAATCTTCTAGTGTTGTGTGATGCTATAGAAAACAGATTTATAACAAAAGAGACATTCTCAGTATAAAATAACACATTGGTTTGGTAACTCTTTGCTTAACTTGATTTAAGAGCAAAAGCTGTTCTGTATCACCTATGAAACAAGCATTTTGACACACTCATAAACAACAATTTCTCTGATTTGATATTCAAATTGTACTAATAACAACACCATTTACAATCCCATATTCGTCTACTATCACAGAAAATTTGACCTTGAAGAACCCTAGATAAAACACAAAAAGCCAACATGAAGAACCAAAAATCATGAAAATTTCAAGTGAAATCACCTTAAAATTTGAATCCCTTTTGCAAGAGGATTTGCACACAGCTCATCTTCTCAATCTCTTTGTCTTCTTCTTCCTCTGTGTTTCTCGAATTCATAACTATGGCTTTCACAACTTCCCTTAAAGGAATCTTAAGTTTCTTTCCTCCACCTTCCTTCTTCGCTGCAGATTCCAGAGGAACATCACTCTGCTTCTCCGCCGAAACCTCAACCGTCGGATCTGCAACATCTTCCTCTAAATCAACGGTGTCCACGCTTTCCTCCGGAGTGACGCATCGAATCGCCTGACTCTCCACCGCATCGTTACCCGAGCCGATTACACTATCCTTATCCGTATCCGAATCACCGGATGAACGCTGATATGGAATTCCGTCGTTTAACGGTGGCGGTGAGACTCCGACGGAGGGATCGGAATCTGGAGGTGGTTGACCTGGTACGGCAAAACCGCATCGCTGTAGATAAATCTCCTGAGACGCAGATACATTGCAATCTTCGAAAATCGAACCAATGTTTTTCTTTTTCCCTTTCATTTTCCTCTGCATTTTTTTTTTTTGTTTCACATGTATGTTTTGCTTATGCTTAAGAGCTATTTCTAGGTTTAAGGAGGGAAAACTTTCCCGCGGACTTTAGAGATTTGAGGCAAACGTGATTATTTCTAGACCGCACCAAACGCTGCACGCCTACAAACCAAAATGGTTCTGAAATCAAAATATACAACTAAAAGTGACTGCATTTGTTTTTGTTTTTCTCTTCTATCGACGAGGGTGACATTGTTAAACCCGGCGTCGAGTCGACCATACAAGAACGATAGACTAGTAACCGACATAGACTGCGACATTCACTATGTAGCAATCTTCATTTGTATCACCCATTTCTTCGACTAGAACACCGCTTGAGCAAATCAGTCCTCCATCCACCACCTCTACATTCACAATCTTCCCACTTCAAACAAAAAAGGAACGAATGATTGTGAAAACATGGTAGATAAAGCTGACTCAAGAGATGTTGTCCAAGACTAAGTAACAAAATGAGAGATGTTTTCCCACAAACACTATACATGATCAAATAAGTAAACGGTAATGGTTGTTTCTTTCTACTTTTTCACAACACCAATCTTAATCCAACTTCAAAACAACTTATATCTAGTACCAAGCCAAATTTAAACTCTATGATAGAGGTTACTTGAGGAACTTACTATGGGAAGATAGACTTAACCTTGTCCAAATCCAGCTGCTGGTGAAGAGAATGAGGCACTCCAAGCTTAATCTGCAACTTCATTTCTCCAAATGAAACTCCAGGAATCGAACCTTCACCAACACATTCAACGCCACTAAGTATCAAGTTAAAAGTTCGAAATTGCTAGATAATTACTTGCATTGTTGAGCCAAGATGATGATATTCAATTTGGTACCCCTCCTAAAAGCAGGAATCGAATTCGAAGAAATTGCATTCTTACAAGCCTTCATCGCCGCAGATGTCACATCTTGCCTGTTTCAATTTTTTCAACATTTTCAAGATTCGATCTCAATTCTCACATCGGTATGATCGATGAAGACGCAAATTTTGAGAGTAAGAAAACTAAAGATCTGACGTACCCGTGCTGATCGTAACCGACACCCATCTCAACGAACAATAACTTCATCGTGTTGTTGGGAACACCGCCGGTAATTGTCTCCGCCGTCGTCTCCATGGCGCTTCTCGCGATGACTTTGATCGGACGTGAGATCTGAGGAAAATGGTCGAGAGAGAACTGCTTACTACGGGAAGAGAGAAATTTTGGCCGCGAAGAAGAGATTGTTAAACACGACGGAGATTGACGGAGACGAAGCTCAGCGCAGATATGAATCGAACCAGAAATCAACGAAAGAGACATTGAACTAGTGTTTGATTGGTTCGCTCTATAATAAATTTTTGGGACAAAGTTGAGAGAAATGATAAATAAGGGTGTTGTTTTCAAAACTCAAATTTGACACAAAACGACAATGTTTAAAGTCAGGGCATAAAGGTTGCTCTTTCTCCTTCGATAAACCCAGAAACCCTTGGAGTCTTGGACTGCTCTGCGAGAGAACATATCAACCTTCTACACTCTTCCAAAATCGCCATGTACGGTCTCATCTTCTTTTTCTCCTTCTTTCACTTCTTCGTCTTTCTCCCGAAGTTTTTTTCATTATTGTGTACAGAGACGTGAATACATGTGTATAGATTCTGTTTCCTGCAACCTAAACTGTGTATATTAGTATAAATACTCATTTTCTTAGATTTTCTCCGTCTCAGCTTTATCTAAAGCTCCCCGAAATGTCAGAACAGTATTCCGAAGATGCTAAACATATCGAGAAGCTTTATGAGTTCGACGAGCGCTTGAGCGAGTCCACGGACAAGTCTCAGGTTCGTCTCTATTTCACCTAGGGTTTCGTTTTTGTCCTGGATTTGAAATTAGGCATTCTCTGTTTGATTTAGCTGTTGATTGTGTTCCCGAATCGTCTCTTTGGTCTCTTATGCTTCGAATTTGTGTATAATCGGTCTGAAAATGGATACTGGCGATTAAGTTTTGGCTCTTCCTAGGCTTGCTTGGTTTGTTTCTTGTGTTTGACAGTGTTTTCTATGATATTCTCATGGTTTGCAGAATGTTCAAGACTATGAAGGGATTATTGAGTTGTCTAAGACGAACATCAAGACAAAGCAGCTTGGAGCTCAACTGATTCCACGCTACTTCAAGTTCTTCACAAGTCTCGCAACAGAAGCTTTTGATGCGTACTTGGATATATTCGACGAAGTTGAAGTCGGGGTATGTAACTAGTCTTCTTACTCATACGATTTATCCAGAAGCAAAAGTGTGCTAGTGTATTATAGATGACCTTCGTTTTGTTTGTAAGGCTCAAACTTGGTGTCACGTTTCATTTGCTTCTTATTTGTAGGTACGAGTTCAAGCCATCCGCGGGCTTCCATTGTTCTGCAAGGATACTCCTGATTTTATATCTAAGATAATTGATGTTCTTGTACAATGTCTAAATACTGGTAATTCTGTTTTTTTTTATCATTTAACCTTGATCTGAATACTTTGTTTTCACCATTTGACTATGAAATTTGATCCAAATAGAGGAATTTGTGGAGCGTGATGCTGTGCACAAGGCTCTTATGTCATTATTTCGGCAAGATACTAAGGGTAATTCAATTTCTTCTGCATTCATCTTCATTGTCTGAAGATGACAATTCATCTTACAGCCGCAATGCTACTTTGAGAAAATTAGTTAAATTGGTCTTTCAGTCTTATGGTAGATAGTTTGCTATCTGTACTGTTACTCAGTCCATCTTATAAAGCATAAAAATAAGTGTAGAAATTACAGACTACAGGTTGTGGCGTGCTCTAAATCTAAGATATATTAGTATGTTGTTAGTGACAGTAATTTTAGTTTTTAAACTGTTCTTATGTTCAATATTTTCGTCTTTTTTTGTGTAGCATCTTTGACTGCATTGTTTAAGCACACTGAGGCCACTCTTAGTACTGATGAGCAAATCCGTGAAAAGGTCTTACACTTTATTAGAGATAAGGTCAGAGTCCTTTCTACATTTTTTAATCTTTTTTTTGAGGTTCTGCTATATCTTAGCTTGACTTGACTTAAATGAAATTTATACTCTCATGTTAGACCTATATGATCTTTTGATTCTTTTCGCCAAATCAACTTGAGTAGGTACTGCCATACTGGTGCTGATAGCTAGCGTATATTTAGTGGAGTCATTCTTATTTTGGAATTTGGAAAGTTTGTTTATCACCGAAAAATATTTCTTATAGAACAATATGTAAAATGAAAATTTTCTGATAATGCAAGTTAATGGTATGCTAGGAATTCCTTGGAAAGGTTTTGTATATCTTATCCTATTTTAATTGATTTTGTATTTCCATGTAGGTGTTCCCTCTTAAAGGGGAACTGTTAAAGCCTCAACAGGAAATGGAAAGACATATAACCGATTTAATCAAAAAGGTTAGAACATATCTTTGGCTGCATGGAGTTTTTCTTTGTACCTATTTATCTGGATTTGTTTTTAGCCCTTTTATGATGTTAACAGAGCCTAGGGGATGTAACTGGAGAAGAGTTCAATATGTTTATGGATTTCCTGAAAAGTTTGAGTATATTTGGAGGGAAAGCTCCTCAAGAAAGAATGCAAGAACTTGTAGAAATTATTGAAGGACAGGCTGATTTGGATTCAGAGTTTAATGTGAGTTTCTCGGTCACATTCTTTTGGGCATGAACTTAATTTCTTACTTTAATACAATGGCAGTAAAATGATTTCATTCCTCGTAGATGTTTATTGATTTTTAAATCACCCAAGTGGTCGTCGTTATCTCGGAATGAAGTATGCTAGTTTTTTGGGTGTTTGTGAGATTAAAAGGATACTTCTCCTGGCACAGGCTTTCACCCTCTCAACAAAAAGCTTATAAAGGATAGATAATCTTTAGATCTGCGATTCTTGCATGTGTTGATCTCTGTTGTTTACCTTGCGTATTTTTTGTTGTGAACTTGTGATATCTCATTGGTAGTATGTGAGAAAGTTGCCTCTAAATTTTCATGAAGTCAGGATTTTTTCCGAAGTCCAGTATACTGTCCACTGCCCAGTCTAGGATTGAACATAGGGAAGGGGTTAACAGTTTTCTTGATGCAAATCCATAGGAAGTGAGTCATAAAATTTGATAACATCTGTTTTAGTCACCATGGGAATATCTACTAAGGTTTTACATTAGTAAATAAAATTAATCTTATTATGGTGATTGTAAAGGTTGAAATTTAAAATTCTGAAGGTTTCATTTTGATGATTCAAAATTATGCCACAACTACTGATGTTCAAATATTATTTTCCCAGGTTTCAGATACAGATCATATTGACAGGTTTATATCATGCCTGCAAACGGCCCTTCCATTCTTTGCAGTATGGAATCATAGCTATTACTGCATAGCACTTGGATATTTCAAAGTTGAGATGTTTTGAATCATATATATATACTAATTTCGTCCTCTTCTGAACAGAGAGGTGCTCCAGGTAGCAAGTTTCTTAACTACTTGAACAAGAATATCATGCCTGCTTTTGACCAGGTATATTGTAACTTTCTCACCTTTTCGTTTAGGTGTTTGACCGTAGTTTTGTATGTGCATGATCTCTTTGTATTCCCTTGGGCATATTAAGAATAGACTAGTTAATGGTATCGAGGGCATGAAGTCACATCTGAATTACTGAACGTGGAGCAACTCTTTTTGTTCATACATGATATTGCCACTTGTCTGTCTTGTTGTTTCATTTTGGTAAAATCTATATTACTCCATGGGTGAGCATAATATTTTGCCAAATCCACTTTTACTAGCTGCCAGAGGAGAGGAAGCTTAATTTACTCAGAGCTCTTGCTGAGATGTCCCCATACACAACAGCTCAGGTAGCACGTCAGATACTTCCATCAATAGTTCAGCTCTTAAAGGTACCTCTTACGAACCAAATTCTCATCTTGTCTTCATATCTTATATTAAGAATTTATGGACATACATATTATTTACTGTTATCATTTCTCTGGTGTATATTCTTATTTTGAACGTAAACACTGTAACTGTTACGATTTGCTCTCAGAAGTACATGCCTGCTAGGAAAACTGGGGAAGAAATGAACTTCACATATGTCGAGTGCCTGTTATACGTGCTACATCATTTGGCGCACAAGGTTGTCTAACTATTTTTAGTTGCTTGGCAAGGTCTCTTATTCTTCCTTATTACTTATCTATTTCTGTTGAACATATAGGCTCCAAATGCAACAAACAGCTTGTGCGGCTACAAGATAGTGACTGGGCAGCCATCAGATAGACTCGGGGAGGACTTCTCAGAGTTCAACAAGGAATTCACTGAGAGGTACTGTGAATAAACAGTAGTAGAATGAGATTCAGTTTTCTTCTTGTAAGACATAAATTTTGGTAAACTGTTTTGAAAATATTGTTCTGATGAAAATGGACGTTGCAGATTGACCAGTGTTGAGGATCTAACGAAGGCAACAATGAAAAAACTTACTCAAGGAATGTCTGAGCACAGCAAAGCCATGTCGACTGCTAAGACAGATGAAGAGAAGTCAATCGTGGTAAGAACTTTAAGTTCTCACTCCTTCTGTATCCATTTCATCTCATCTTTCTTTGCTGGTTTAATATTACCAAAGCTGCTTTCAGAAAACGAAGAAGCAGAGTACAACAACTGGACTCAGGACCTGCAATAACATATTGGCAATGACAAAGGTGAAAAACAGAGCCATATTTTCTTACCTCTTTATGTCCCTTGCTTTCTAGGTAACTTGTATATATCTGTTTAATAAATCAAGGGTGTTAGCCAATATGACTGTTTGGTATGTTACAGGGATTGCATGCAAAAGCGCCTTCATTTATCGGAAACACCAGTGTTACTCTTTCTTGGAAAGAACCCACGAAAGTGACGAAACCGTTAGCCTCTACAACGACTGGGTACAAGCCAAATCAACTTTGTTAGTTTTGCAGGTTTCTTTTCTTGTTTTGCAAATGTGGAAAAACTAATGTTTGTACGTTTCATGTGGCTCTACCACAGAGGAAAACGGCCTGCAAATGGAGCCGGTAATAACGTGGGTGCAAAAAAGGCTCGTGTGCAGAATCAACAACAGGTTGTGAACAAAAGATCTGAGGGAATCTCACACGGTGGTGGTAGAGGCAGTCACAGAGGCCGAGGCCGGGGCCAAGGTCAGGGAAGACACAGTGGTGGTGGTGGCGGCCGTGGCCGTGGAAGAAGAGGCTTCTGGTAATTTCAAAGGATTCTCCATGACACTCTTTTTTGTCTGTTCTTGTATAACAGAGTATGTTTATCCTTCTTGTTTTGGCTCTTTTAGGCTCCTAACATTCGACAAACAAATTAATCTCTTTTGCGATTTCTTTGGCTTCTCCTTTATATGACAAATTCTTTGTTTTCTTTTCTCTTTAACTACCCTTTCTGGGAAGTCAACTGTCCTAAACTCATAATGCAATAGTCAGAAATGATTAATGCCAAAGTAACAGTAAAAAATATTAATTTATAAATAACCCCTTCAACCTTCTCTGTATTTATCAACTTAATGTCACTCCATGTTATATATTCGACAATGTAACTCTGTGTTTCAACGCCCATGCATCCTTCCAATGGCACAACTTGTTCTGTCCCTGACTTCTCTCTTTCTAGCCTCTAATCTTTAAATGATCTCATGAAACTGGTGTGTAACTTCCTACAGAATCCAACGAAGCCAAGCCCAGAGCTATTAAAGAGACTTGGTGAGTACGTAACATGATGGTGATTCTGTTTTGTGGTTTCTGCAGATATATGACCTTCTTCGGATTATTTTTCAATCTGCAGAAGCAAGTGTGGAAACAGATCATGCTTCTCACATTAATTCCTTTCCTCATTGTGAAACTTTCAGAGCTATTCGATTCACGATCTTGGAGACACTATTGTTCTAATGACGCTGATGGCTGATAGTTTCCACTTCTGCAACTCTTTTGCTTTTGGCTCTTTCGGTATACATATGTACATAACTTTATAGCTTTACTGAATTAAGTTCAAGATTTTGTGTCTAATCTTTGACATATTATGAATCTCTGAAGCTTTTGGATACGAGTGGACTAAAGAATAGCTTGGATAAGCGAGGATTTAGCTCATGTCCGAAGTGAAAAAGAAACTGCAGAGAGATATTCGCTTGAACGCATTCTGCAAGATGGACAACTCACTAGGGAAAGCTTGAAAAAGTAAACCACTGATCGATTGTTTTGCTCTGGTTCTTGCTTTGGTTTTTAATAGAAAACTAACTGACTTTTTACAGGCTAAGGGAATCACTTGCGCTGTAAGTTTTTAAAAGAAGAACATTCTTTCTGTTCCATTGCTCTTACTGGTTCTCGGTTTTTAACTTTCAAGAGACTAAAAACTGCTGTGTAGGCGGCAGCTGTTGCTCCGAGTCTGAAGGTGGGAAAGCAGAACAAAAGTGTTGGTTAGAAACATAAATAACGCTTTGTCTAGAAACCTAAAGAACGCTTTGTCTCTTCACTTCTGTGCCAAAAAAAGAAAAGCAAGAAACAGCATCTCTCACATTTTCACAGGTACACATAATCATTGATTCAATCTTGGTTCTTTAGATTTTTTCTTTCTTTCTTTCTTGTTGCTGAATCTTGAAGTTTTCGGGTTCAGATCTACAGGGATGTTACATTCAACAATTTGATGGGGATGTCGAGAATCTTAGTGATAGTGTACGCCAAAAGATTGACATGGAATTGTTCAACAGAGAAAATCTTGATTTTGTTTCCCTGCTTCTTCCTTTGTATCATATCCCTTCAATCATTGTCTTTACTACATTTCAATGTCTCACATTGTAAAAGGAAAAATGTACAGAGAAGATAAAATCTTTTGACATCGATACATAGTTATCTTTCTATGCAAGTAACTCTGGTACAGTCCTTGTTCTACTAAACAAGTATACAAGTTGTATTTTCTAGTTCCATAACTCTGATAAAACAAAATTGGCCTTGGTGTCTACATTGACGTTTAAAGTTGTATAATGAACATTATTGATACACATATTAAACTAGAAAATTAGAAGTTTGTTCAAACGATTTTAAAAGTCAATATAATAGTCACCAACCAATCATAGATGCATAATTAAAGAGGTGTCAATTCACGTTCTTCTAAAATCCAGCCTCAGCTTCATCAATTTTATAATTTTACCAACCTCAACAAGTATTTATTTATTCTAATATATGATAATAAACCTCGAGGGATATTATGATAAAACTATATAATAATCACCGGCTTATAATAATTAGAAAGGTGGACCATTTCCGTTTTTTAAAATCAGACTCAATAAATGTGAAAGTCCAGTGTTTCAATATTTTAACCTCAGTTTCATCAATTTTATATACCTTATTGTCTTTCATTATTCTTTTACGTAAAACCCTTCCAAAAATCATGTTACATTGCTTAATTTATGTGTGTGTGTGTCAGTGTATTGCTTAATTTATGTGTGTGTCAGTGTATATAAATATATGCAGCGTAAGAAGAGAAGGATCAGACCAAAACTATTGACTTAAAACACTGTTTCAAGTTTACTTCCATGGCACGTCTTACTCTGTTTCTGTCTTTTCTTTCTCTAGCTTTAGTCTCTGTTGTAAACTGTCGTGTTTTAAGTTCTGTGTCTGAAGATAACAACTCCTCCATCTTGGTCTCCGATGGAGTCCAAGACAGATCCAGCAACGACTTTCTCAGTCTTAATCCGCCAAATCTTTCCGAGAGTGCTTGTGTTCATGTCTACGGGTTTCTTCCATGTGCAGACAATATTGAAGGATATGTCTTCCAAGTTTTCTCCTTTGGTTGTCTATTGATAATCGGTGAATACTTTTTGTCTAAAGGAAGGTCTAAGCTCTTTGTCATCTTCGAGGTCGGTTTCTTTGGCGGAATTATCTTCCCTCTACTTACAATGTTCCCAAGAATTGCCCTTATTCTATGTAAGTCATCTCTTCTTTTGGAGAAATAACCTAGACAGAATTTGAGTACTACAAAATATCTTACCATTACGTTGGGTTTTGATCTCAGCCACTGGACTGATAGGAAGCCGTGAAATAGCAAACTCGATGACGGGTAATAATGTTGCAGTTACTGTTGGATACTCTGTCTTTGCTTTGACAATGCAATGGGGAGCTTGTGTTGTCTTTGGCTTGTCTGGTTTGAGATCAGATGATCAGTCCATAACTTGTGTAAGATCTTCTTGTCCTTCTTCTCTTTTTGAGTGTATAGAATCATCAAGTGATTTTTATAATTTGATACAGGACATAAGTAGTCCAAGAAGACAAGTTAAGAAGAGCATTAATCTATTGAAGAACCTAGCTGGTATTTTTAAATCTTACAGGTTTCTTGATTTTTCGAGAATCTTCTACGCGAGACTAATTTGTCTTTTGTGCCGTTTCTCTATGCAGGAGCTAGCATTAGAGCAGATCCTAAGAACAAGAAAGCGGCAGGGATTATGCTCCTGACTTTATTGCCTTTCGTCTTAGTCACATTTTCAGAGACATTTCACATAAAATCTTGGGATGACAATATGGTTTTGGTCACACTCATATTCTCTGGTTCTGCAACTGTTCTCTACTTTGTTTATTTGGTAATGATTCACACCTTCAAAAAAATGATGTAAAGCTTCAAGATTCATATCTTTTTGTGCCTAATCTTTTTTTTTTCAAAACCCGCAGTATTTTGATAAAGCGGACCAAGTGAAGAGCCTAGAATACGCGAAGTTTGAGCTCATGTCAGAAGTTCATAAGCACTTGCAGAATTTTTCGCCTCAAAGCCTTATAAGAAATGGACAACTATGTCAAGAGAGCTTGAAAAGGTTTGTTTCTACATTTTTTCCTTTGTTATTCTAATTTTAAGAAACGCTCTTTTTATTTGATTCTGTTTCTGTATTCTTACTGGTTATTTTTATTCAGTTTGTTCAAAAAGTTTGATGTCAACAAAGACGGAAAGATCCAAGTATCAGAGTTAAAAGATCTGACAGTGGACTTTGGGGTATTAGGGAGAGTGAAGTGTGATATAAATGAGCTTGCCACTACTTTGCTTGCTGATTTCGACAGTAATAGAGATGGTGAGATAGATGAGACTGAATTCGCCATTGGTATCGAAAAATGGCTGAAACAGTACAAATTTAGCTTCAATGGCACCGAGTCACAAGGAGAGGACATAGCCGTAAGTGCAGCACAATCTTCTCATAACATTTTTTACATGTTTGATCAGATTAAGAAATTGGGAAGTGTTAACTGCAGGAGGATGATGGAGTTTTGAAGGTGGAACAATTACTAAAGGGATGTCTTTTTACTAAGTTGCTTACAAAGAGAACCTTGAAAGCTGTCATTGAAGTCATTATAGGGATTACTATTGTCAGCTTTCTTGCAATGCCTTTCATGATGAATATCGAACTTTTGTCGGTATCAGCTGGAGTGCCTTCCTTCTATGTTGTCTTTGCAGTGATCCCTTTGGCAAGAAACCTAAAGAACGCTTTGTCTGCTCACTTCTGTCGCAAGAAAGAGAAAGCAAAAATTACATCTGACACATTTTCTGAGGTTAGTTTTCTTGAAACTCACGTTTATTAACTCGGTATCAATATTACCCTTATGATCTTTATCAGAGCTCAAAGGTGAATGAGTTTTGTGGTTCTTTTCTTTTGTAGATTTATAGAGATGTTACATTGAACAATCTGCTGGGGATAACAATTATATTGGCGATTGTGTACATCAGAGGATTGACTTGGGATTATTCAACAGAAGTTCTCATTATTGTGATCGTTGGTCTCATAATAGGTGTACCGGCCTATGTGAGATCGACTTATCCATTTTGGATATGTGTCTTGGCCTTTGCTCTCTACTTCTTCTCTCTTATCCTAATCTATCTCCATTCCAAGTCTACCTTTAATGAATAATCAGTGAATATTTCCAAATTGTTTTTTTTTTTGCTTTCAAGATTTCATAGTTACTATTCCGATTTCGATACGCTATGTATTTTGAAAGTTCCGTCGACGTTTTATGTATATGAGCTCTTTGATGATTGTTAAGCATCCGGAGCTAGATAAGAATTTTAAATCTTTGATGTTATGAATATCTATGAAAGTTTGCAGAAATTGTGAAAATGGACGTTCAATGTTGACACTAAGTAAGGAAACTACTATACAAGTTTGCATTCTCACTTGGAGACATTTCAACGTTTTCAGATAATACTTTTCTCAAAATCACTATTCAGAAATGAATGTTGAATTCATATCTGTTAGCTATACCAAAAGAATATGAATCCAAAAAAAATCAAGTTCTACCATATAATTGACACACATGTGTTGAACTAGTTGATTCTGTATTTCTTTATTTTTTCCAACAAATGCATTTTTGTTTTTATCAGCGAAAGAATGTGAAGTACAGTAAAACCTCTATAATCTTATGATCGTGAAATTTTATTAATTTATCGATAAATTAGTATTTATTAATTTATAGAGATATTTGACTAATTTTGTAATATTTCAAGATTTTTCTTTGAGAAACAAAGTTTTTTCATTATAATCAAATATCATTTTATAACCAATTACAAGTAAAAAAAATCATTATTCTGTTTAGAAAACATCATAAAAAGTTTTCGATGTAGTAAAATATTATAGACGAATTCCACCAAAATTAAATGTAATTTTTTTAAAAAATAAATAATACTAGAGAATAGAGTCCTATTAATTTATGATATTGATGATACCATATATTTACATAGAATTTTCGGAAAAACTATTATCTTATTATTTTATTAAATTACATTAAATTTTACAGTGATATGATTCAAGAGTGAAGAAATTTAATTAATTTATAAATGATTATTAAATTATCAAAGTTTTGTATTTAGATTTTTACTGTAGATCATCAATCGTCAAACATTCCATGCCTAAAAATTAATTTTCCAAATATTTTCACGAAATGTTAATGGTAGACATCACATCGGGTGCTTATGTAAACAAAGTCCTCCCCATTGGCTCTATGAGCCTTTCTAATAATATAAGTTGTTGACAAAAAAAGAATGACATCGGCTGCTTTTCACGCAAGTAAGGGCATTGAATACGCGTTGTGGTCTATTGTGCAACTGTATTTTGACGTCAGTTCCTATCTAATATTTGGGGTTAAGGTGATGTACTGGAGATTCCACACCTTTAAACTAAGCACACTAGTTCTTATTTAAACCAAAATTCAAAAGTCAATAGTCCTTAACAAATCTATCTATATTCTACCCCACTGACCCGGCCAATCATAATTAGAGAGGTGTAACTCACGTTCTAACATTTAACAATAATTCAGAAAACAAAGTCTTTCTTTATTTACTAAGAGCTAGTCGTAATAACTTGTTCAACTCTAGAAAGTCTTTCTTAATTCTATTACGTAAAAACTAAACAGTAAGAAATTGCTATAGTAAGATTATGTTTCTGTTGGTTTCTGTGTATATATATATATGTTGGAGTCAGAAGAGACAAATACAACAAAAGTGCTCATTATAAACACTGTTTCGAGTTTACTTCCATGGCACGTCTTTCTCTGTTTCTGTCTTTTCTCTCTTTGATAGCTTTGATCTCTGTTGTGAACTGTCGTGTTTTAAGTTCTTTATCTGAGAAAGACTCAATCTTGGTCTCCGATGGAGTTCAAGACGGGTCCAGCTACGAGTTTCTGAGTCTTGATCCGCCAAATGACATTACCAAGAATATGTGCGTACATGTCTACGATTTTCTTCCATGTGCAGACAATGTTGCAGGATATGTCTTCCAAGTTTTCTCGTTTGGTTGCATCTTGATCATCGGTGAATACTTCTTGACTAAAGGAAGGACTAAGCTCTTTCTCATATTCGAGGTCGGTTTTTATGGCGGAATCATCTTTCCTCTCCTTACTATGTTCCCACGAATCGCGCTTATTCTCTGTAAGAAGTCTCTTCTTTTGGTTTTTGAATCTATATATGTTGTTGTATTAAGAATGTGAGATTATAAGCTCTATTCTGGATTTGTTCTCAGCGACTGGACTGGTGGGAAGCCGCGAAATGGCAAGCTCGAGGGTTGGTAATATCATTGGAGTTACTGTGGGATACTCTGTCTTTGCTTTGACAATACAATGGGGAGCTTGTATTCTCTTTGGCTTGTCTGGTACTAAACCAGAACAGCCCATAGATTTATCTGGTACTAAACCAGAACAGCCCACAGAATCATCTGGAGAAAATTCAGTAAGTTTTCTTCTTCTTCTTTGAGTTTATGAATTATGAAGTGATTTCGATTATAATTTGATACAGGACGTAAAGTGTCCAAGAATACAATTTTACTGGAAAAAACTATCAGATTACGTTTTCGGTATGTTTAGAACTCTTACAGATTTCTGTTTCTTTGGAGAATGTTAATTATGTGCTCGAGCCTAATTTGTATCTTTGTTGTTGTTGTGTGCTTATTATGGAGCAGCTAGTGTAGAAGCAGATATAACGAACAAGAAATCGGCAGGGATTATGCTCTTGACTATACTACCTTTCATATTGGTCACATTTTCAGAGATATCTAGTTCACAATATTGGAATGACATAATCGTTTTGATCACACTCATAATCTCTGCTTCTGCAACTTTTGCCTACTTTTTTTATTCGGTATGAGTCTCCCCAAAGATTATTCATATCTTTTTTTGTTTGTAGTAATCTTGAAGGTTTTCTTTGTGAAAAACTCGCAGTATTTTGATAGAGACGACCAAGCGAAGAGTTTAGATCACGCGAGGTTTGAGCTCATGTCAGAAGTTCATAAGCATTTACAGATTTTTTCACCCAAAAGCCTTATAAGAGATGGACAACTAAATCAAGAGAGCTTGAAAAGGTTTGAAATAATCCATTTTATTGCAAATTAAGCACTAATTGTTCTGTTTAGTTATGTGTTCTTGATTACTGTTATTATATATTATACAGATTGTTTCAAAAAATCGATGCAAACGGAGATGGAAAGATCCAAGTTGCAGAGTTGAAAGATCTTACGGTGGAGTTTGGGATGATAGGGAGAGTCAAGTGTCACATAGATAAGCTTGTCCATACATTGGTTGATGATTTCGACAGGGATGGAGATCGTGAGATCGATGAGGCTGAATTCGAGATTGGGATCAAAAAATGGCTGAATCAGTACAAATTCAGCTTCGATACCACCGTGCCACCAAGAGAGGACCAAGCTGTAAGTGCATAACAATCTTCTCAATTCATTTTTTCTTACATGTTTGATCAGATTAATAAATATCAAAAACATGTTGATTAATTGCAGGAGGGAGTACCAATTCTGAAGGTAGAAAAGCCAGAGCAGAGTCTTGTTAAGAAGCTGCTCTCATGGAGAACCTTGAGAGCTTCCCTTGAAGTCATTTTAGGGATGCTAGTTGTCATCTATCTTGCAAGACCTTTCATGATGAACATCCAACTTTTGTCGGAATCAGCTGGAGTTCCTTCTTTCTATGTTGTCTTTGTAGTCATTCCTTTGGCAAGAAACCTAAAGAACACCTTGTCAGCTCACTTCTGTCGCAAGAAAGACAAAGCGAAAATCACATCTGACACATTTTCTGAGGTTAGTTAGGTTTCTTGAAACTCCATTAAATCGGTATTGATGATACTCAAAAAACTAAATTCTTTTTTCTTAAAATTCTTTTCTTCTTATGTAGATCTACAAGGATGTTACAATGAACAATCTCATGGGAATTTCAATTATATTGGCAATTGTGTACGCAAGAGAACTAGTTTGGGATTACACAACAGAAGTTCTCATTATAGTGATCGTTGGTCTCTTAATAGGCTTACCGGCTTATGTGAGAACGACTTATCCATTTTGGATATGTCTCTTGGCCTTTGCTCTCTACTTCATCTCTCTTGTCGTAGTGTATTTCCATTTCATGTCTCTCGAAAAGGGCACAACTGTCACCTTTAACAAATAATCAGTGAAACTGTCCAAGAGTTTTTTTTCCTTTTTTTTTCTCAAGATTTCCTAGTTTTTCCCATATCGATCCACTATGTATTTTCATATATTTCGTCTGTGGTGTATGTTTTACAAGCTGTTTGGTCCATAAATATAGCTCTAAAGTCTCAATCTTTGAGGTTATGAATTATCTCTTAAAGTTTGCAGATATTGTGCAAATGCTTGACAACTTAACTCTTGACACTAATTACGAAATCTAAAAAAAGAACATAGAGATATTTCTTCAAAATTGCTATTTTGCTGCTCTTAGAAATCCACAGTGCGCTGCAGCCATATGCGATCTGTCTGATAGTGAAAAGAAAACACGTCAAGCTTCAAACTTGATTTCCATATAATTCAATGAAATGCTAATAGTACACATCGATTGCTTTGCATGCAAGTAATGGTTTTGATCATCCGTTTTCGCCCTTTTTGTGCAACTTTGTTTTGACCAAAAGTGAGATTGATTCCTCTTATTGGCATTAATAAGGTGATGTAGTGGAGATTTCACGGCATTAACTAAAAACACTAGTAATTACTTAAAACAAGTTCAAAAGTCAATAGGTTTAAACAAATCATAATTAGAGAGGTGTAACTCTAAAACAAGTTCAAAAGTCAATAGGTTTAAACAAATCATAATTAGAGAGGTGTAACTCTAAAACAAGTTCAAAAGTCAATAGGTTTCAACAAATCATAATTAGAGAGGTGTAACTCACGTTCTGAAGTTTTAACAATAATTGTCGAAAACATAGACTTTCTTTAAATATTGATCTTTTTTATTTGTCATATTTCTTGCAAAACCTTTCATGATGATCCATCGAGTTTGTCAGTATCAGCTGGAGTGCCTTCCTTTTATGTCGTGTTTGTAGTGATCCCAATGGTTAGAAACTTAAATAATGCTTTGTCTGCCCCCTTTCTGGCAAGAAAGACAAGGCCAGAAACACATATGATACATTCTCTGAGGTTAGTTTTATTTAAGCCCAATTTCAATTTTTTTCTTTAGGTAAAAGGGCCCATTTTTTGTTTGTTTTAAAATTTATTAAGAGGTTTTTATAGTTTTTGGTTTTGCTAAGGGGCTTTCAATACCTCGACTTACCCTTTTTGGATATGTCTCTCTTCCCCTTATCTATCTGACTATCTTCATTTCTCAAGTCTCTAGATATGAAATGAGAAACTCAATGAAACCCTTATCAATATTCTACAAGTTTCAATACGTTTTCATATGTTACTTTATGATCTTGGTGTAAAACATTATTGTAACATAATGTTTGTATTTTTGAAGTTAAGTTTTGTCTCCATTTATACAGTCTTTTGATTATTAATCTTAAAGGCGAAATAGCCATGATTAAGTATGTTTCTTTCACTCGCATTATGGTTTTGGTTTTTTATAAGAAACGAAGAAAATCCAAGTCTTTGGCATATCTTTTGTTACATATTTATCCAAAACTACAAACTCATGGTGTAAAGATTCGAAGTTTTGAAAACTGCTTAGAACAAAACTTATTATAACTTAAGGCGAAGATCAATGCCATGATCAGGGACTGTGTCATATCTCTCGGTTCTCAAGCTGAATGATCGATCTTGGTCGCGAATAATCTGGTCATTCGCGGGTAAGAAGCTGTAGAATGGTTTTTTGTTTAAAGGAAAATTTGTACCGCTCTTTCGTTGTATAATTTCATGATCATCCTCTTCTTTCTGTCCATACTAAAAAGATTAGGAGGATGAAAATGGATTTGATCTGATAGAAACATAAAGAAACTTCAATACCTGTAAAAAGCGCGGGAAACCGAGTGACGGATTTGCAAATATCGTTGTAGGAGGACTGGCTGAAGAAGGAGAATCAATAGTGATTGGATTTCTTATTGTGGTTCCTGAATCTTGGACATGATTTTTCAATCTTAGGTCTAGTGATCTGGTTTGTTTAGCATCTCTGAACCAATTCCAAAATAAAAAAATGTCAAACAAAGAAACTATGATCTTAGATTTTCTATACATATATATAACTCAAGAAACTTAACCCTAAAAACAAACCTTGAGATAGTTGTGCTCGGTCCAACACTACATTTCGCGGTATCTGCCATAAAATGCCATGGCCTTTTCGCAGACGAGATCTATCAAAGAATAATCAAAATAGATTATTAAGAATTAAACTCAAATTGATTACTTTGATTTTGTTTCAAAAGGAATAAACTCAAAACATTACCTTTTCTTCATCTAGAAATTTAGTGACATTGTCAAGAGAAGATGTTTGGCTTGAAGGAGGCTCTATAAACTGATAAAATCCTCCAGATCCTTGTTTTGGTAGATTCATCTATAAACAACAAACATAAACACAAATCAGTCTCACAAAAAAAATATGTAATTTATCAATCTTTGAATATGTTTTTTTTTTGTGTATATACCGGAGGGAGGTAGTGAAGAGACGAATCATGTTTCCTCTGAAACACTGGAGCCGGAGGAATCAAATCACTAGGGAAAGATCCGGCAGAGAAATAAGACGAAAACGGGTAAACTAGACCGGTTCTGTCAGTGATGGTTGGAGACTTCTCCAGGGAAGGAGGATGATGAAGAGTAAATGGTGCGGCCGTAGAGATGTGTTGTTCTCCGAGACGGATCTTCTCGAGTTCAGCAACACCAGGTCCTCTACGTGGGACTCTTTTTTTTCCTCCATTATTATGTTTCTGTTTCTTCGGACACAAGGACGAGTAATTATCATCATCTTCTCTGTTTCCATAACTTACACTACTCGTCTTACTACACATTGTGATGTGTTCTCTCTATTACTTAAGTGTGTTTTTTTTGTCTCTTGGTGTCTAGTTTATGAATATACAAAAGAGAAATGATTGAGAGCAATTTATAATGGTGAAGGAAAAAAAGGTGGTGGAGAAAAATATGTTGCAAAAGGAGAAAGAAATAAAAGTCATTAAAAATAGGAGAGATTAAAGGAAAGTAAATCTGAGACAAAATCGGCTCTTCTGGCGTAGTGCTAAAAAAAGTTCTGAGATTTTAGGAATTTTCAAACTCCATGTTTTTAGCTTTCTAAAGATCTCTATCATTTTTTTTTAATGATTTAAATTTTAAACCACCTGGAGAGAGATATCATGAATCCACATTTATTTCCGTGATTTTTTCTTTGAAAAGTTGTGCTTAAAACAAAAATGTTGTGTGCTTTTCTTCAATTCTATTGGAGGAAATAAAAATATAATTTAGATATTTTAATTTTGCTTTTATTTCAAGAAAGAACTTAGAAATTACTTGATAACCCCAATTTTTTTGTTTTGCTGTAACAATATATTTATTACATTATTGGTAAGGCATATATGATTTGTCATTGTTGTACTCATCACTTGTAATAGTATAATTAAGAAAAATATTCTTACCAAAGGAAAATAGATTTCATATTTATTTATTTATTGTTAATAATAAAAGATTACTATCTTTCGGTCTTCTTAGTTTTACTAATCCACTTGTTGTCCACGGTTGTGATTTGTGAATTGGCTGGATGGGGTAAAATTATTTTGGTTCCCTTTATTTGGAATAATATCTAATTTAAAAAACAAAAAAAAGAAACACAAAAATTTGGTCAAACGTAAGAACTTAAGAAAAGTAATTATGTAATTTCTATGTTTAAAAGGTTGAAGGAAAAATGCAGCGAACAGATAGATGTTGAATTTGTACAAATAGAAAAGAAAAACTAAATATGGGAAGTAGACAAACTAGAAAAGTTTTCATGTGGATTACAAACGAGGAATAAAAGATAGAAACAAATCTTCCAACTTGTTAATTAGTACTTATATATGTCATACAATATTGACCAACTTTTTGTTTGTCTTAAGCAATTAATTATTTCATCAAAATTACGAAAGAATATATATCTACGGGGAAGCTAAAAGATTACACATCAATTTAGTCAGTATTTAGTCTTGGGCGTATCTACTAAGTAAGATGAAGAATATAAGACAAAGATCTTTTTAAATTGGAGAAAATATATAAGAAAATATAGCGCATTTACTCTTAGATATGGGATAATCAGACAAAAATCACATCTTTAAGTTAATGGACTGTTTCCAGCTTTTGTAAACTCGAAATATATCTTTCTTTCTATACCTTATTTTCTGTAAATCTATTTGAGCTCGCATAAAATCTTCGTTTCAATTATAATTTTAATGATTCAAACTAATTTTTTTATACCAGTTATAGAGTATATAAATTAATGTGTTAAGGATGTTATTGTAATTACCTTTGCCCTCATCTATCTTGTGTATACATTGCTCATCTAATAAATCAATTCACTCTACAACAAAAATTTAAAATAATAATTAAATTTTAGAATGAATTGCTTTATTAGATGAGTAATGTACAAGAGAGATTAGAAAAGGCTAAATACAAAATTACGATTAACACATTAACTATTTATCCTCTATATCACGTAAAAAACCTTCTTTTTAATGAATGTTCAATCTATTCACAAAAAACCGGTATTACATCAAATGCAACTGATTTTTGAGTTGTTTTTAACATACGCTACTAGATAGAGTTTAGAAATTATCTCCTAGTAGAAAGCCAAAATATGAACAATTATCGATGTTTTCCCCAAGGCTTGAAGTTGTTTGAGGTTCTTCACCATGTCTTATATTATTTCTCTTTCTCAATATGGTGTGGACTGTATTTTGGAACATATACTGCAATAGTAATTAGTAGAGCTTTCATTTCGATTGTTGCATCCGTTAGGAGTAGAGTGATTTGATCCCAAACTGAGGTGTTACTTTTCTTGACGTAGCCCTTTTACTAGCTAGCTTCTCACATACTTGTCTTGTGAACGAGCATTGAAAGAAGAGGTGGTGCTTATTGTCTTGTCTCAACCGGTTCCTGGAAAAATGTACAAGTGTAGTCATTAAAGTATTACACTTCTCCATTCGTTCACATGTAGTCAATCTGTCATCCATTGCAAGCCATGTTATGAAAGCGTAGTTAGGTGCAGTGCAGAAGATACTAAAAAGTAAAAACTTCACATCAATGCTTGTAATAGATACTAAAACTTCACATTTTAGTATATATATATATATATATTGATTCGATTTATATAAAGTGGTTTATGTTTCCTGAACTTAAGAAAATCCGAAACTCGAAATTGTTAAAACAAAAAAAAAATCCAAAGTTATTGGTTAATACAATTTAGGCAAATATGGAAAAAAATATCGGTACAACTGTAAAATTAGTCTTATTTAAGAATAATCATTCAACATTTTATTCTAAAAAGATATTTGATATAGCGTTCATTCTACCGACAAAATTACTGTCTGATGATACCCGGCATAAAAAAATAAATTATAGAAATTAATGTTACACTTAGAATATAGGAATATAGAATATTTCTTATTCACGATGATGTCAAAATATGTACATACATAATTTGGATAATATTCCTCTTCTACCTATATAAACATTAGGGTTTTGAGCAAAAAAAACCCTCAAAGTCGCCCAATTTTGCTACTTTACCCTCTACATAAAAAAAAATGCAAAATAATTATATGAAGTCAAGAATAATACGCAGTATATCCATTTTTATAACTTTACATATATTTTAAACGTTTTCACGATCACATACATTTTATTTTAAAAATTTTAAAGATATAGTTGAATTCATCATCTCGAAAGGTTCAATTTGATATATTATTTATCAAATTTTAAAACTTGACAATAACGGAAAAGAGCTATATTACTTATTGTCTTAGTATGATTATTTTGCATTTTTTATACGTTAAAGGTAAAATTGCAAAAATATACGATTTTAAGGTTTGTTTTGCATTAAACCTTAAATATTACCTCATTGATTGCGGCTAAAGGTAAAATGTTTAGAAGAAGAACTATGATGTAAAGTTTCGACCAAATATCTGAGAGGCATATGAGCTTGGACCAGCAATATATATATCCGTATTGTTGTGTCTTTATATGCATCATCTGCAAAATTATTAATCCATATTAATAGGTGATTCTTTCTAATACAATATCACCTCATCATCATCATCATCATCATCATTGGTTTAAGTATAACTGATATTGATAGTTATACTGTATAATTTCATATGTAGTGTATATATGAACAATATTACAAACATATACAACTCATGTAACTAGACAATGCGACAAGCATTAGGGTTTTCATCACTGAACAATTGTGGAGCGTATACGTAGTGGACAAAGTAAGGTATGTTTCCATCTTTATCTTTTTGGCCCTCAACTTTTACTATCTCTTTATACTCCACAACTTGAGTAATCGTTTTGGTTGTTACTTCTACTTTTACTTCTTCTTTCTTTTTTTCTCCTTCCTTCTTCTTATTCTCCTCTTCTTTCTTCTTCTCTTCCTCTTTCTTCTTCTCATCTTCCTTCTTCTTCTTATCCTCTTCTTCCTTCTTCTTCTTATCCTCTTCTTCCTTCTTCTTCTCTTCTTCGGTCTTTGAGCTTATGATCTCTGCATGTTTGTGAACTTTCTTCTTTATATAGGCTAAGAGTTTTGCGGATTCTATCGTCCCTTGTACCGTTAGAGTTTGCGCCTTTGTATCGGTTTTGACAATGTGGATAGCTGCCAAAATAACCAAGTTAGAATCCAAGCCCTGAACTAATGAGTCAAAATAAGATTCTGAAATTTATTGCGAATTCCCCACTTAATTATTTTGAATATTTCTAACGACTCAATCTTACCTTTATGTTTCAAGAGTTTGTGCTGAAGATCTTTGTCACACTGTGCGCAATGAATGTGTACCTTTAGTACTGTCGTACGAATAACGTCCTGTGGATGATTAAAAGTAAACTCACAAATGCTTTCACACACGTATAGGTACATATATATATGGTATGCGATTATGGAAGCAAAATTTTACCTTTTTAATCTCGGTGGTCTTCTTTTCTACCACAGAAGTAGTTGTTGTTGTAGTGGTGGTTTTCTTAACCTCAGAAGGTTTGGGAGAGATGAGCTCAACTTTTTTCTTGCTCCATTTCTCGATTTGTTTGTGAATCTTCACGACTTCTATTTTCCCTTTTACTTTGATCTCGTTCTTCTCCAAATCAAAGTCCACATTTTGAACCCCTACAATATTGTATTATTCTTTAATCAAATTAATGCTACTACATCACTATATATTAATTCTCCACATAATAGTTAAACACCGCGCTTGTGAAGAAATTTATTAGAAAAAACTCTATAGGACATGCGGGAGAAACCAAATGTAAATAACTCTCATGAGATCAACAGTAGATCGACCCATCTCTGAAACTACTTTCTATATGGGAAGACTTGTAATATCTTAAGGCCATCGTCTAGACAATGAAGCCTAACCTTGGAATCGAAGGAGAGGCTTTTTGATGTCGCATGCACATTTCCGGCAGTGAAGGTGAACCTTGTAAACGGCCGTGATGATTTCATCGCCTTTCTCTTTCTTTTCTTCTTCCTCTCCCATTTTTTTTGTTCTACAACTCTAAATTTTAGTTTTGACTGATACGATTATTATTATGTTGTATAGTTTTTCTTTGGTCTGTACAACTGCACGTAGAAAACGCCAAGGAGAAAGGAAATTAGGACTTCAATATAATCACGACAAGAAACAATCTGATATGATCATATAAACTAATGTAATGTAATTTGAAAAATGACAAATTGTTTGACACGTTAAATAGGTTTGGTTTGAGTTTATAGATTCAGTTCATTTACTTGGTTACTAAAAAAAAACATTCATGGGTGTGCGGCGTGTGCTGCACAAACGGAAAAACTTAGAACAGCAAGATATATGTTCCAATGCATGGCATGGTATAGGGATTCACGTTCTATATTTAACGAAGTACAAATAACCACGTCTATAAGCTATTTTAAACCACCGATGCATATGTTTATGAGCCACGAACAAGAGGACTAAGATATGTACTTTCTCAGAATTTAGATCACTGTCATGCTTAATATATAACAGAATACAAGAAAAATCTCAACGGTCATGGTTTTATATATGAAAAAGTCCATTTGATCGTGCCAACCCTTCAATTACTTGGTTGAATTTTGTAAAAGGTGGTTTACCAGTTCCAATGCTATATATTCGTATTTTAGTTTAAATAAGCTAGCTAACAAATTATATATGTGAAAATGATTACCTAAGACACATAACTCATATATGATATTTAAACTGAACTAGAGCCACAAGCTCCAAAAAGAAAAAAAAGAAAATCCAACTAATTGAAGTTTGATCATTGATGATCCAAATTCCAAACCATTTGAAAATGGTCAATTATTTGTTTCGTATGCAAACCTTCAATTTTGAAAGTATTTATGATAATTAACAAATGAAAGAAAACACAAAATCGTTTACATCAAATTTATTACAATCGCAAAGATTTGGATTTGTAGCTTTTAAAGATTGAAATCCAAGCGATTTTTTTTGTCCACATGTTTTTACAAATCGCATACAATAAATTACATCGATGAGTACACAAAACGGTAAAATTCTTTTCGCAAATTTAAAATAAAATAAAAATAAAATATAAGATACAAAAAACAGTATCAACATCTAAAAAATACGGATTTTGTGATTCAATTACAAAAACGATAAAAAATAGTATATACCAATACCCACAGCTGCAATAATACGTGTTTACTAAAAAAAATAAAAAAAATAAAAAAAAAATAAAAAATAAAGCCAATAATAAAGCTTTTCACATGAGCGAAAGAAAAGCCAAAAAAAAAAAAGTCA
>Ga0041059_1000318_pt1 | contig 34639 bp, 28 predicted proteins | sample AraColnosormetaG_FD_56232 | JGI IMG/M metagenome (GOLD analysis project Ga0041059, IMG submission 56232) | Arabidopsis roots microbial communities from North Carolina, USA - Col MF nosort | ecosystem: Host-associated > Plants > Roots > Unclassified | place: USA: North Carolina | collected...
AAAAAAAAAAAAAAAAAAAAAAAAGATACAATACCGGTTTGCATTACAGAGATGAATCATATGGTTTAGTAAACCATATACTCTGTTATCAAAATCAGATGACCTTTTGTTTAGGTCTCAAACCCAACAACACATAATTTTGCTTTCTTCACAGTACTTTGATTTTTTTCTTACAATTATTTAAGTAGATTTGTAAATGAACAAAACTTTATCCTTTAGGGCCAACAATACTCACGACTACTCAGGGCTTTGAATTCGGAAATAAAATCATAGCTTGATTGATTTCAATTTTAATGCCATAAGACAAAATAAAGCTGTTGACAACACTCAAGCTCAATCTAGTATCTAAACAACTCTTTCAAAACATATTTGACTGATTGGTTTTGACCAAAAAAATTGACTGATTGGTTTGTAGTAGATTTTACAATTATTTTGAAGTCTTTTTTTTTTTAAAACCAAAACTTTAGCCAAAGAAAGTTTTGATTAGTTCAACTTTAGAACTCTAGAGAAAGCATATTTTTCGCTGGTTTGTTTTTTAACGATATTTTTTTACTTAGTTTTGTTTTAAATCTTGTCTAGATAATAGGAGATATTTAAGGTATATCTGTTAGCAACATAATCCAGATGAGATTTGTGGAGAGATTCAATAACAAGAATCTTTACTGAATCTAAATCTTTTTCACCCTTAACCCTATAAAAGATTCACCACACCTCCCACAAAACTCTTTATCACACACACAAAAAAATACCTCTCGGATCTTTTCAATGGACGAGATTGTAGAAGACTCGAGCAGAGTCATGGAGATAGAAGGACAGAATGATGATCTGGACCGGTGCGTGGTGGAGGAGGTTGAGCTAACCGTTCCAAAAACCGATGATCCAACGTTACCGGTTCTCACATTTCGAATGTGGACTTTAGGTCTTGGTGCGTGTATCATACTCTCGTTCATAAACCAGTTTTTCTGGTACAGACAGATGCCGTTAACCATTAGCGGAATCTCGGCTCAGATTGCGGTCGTGCCACTTGGTCACCTGATGGCTAAGGTTCTTCCTACAAGGATGTTCTTGGAAGGATCAAAGTGGGAGTTTTCTATGAATCCAGGTCCTTTTAATGTCAAGGAACATGTATTGATCACGATTTTTGCTAATTCGGGAGCTGGAACGGTTTATGCGACTCATATACTTAGTGCAATTAAGCTCTATTATAAGAGATCTCTTCCATTTCTACCGGCTTTTCTCCTTATGATCACAACGCAGGTGATTAATTTTCATCTGCCCTAATATAAGCATAAAACGATTTACATTTTTATTTTATTTTTATTTTCTATTTCGCTTTAGCATGTATTTTAATTTATATTTTTAGTAGATTTATAGATAGAAACTAGACGATAGAATGGTCGACAACTAGATAGTTACAGAATTACTTCGACCATACCAAAACTAAGAGATATATTTCTTCATTAACTTTTAAGTAACTAAACTGAACTTTTGTCTCATTGCAAAGGATACTTGTTGGCTTTGGTTTGAAGTTTGTGGTGATTGGTTAGACTAAAACTTTTTGTTTTGAGACCATTTTTGGGCATTTGTTACAAAAAAAATGTTTACTTTTGGGGAACTTTTTCTTATTTTTGTGACCATGGAATCTCCTTGCAGTTTCTCGGATTTGGGTGGGCTGGTCTATTCCGTAAACATCTTGTTGAGCCTGGTGAAATGTGGTGGCCAAGCAATCTAGTTCAAGTGTCTCTCTTCAGGTTATACTCTTTATTTTACATTTATAAAACAATCATCTTCATGATTAGTCTTCAACTAAATTAGTTCACTAATCATTGCAGTGCCTTGCACGAGAAGGAAAAGAAGAAAAAGGGAGGCATGACCCGAATCCAATTCTTCCTCATTGTCCTTGTTACCAGTTTTGCATACTACATTCTCCCTGGTTATTTATTCACAATGATAACTTCCATCTCATGGATCTGTTGGCTTGGTCCCAAATCGGTTTTGGTTCACCAACTCGGTTCAGGTGAACAAGGTCTTGGTATTGGCGCAATTGGTATTGACTGGGCTACAATTAGCTCTTACCTCGGTAGCCCACTCGCGAGTCCCTTATTCGCTACAATCAATGTAACCATCGGTTTTGTGGTGATCATGTATGTCGCCACTCCAATTTGCTATTGGCTAAATATTTACAAAGCCAAAACATATCCCATCTTCTCAAGTGGGCTTTTCATGGGCAATGGCTCGTCCTATGATGTTTTAAGCATCATTGATAAGAAGTTTCATCTCGACCGAGATATATATGCAAAGACTGGTCCTATCAATATGAGCACTTTCTTTGCAGTCACATATGGTCTTGGGTTTGCTACTTTGTCCGCAACTATTGTCCATGTTTTACTCTTCAACGGAAGGTATTTAACTCTATCAACTCCTCAGAACTACCTAAATTTTACTTTTTAATTTTTTTAGCTGAACTAGATATCCGAGAGTAGTCTTTGGTGAAAGTTTCTAATTAATTTCCTTGCAACTCTCTTTTATTTTCCAGGGATTTATGGAAACAAACAAGAGGTGCTTTTCAGAGGAACAAGAAAATGGATTTCCACACGAGAATCATGAAGAAAAACTATAGGGAAGTTCCTATGTGGTGGTTTTATGTGATCCTCGTACTCAACATTGCGCTCATCATGTTCATATCATTCTACTACAATGCAACCGTGCAGCTACCTTGGTGGGGAGTGTTGCTAGCTTGTGCCATTGCTGTCTTCTTCACTCCGCTTATCGGTGTTATCGCCGCCACCACTAATCAGGTATCTACTTAAAACCAAATATGAAAGTAAAGAAACTGAATAAATTTCTAACAAATTATTTTTGTGAATCTTGTTTTGCTAACTTTATAACAAAATCATGAAAACAATGCACAAATTACTCTAGAAAAACCCTTGAAAAAATAATATTTCATTAAAAGAAGTTTAAAAGAAGTTTTGATTAAAATATCGATATTCTTTTACAAATAATATTTCATTCATCTATGTCTCATTCATTGTCCTTTTACTATTTAGAGCTAGAGCTCTTTTACCTTATTTTTTTGTAAGTGACAACTTTTAATCTAACAAGGCTCCTATTGCTTTAGGAACCGGGTTTGAACGTCATTACGGAATATGTAATCGGGTATCTCTATCCAGAACGTCCGGTTGCTAACATGTGCTTTAAAGTATATGGATACATCAGCATGACTCAGGCTCTAACATTCATCCAAGACTTCAAACTCGGACTCTACATGAAGATTCCTCCTAGAAGCATGTTCATGGCACAGGTTATTGCATCTTAAACCATCATTAGTTATTGGTTTAAACGCGATATAATTATATACTAACACAACATTTTCAGGTGGTTGGGACGCTTGTGTCTGTGGTAGTGTACACAGGAACTGCTTGGTGGTTAATGGTAGACATTCCTCATCTATGTGACAAATCTTTGCTTCCTCCAGATAGCGAATGGACATGTCCCATGGACCGTGTCTTCTTTGATGCTTCAGTTATTTGGGGACTTGTAGGACCACGTAGAATGTTCGGTAACTTAGGAGAATACGCAGCCATAAACTGGTTCTTCCTCGTAGGTGCAATCGCTCCTTTCTTTGTCTGGCTAGCGACCAAAGCATTCCCAGCTCATAAATGGATCTCGAAGATTCATTTTCCGGTCATTTTAGGAGCAACCTCGATGATGCCACCCGCGATGGCGGTTAACTTCACGAGTTGGTGCATCGTTGCATTTGTGTTTGGACACTTTTTGTATAAGTACAAGAGACAGTGGTGGAAAAAGTATAACTACGTTTTGTCGGGTGGTTTAGACGCGGGCACTGCGTTTATGACAATACTTATATTCCTATCGGTTGGACGCAAAGGAATTGGATTGTTGTGGTGGGGAAACGCTGATGATAGCACAAACTGTAGCCTCGCGTCTTGTCCTACCGCTAAAGGCGTTATTATGCATGGATGTCCAGTTTTATGATCTTGTCACTATTAAGTAAAAATCCTTTAGTTTTTCTTTTGGAGTTAGTTGGTTTATTTTTTATTTGGTTTTGTACAGAGCTCTACAACAGCTTGAATATTATTTATTTTTAGAATCGTTTTTATGTATATATAAAAATAAATATGATGGATTTTCATTTCTATGTACTTAACAAAACAAATTTCGTCCTTTCTCAACATAACTATGATGGATTTTCATTTCTATGTACTATATTATTAAGTACAAATTAAAAAGCCTTTAGTTTTCATTTGGAGTTAGTTGGTTTATTTTTTATTTGTTACATACAGAGCTTACAGTAGCTTGAATATATATATGTTGGAAGGTGATCAATAACTAAGTAATATGAAATAAGACTTATTTAAATAAGATTGAAGATTAAATAATTACAATTTTTGTTTGAATTTAGTTAATAAGATATTTAAAATATGAAATAAGACTTATTTAAATAAGATTTAAGATTATATTTCTTAAGAATTGATTATACATGTTATACATATAAATATATATTTATTAAACATTAAAGTTTAATAATTTTTGGTTTATTTGATTCAGTTTGTTTCGGTTACAGTAAAGTTGGTTTATGCGTCTTTATGTTTGGTATAGTTTGAGAACAAATTTCAATCTGGTTATGCTTTGATCGAGTTAGATTGTTTCGATTCAATTACGGTTTACTCGGTCCTCCCCTTTATGAGTCCTTGAATCAAATTTTAAAGGCTCTCTTACCAAGAATCAAAATTTTTGAAAACAGAAAAACATTAAAACAATATGTAAATGAAAATTAGGATTAGCACAAATTCTCGAAGTTTTATTTGCATCTTACTTCAACATTTGTTAAAATATAAAGGACGTTCATCATTTGCAAATAAAGCAGATATTTTCTTAACCAAAACCAAAAGAAACATTTCTATCCATAAATTTAGAATATATGTTTCCTTAAGATTATTTTTACAGTCAATGCTAATCTGCAACAAACAAAAAAGTCTTATTTTGTTGTGTATCCGTAGTATACTTCCTTCTATAAAAACTATCAATAAAGATTTGATACCAAAATTAACAAAAGAAGATTCATTGAAATACTCTACTATATTTCTTCACCCAAATGTCTCAAATTATAATTCAATCTGGTTTCATTCAGGATCTCAACACACACAACTAGAGGAAGCAAAAACTTTTCTCTGTGAGTATATATTTTGTTATTTCCTCTGTTTTGTTTCATATTTTTAATTGCAAATCTTAAGAACGGTTACATAAACACACGATCACACAAACACATAACAATCCGTTTTTTATTTCATGCATATCATAGAGACAAAAACAGAACACCAATCCTCTGTTTCTGAAGACCGATGAAAGACTTTACAGATACAATATCGGAGTCGGAGTGCGACGATGAGATAAGTATAGTTCCACAAGTGGAACTAACGGTGCCCAAAACCGACGATCCAACTTCACCGACGGTTACGTTTAGGATGTGGGTTCTTGGCATAACCGCTTGTGTTCTCTTGTCATTTCTTAACCAGTTTTTCTGGTACAGAACCAATCCTTTGACCATCTCCTCTGTTTCGGCTCAGATTGCTGTTGTTCCCATTGGTCATCTCATGGCTAAAGTTCTTCCCACAAGGAGATTCTTCGAAGGGACGAGGTGGTCTTTCACGATGAATCCTGGTCCCTTTAGCACCAAGGAACATGTTCTTATAACTGTGTTTGCAAACTCAGGCTCTGGGGCTGTTTACGCTACTCATATTCTTAGTGCTGTTAAGCTTTATTACAAGAGAAGGCTTGATTTCTTACCCGCTTTGCTCGTTATGATCACCACTCAGGTAAAAATTGATAGCTTTGCAATTCGTAATTTGTAGGTTTAGGGCTATGTGAACTGAGAGTTTTATTTTCCCTGTTTCTTGTGCTGCAAGGTATTGGGATTTGGTTGGGCTGGTTTGTATAGGAAACATTTAGTTGAGCCAGGTGAAATGTGGTGGCCAAGCAATCTCGTTCAAGTGTCTCTCTTCAGGTAACGGTTCTTTCTAATGATTCTCTTATATGTTTTGATTAAGCATTTCTAAAAGTATCTGATTTTGATTATACACAGAGCATTGCATGAGAAAGAGAACAAATCGAAATGGGGAATTAGTCGAAATCAGTTCTTTGTCATCACTCTCATCACTAGCTTCTCCTATTATCTCCTACCTGGTTATCTCTTCACGGTCTTAACCACCGTCTCTTGGTTATGTTGGATTAGCCCTAAATCGATTCTAGTAAACCAGCTTGGTTCAGGGTCAGCAGGTCTTGGTATCGGTTCCTTTGGTCTGGACTGGTCAACCATCGCGTCATACCTTGGAAGTCCACTCGCTAGCCCATTCTTTGCCTCTGCAAATATTGCGGCCGGGTTCTTTCTTGTGATGTACGTAATCACACCTCTCTGTTACTATCTTGATTTGTACAACGCCAAAACCTTCCCAATCTACTCCGGTAAACTCTTTGTAGCCAGTGGGAAAGAATACAAAGTAACGAGCATCATCGATGCCAATTTCCGCCTGGATCGTCAGGCTTACGCAGAGACCGGACCAGTCCACATGAGCACTTTCTTTGCCGTGACCTATGGACTAGGTTTCGCGACCTTGTCTGCTAGTATTTTCCATGTCCTGATTTTCAACGGCAAAGATCTCTGGACTCAAACCAGAGGAGCGTTTGGAAAAAACAAGAAAATGGATATACATACAAAGATCATGAAGAGGAATTATAAAGAAGTTCCTCTCTGGTGGTTCCTTTCGATTTTCGCGGTGAATCTTGCAGTTATTGTCTTCATATGTATTTACTATAAGACACAGATTCAGCTTCCATGGTGGGGAGCTTTCTTGGCTTGTTTGATAGCTATCTTCTTCACTCCTCTCGTTGGTGTGATCATGGCCACTACTAACCAGGTTAGAAGAGAGATTCACATGCTTATAACTTGGCTTCAAAAACCGGCTATGATTAACAAAACCATGATTCTGTTCTTTGTTTTGTTAGGCTCCGGGTCTGAACATTATCACGGAGTACATAATTGGATATGCATATCCAGAGAGACCAGTTGCTAACATATGCTTCAAGACTTACGGATACATCAGCATGTCTCAATCTTTGACTTTCCTCTCTGATTTAAAGCTTGGAACTTACATGAAGATCCCACCAAGAACCATGTTCATGGCACAGGCAAGTCTAAATAGTTTATGTGTGTCACATAAATATCTCTAAAACATTTGTCAAAATTGTTGTTGTTTTCACAGGTTGTGGGCACTTTAGTTGCAGTTATCGCTTACGCAGGCACGGCTTGGTGGCTAATGGCTGAAATCCCAAATCTCTGCGACACTAATCTGCTTCCACCGGGAAGTCAATGGACTTGTCCATCGGATCGAGTCTTCTTCGACGCATCAGTGATTTGGGGACTAGTAGGACCAAGAAGAATGTTTGGTGATCTTGGAGAATACTCGAACATAAACTGGTTCTTCGTAGGAGGTGCAATAGCTCCAGCATTGGTATACTTAGCCTCAAGACTCTTCCCAAACAAGAAATGGATCTCAGACATTCACATCCCTGTTCTGATTGGAGCCACAGCTATAATGCCACCAGCTTCTGCGGTGAACTTCACGAGCTGGCTCGTTATGGCGTTTGTGTTTGGACATTTCGTGTTTAAGTACAGAAGAGAATGGTGGCAGCGATATAACTATGTTCTGTCTGGAGGAATGGATGCAGGAACTGGATTCATGTCAGTGCTTTTGTTTCTTGCGTTGCAACGTAGTGAGATTGCGATTGATTGGTGGGGAAATTCTGGAGAAGGTTGTCCTGTTGCTAAATGTCCAACTGCTAAAGGTGTTGTTGTTCATGGTTGTCCTGTTTTCTAAAACCAAGATTCTCCTGTATTCCTTGTAGCACATTATCCATTACAACGTTTGTAATCTGTTTCTATAAATAAAGCTGCTTATTCAGTAACATAAGACAACAAAAAGTACATTTATAGAAGGAGAAGAAGACAATGGAAGTCACAAGAATCCAAACAAAGCCAAACAACATTTGGGTCGTTGAACAAACTACGAATATCACTACAAGTCCCAACCAATTTGCATACAGAAAGTCTTGAAAAGGCTTTACAAAGTTCTGAAAAATAATTTTTCTCTTCTCTTTTGTTTTGTACACATCAAGATGTCTCTTCCTTGAGCCTGTACAACGTGATTTCTTGCTGCTTGAAGTAACGGCGATCCTCTTCATCCACCAGCACAAGATTTAGATAATACTTTACGCTGAATTTGTTGTTTATGTTCTTATGCGTTGGTGTCAGATCGTATGGTGTCAAGAACACTCTTACAGGTATCGATTCGCCTGCAACAATGGTCTCAATACTTGGTTACAGAAACTAGTAATAGGTCCGAATGAGTTTTGTAACATATGATGAATATACATACCTCTAACTGGAGCACCATCCATTAACTCAAATTTGGCTAGTGTTTCTGTTTCGACGTGAGTATTAGCTCCTGCTCCAGTTGATTCTCGCCGTCTTATCTCAAGATCCATATTCTTTATCTTGATTCTCACCAGAAGAAAGTATATTTTCCCAAGGATAACATCTTTTAGGTGATACCTGCATCGAGAGCATACAGAATTAGCTACTGTTTTATATTTTCCACATCGCTCGAAACCCAAAGTTACGAAAATCAGTTTATCTTACTTGCTTTTATTGTACTCAAACTCGATATGCAGACAGTCCTCGATTCCAACTTCCATCTGTACAATGGGTAAGGGTCCAATGGAATTAAGCGTATCTAATGCTAATAAGGAAATGGAATATCAAAAGGCCATTCACTATCAAAAGCAAGAGCGGTAAGAAATCAGTAAACTTGAATCATATCAGAACTCACCTTAATGCTATTATTGATTGGAGGAAGCGGAACATAGTTACGGACCTGTTTCAAACCAATTAAAAAAGAGCTAAGTTTATCTTAAGGACTATTGTGTCACGAAGATATATATACACACAAGTGAAGAAAAATACCACAAAGTCCTGGTATTCCACGATGCTTCCAGCATAACCACGTGTGACTGTTACTTTGAGGACATACCTGAAGGAAACAGAAACAAAAACAATGTACACAATAAGCAACAATTAGGGACTTAATATATTGTTTCAATCTGATGTCAAAGAATAACAAGATCATACCTTAGGCGCACGTTCACGCCATTGTATGTCTCATATGGCATCTCAACGCTCGAAAATTCAAAAGGGTATGTCTTTCTTTCATATATTTCTCCAGGTACATCAATCTCACGCACTACATATTAGATATACAAACCAGAACGATAGTTGGGTCAATCAACGACTACTGATGAAAACAACACAGCCATGTCATAATGGAATTTTTGACTCACCCAAGGAAGTGAAGTCATAAAAGTTTCCTCTGTCAAAGTACATTTCTGTTAAAAAAGAAACAACAGAGTCGTCGATAAACATATAAAGACATGAGTTAGAAACCAGATAACAGAACCGACATAATTCACAGTATTTGCAGACCTATTTGACCAAGAAGCTCAACTTTTACACCATTATGCTCCACTTTTTTCCCTTGATATGGTTCAATGTTAATCTGAGAGAGACAAATTACGAAAAAAAACACTCCTATAAAAGCAATTCCATAAAGCTCCTGATAACTAGAGATGACAACAAAACCAAGTACCTTCCCAGCAATAGTTTCTTGACTCTGGAAAAGTGGATTCATAACTATTTGTCCATTATCTTTCTTAGTGGGTACCTAACGCAACAGAGACCAAGTAGATACGATAAGAAAACCTATACCCTAAAGTCCGGGAACAATTAATCCGTAAGATAAACGTAAAGAGCGATGTGTACCTGTTTACGGTTTTTCCCATCAGTAAATGTGATTGAAATATTACATGCTGGCTTGAAAGCTCCAAGAAGATAATTCTGTGATATTAATCCCCAAAAAAGGTATAAACTTTAGTAACAATTACAGAAACAACGACACTAAGCAAATAAGAGAAATTTTGTTGAAACCAACACTTACCATGATAAGAAGATTCAATTCCCGATCACAAAAAAAAAACTGTTCAGAGCATAAGAATCCAACAAATGAGACAAAATTAGTGGCATTTTCAACTTGAAACACCAGAAAGGTTTGGTTTCTAAGCTAGAGCTGATTCAAATTAGGAAACAGAGATAAACCCTAATCTCAATTCATGAAAAAGTAATCAAACAAACACCAGAGAAGACCAAATCAAATGGTAATGATTCAACGATGAGAAACCAGACTTGATAGAGACCAAACTGAGATCCACAAAGTTTAGATTCGAATGAACAACTAAGAAATTGTGTACCTTTCTGTAGTGAAATCAAGGGTTTATTTCAATCGGAGAGAGACGAAGAAGAATCGATCAAATCGACGAAGATTCTGACAGTTGGGTTCGAGACGATCAACAGAGTCACGAAAAAAAAAAGTCTTTTCTTTTGTATCAACTTGATACACAAGCCCATTTATATTATAAGTACCGATCAAAGCCCAGATAATACCATTGACATAAACAGGAAAACGGCTAAAATCAACCTGAACTATTTGCATGCGGTGTTTTTATACCCAGATTCAAATGTATGGTCGTTTCCTATCCGAAGTGATTAAATATTCAAATTCACAACCTGAACTTATCAATATTAGGCCAAAATCAACATTGACTTTTATAGTGTTAGTAAACCATTGATTTCTTATGACTAAGCATATATTGCTACGATGATGTGGTGTTATACGGGCTGATTTGCATCTGATTATTCCCAAATTTGAAGCTTTAAAAACTCATTTTCGTAAAACCAAATTTGAATTTCATCAGAGTAACATAAGAACTTGCTGGATCCGAGTGGTCAAAAGTGAAATATTCTCGTCTTGAGGTTGCAGGTTTGAATATGCTTGTTACAATTTTACATTTTTTTGGAGATTTTTGCCACGTTTTCCTGTATAACATCACATCATCGCAATAATAACGGTTGACTAACATTGTTAAAGTCAATGTTGATTTGACCTAATATTGATAAGTTCATGTTGCGAATTTGAATATTTAATCACTTCGGATAGGAAACGACCATACATTAGAGTCTGGGTATAAAAACACCGCATACAAATAGTTTAAGTTGATTTTGACCGTTTTCCCTGACATAAACATCCATAAATCTTATAAACATTCTAAAGATGTCATTTTTACAAAGAAGAAAAAGAAAAGCTAACATTTTTATTCAAAATTTGAAGAAAACCAAATTGGTAAATGTATAGATCATTGCTTGAACGAGACATGAATTAAATTTTCTAAAAACATCTTACGGCAACAATGCTCCAACTTATTCAGAGAAATATGAGGTTTACAAAAAGTGTATATTCTTGGGTTGTACTCTTTTTGGACTATACGAAGCTCTAGTGAAGAGTTTGCTTCTATTCCGAATCTCCTTCTGAAGGATGTTGTTGATATGAATCCTGAGAATCTGGCTGAATGTTTCTAAGCTGCGAGACAAAAAGCTTGGAGATGCCGTTTATAGCTGCTTGGACCTCATCGGCATTGCTTGGACTTCCCCAGACAGAAGATTGAGAGCTTAAACCAGTGTACTCGCTTGCAGCAACTTGTGTCTTCTTTGAGGTAGCAAGAACCTTCTCCAAGTCCAGTTGTGTCAATGGTCTAGGAACCTGTGAAATGTAGGTAACTCAAAGATGTCATTACTTAAAAATCAGGTGGATGAAGGGAACATTGACATTCCCTAAAAAACGGTTTATCACTTACAGAAACTCGTTTGCCCTCTTTCTCTGCCTCTAGGATTTCTCGGATTGGGAAGTAAGCTGCTTTTTTGCAGAGTTCAAAAATATCTGATCCGGTATAGTCCTCACATAAACGAGCTATACGATCATAGTTAATATCTGATTCAACACTCTCTCCTTTCAAAACAACTTTCAATATTTGCGCTCTCTCCTGGCAATCAGGCATCCCGATCTCAAATGACTGAGGAAAACGCCTCAATATCGCTTCATCGAGCTCTGATGGTCTGTTAGTTGCAGCAAGAACCATCACCCTCGCATTCTCTATAAAACCAAAACATCAAACCTCAGACTGTACATAGTTCACATGGCTAAACAGAACAATGAGGACAAGAATTTCAACTCACGGTCTGTAGTAAATCCATCCCATAAAGCCATAAACTCGGTCTTCATATTCGACATTGCTTCATTATCAGTCGACCGTCGCTGGCCAAGAAAGCTATCCACCTCATCGATAAAAATAATAGCAGGTTGGAGTTTATACGCCAAGCTAAACACAGCAGACACTGAAGAAAACATAAATCAGTAACACAACCAATAGACAGGTAATGTAATCTCCAAATCTACACCTACCAAGCTTCTGTGCATCACCAAACCACTTGCTCATCAAATTAGAAACCTTTACATTAATAAAAACAGCTTCAGACTCTCTCGCAATCGCTTTAGCAAGCATAGTCTTCCCAGTTCCAGGAGGACCATACAACAAAACACCCTTTTGAGGACCCAGTAACTTCCCATAAGCAAAAAGCTCAGGTCTTTTCAATGGTAGAATCACAAGCTCATACAAAGCTTGCTTAATTGACTCCAATCCTCCAATAGAACCAAATTCAACATCTATGTGTAATGGGTTTATTACATCACACGCAATCACATCCTGTTTTCACAATAAACAATTGAAAAGATTGGATTTTGAATACGAATTCAATCAATTAGAGAACTGTATAGAATCAAAATTACCTCGTATTGATTGGTTTGAATAAGAGGACGACCCAAACGTTTGGCGATTTCTCTTTTGTGCTCGAGAGACTTTTTAGCGGCGTCACGGTTCGGGTCAAGTTGACGGAGACCAACGTAGAGAACCAAGCTACTCAATGCAGCACTAGCGACGTAAAGTATCAATTGTTCTATGAAATTTGAATCCTTTCTCCCTGAAGATCTCTTCATATCTTTGGATTTGGGAATCAGAGAAGATTCAAAACGAAACCCTAATTCTTGAAGAGCGTTCGTTTGGGGTTGAGGATAGGGAAAGGAAGAAGAAAGCTCTAAACTGGAAATTACAGGAAAAGAACAGTTGGTGGCATTATCGTAATATCGTTGAGAATTGTGTGCATATTGGTAATTGTTTTGGAACTGGCTTAATAGGCCTTGTGTGGTGTTTCGCCAATGGATCTGAAATTTAAAGCCCTTCGAAAGCCCAATTTCTAATATTATAAGATTTTGTGAATTCTGTTTTTGTTACAAAAGTAGCATTTGGAAAAAGTCGACTCCTGAAAAATAGTCTCTGTAGTATTTCCTTAATTCCTTTATATATCTATTATTCAATACTCACTACACAATTATTTATTTCTAGATAAGATGCAAGACATACTATAGCTACTACAAGTGCAAGAGTGTTTATCGAGTTATCCTTACACGTTTCGTTGTTTCATCTCCCGTGCACTCTTTTTCGTACTATAATGGAAGTGAAAGAGTCATTGAATGATATATGTAAGAGATTTGACCTTAGCATGCATCTAACACGTCAACTTCAAACTAAATTAATATATCACAAATCAAATCCAAAACGTAAAATAATGTTCTCCTCGTCATGACTATATCTCTATGGATTATTCAACTTCTTTTACTTTGATCGTGAGGAATTTCATATGGAGATAAACTTTTTTTTCGTCAATCTTGTACAGTTAAACATTTTCCGCTAGTTAAAGAAATTCTCGTAACGGAGTATGAAATTTTTTGTGACCACATATCATCGTAGAAATTTAGACAAACAAAATTAAGAGGATGAGAGACTCGATGACTTTTATTGTATTTCAATAACAATAGAACCATGAAAAAAATACGTGCACTTACACAAGAAGCAGCCAAGCAGGTGGCCTAGAATAAAAAAAGGCGTTTGGTGTTCAATATTTTTCATCCATTTGATATTTTTATTTCTTCTCTTTCTACATACATCGAATGTTTATCTTTTAAACTTACCAAATGGATTAAAATATCGAATACAAAAGCGCCATCAATGATGATCAGAAAGTGGTTTTGGCATGGGAATCAAAATGCACGTGGCTTTCCGAGAAAGAGCGCGTTAGACAAACGCAGATCTAAAAGACCACGTGAGAATCAGCAAACAAGCAAGGTTGTGAACAATACACTGACTTCAAAATTGCGTTTCTTCTCAACCGCATCCACCATGTTTTATCATTTATTCACCAGAAAAGAAAAAGAAACAGAGATGTTGATCATGCATGTTGTTACCATTCGAAACGCTAAATTTGTTTGAAACAAATAAAAAAGAGCACCAAGTTCTTAGCCTTCCACTTGTCATTTGTCACTTTATGTTTGGGTTCTGATATTCCATTTTTATGCTTTATATATCTCAAACCAAACACATATATAGTTGGGGATGCATTATTATCCACTAGAATATTAAGAATGTTGACTATAGACAACTGTATGACATTTGAGTCTTTGAGAACTGCGAAATGGATTGATCGATGAATTTTTTAAAAATGTAGACCTAACTATATAATATCTTACAACTTTTTTAGTTTGGCCTTCCATTATCAAATAGTCTAATATTTTTTTAATAAATAAATAATAAGACTAAATAATTTGGGAGACTGACCAAAATAACGAATATTATAAGATCGATGGAAAATGGTTTAGGAAAAAAAAAATTAGACTCCTTTTTAGTTTTTAGTTTACAAAAATACATTGATGGCTGCTAAAATACATATATCCAGACGGAACTGGGACATGTAGGGATATTGAATGACAAAAGTACTTTGTGATAAGATATGAATAAATAAACCGAGCAAGTTGATAATATATTTTGTCAAATTCGTTGAAGCTAAATAAATATTACACTGTGAAAAATAAGTAGAATAGTGGTCCATACATTCTTACAGAATTTACTATATGTTGAATTCAAATCTCTCACAATGCTAATATCAATATAAATACGATAGAAAATGAAAATGACATGTTTTATTCTTCAATAACTGGTGTGTAAAAAAGTATCGTATGAAAATAACTGAAAGTGCCATTTTATACCAAATCATAGTTGCTTGGTGCGTATCGTTTGGCATAAAGTGAACTATAATTTAGATGTGAAGGTCCAATATTCCCAAGAGGCGAAGACAAAAATTGGGTAGACTTAAAAGAGTCAATTGATCAAACATGAACTGAACTTGGGTAAGATCATACTTTCAATCATTAGAAAGGATCCACCGAGAGGTCTAGCTATGAAGATAGGCATGGTCAAGCTGAGAAGGTTAGGACGTAATTAGTAAATCTTGGTTATAGATAGATAGTCATATGGTTGATCTTGCTTTCTCACACTTAACACCATCAGTTGAATCCAATGTTAAAAATAGGTAATTCTCAGATGCAGTACCTCATAAATGTTGTAAAAAAGTCATAAATAATTATTCAAAGGAATGCATGGAAGAAGTGAATTACATATTTTTAAAAAAAATATAGGAAAAGAAAAGTAAAGTTCGTACAAAAGAGAGTAGTATTATTCTCTTTTTCTTCTCCATAGGGCCTCGTAATATCTACTTAGCATACGAGGACACATTAATATTCGATCATGTATATATATGCCTACGACTACGAGACATTCGAAAGTTATTGTCTAGTGGTTTGTATTCACACAATTTCCGTGTTAACAGTTTTAGTTCCATTTCCTTCATATAGAGATCTAAATGATACTACTACATATCATTTAGTTTAAGGAAGGACGATGTAAGAAAATAAAAATCTAATATACGAGAGAATTGTAACACGTTCACTTCATAACTAGCTAGCTAGTGGTACTTACCAGTTACTACCCCAACTCTAGTCAACACTACATTAAATACTATAATGTGAACAAAATTATTTTGAACCAACGGCTGTTACAGTAGTTTATTCAACTTTATCAACCAATGCATTAAATTGAACATATTTCTGGCCGATTGAAATAGGTTGGGAACGATCTTATAAAATTCAGTCTTAAACAAGTCTTGGTTTTCAAAAATGCAAATTCATTCGTATGTTCTTGGCAAAAAATGGTTTAATTGGTTTGATCTGATCTTATCCTATCACGCAGGATTGGTGTAATATAACGCACCAAATTCGGCCAGGAAACGTCCGAATATAATAGTCCAATTCTACTTATGAATTTGACGTGTTGACGTAAAGAATCAAAAGTCGAACTTATTGAATAATTTATTCGACTTTAATTTTCTTTTGGGGTTTTGGTATGTTTGTGACCACATGGTATGGAGTTGACATTTACCATTTTCTTGATTGACTACCTAAGAAAATTTTAATTATTATTCACATTATGGAGAGTTATGTTTCCATATTTTGGCTTTAATATTAATCATGTGGTCAATAAAATAAAGAGGATAGTTATGGCATAAGATTGTCCATAATGTCATCATCTTGTTTAGTAAAAGACAGTCACATGAACCGGAATCTCGGTTTACCAAACTTTTCACTTTTTCAGTTTCACATGAATGTCACCAGATTCATTGAGTTAAACATGTATTTTAATACTATAAAAGGTTAATTAGTTATGATATCATATTTATGACTTTTAAAAGACTTTTGATATTGTAATCTGTAACTAGTTATAAGTTAACCATCTCTTATAATTAGAACAAAAAAAAACTTAATTATGGATGAACTGATTTTAATGGAAAAAATATTTAGAAATAGAAATACATTCATAATTTATATCTAAGTCTAACCAAAACACAAATCTAAAGTTACGAATAAATCATTTCAAGTGTAATTTTACTAACTATTTGACTCCTAATCTTATTTCATCACCTAAACTCCTAATTGTTATATATTTATGAGAGATAATGACATTTGTTCCTCTACATACTAATCTAATGGTTGAATAGTCATGTGTTTGACAAACTTATAAAGTTTGATTTTTCGTATGTGACATTTAGTTATACATCCATAAATTATATAACTTTCTTAGTGAGATATATGAAGGTTATATATGTGGAGTATATTCTTAATAATTAATTGTTACCCTACTTTTTTTCTTTTCGGTGACGTAACTTTTATAAAGTTTAACCCCTTAATGATTATTGTACTACATAAACCCCAAAACTCTTTTCTCTTTTCTTTTTTCTTTGTGTAGTACTGATATCAAGTCAACGTGCGGTACATAAGAACCCAAGATCCCATAAATAAATTCTTCTTGGTTTTAAGCTTTCTTCTTCATCTCTACTTCTCTATATAACTTTGAGTAGTCTCACCAAAGTCCATTTTTAAAAAATCAACTATACCATTTTTAGCTATTCTTTGGTCTTCGTTTCGTGTAAGCATTCAATGTTTTTTTTCTTTTATCTCTTTGGGAAACGGGAGTGTGGTCTTCGTGTGTGTGTCCCTGTTTCATTAACCAGTTACGTTTCATTCTCTTCTTTTCTTACGTTTACTACAGATTTCAGAAAGAAAAAAAAGTGTTTGAAGCAAAAGAGATTAATGGCAGATTCTTGAGTCATTAACTTTTTTCTAATTCTTTTAATTAGATCTCTGAACATAAGAGATAACTTGCGTCATTATTCTATGGTTATAAAGATTATGCACTTGATTAAAATAATCTCTAGTTTTCCTTTTTCTCATTTGCTAAGCAACTGTTTCTTTTTCTTCTTCTTCTTCTTCTTCAGATAATTATGCTTGGGAGTGGAAAGCAAGAAAAATTCTAAACTTTATATAAAATTCCCAGAATCAATTGATCCAAAAAGAGGTACCATTTTTTTCCTCTCGTCATTTTCCATAAAAGTAAGCTTTTGATTGATATTTAATTATTAAAAGAATCTGTCTTTTGGGTTTTTGTTTTGACAAATTTTTGTTTTTTCAGTATTGTCAAAAAAGATAATCAAGAAGAAGAAACTCTGTTTTTTTGTTCTGTTCTTGGAAAAAAATGAGGAGTATGATGATGGAGAGAGAGGGAAGGAATGAGATAGAAAGAGAAGTAATAGATGACTTGGAAGAGACGCAAAACGAAGGAGATGATTTCAAGTCAATACCTCCATGGAAGGAACAAATCACTTTCAGAGGAATTGTTGCAAGTTTAATCATTGGTATAATCTACAGTGTGATCGTGATGAAACTAAACCTAACAACAGGTTTGGTCCCAAACCTAAATGTCTCTGCAGCACTTTTAGCCTTTGTCTTCCTTAGAAGCTGGACCAAGCTGTTGACCAAAGCCGGGATTGTGACTAAACCGTTCACTAAACAAGAGAACACTGTTGTCCAAACATGTGCTGTTGCTTGTTACAGCATTGCAGTTGGAGGTTCAGTGAATTTTGACCAGTTGTTTTGACTGTTTGATCAGTTTTTGTTTGGGGTTGGATCATTGTTTTGAGCTATGTGTTTGTGTGATTTGCAGGTGGGTTTGGTTCATACCTTCTTGGTTTGAACAGAATTACTTATGAACAGTCAGGAGGAACTCACACTGATGGGAATTATCCGGAAGGCACGAAAGAGCCTGGAATCGGTTGGATGACCGCTTTCTTGTTCTTTACTTGCTTTGTTGGTCTTTTAGCATTGGTTCCTCTAAGAAAGGTAGAGATTATTTAAGATTCTGTCTCATTGAATTTGTAGTTAGAGATGTTGCGGTAGGCCAAAGTTTGCGGGTCAGTCCGGCCCATATAAGTGTGATATGGGCCTGGCCAAACCCGCTATAGCCAACATAGGACGGAGATTAATATTGGCCAAGTTTGGACTATTAATCCCCTGTTGGCTGGTTTGGGTCTACATTGCTAAGTGTTCATTATGCTTCTTTTTTTGGTTAACCAGATCATGATCATAGACTACAAGCTGACATATCCAAGTGGAACAGCTACCGCGGTTTTGATCAACGGTTTCCACACTCCTAAAGGCAATAAAATGGCCAAGTATTAACTCGATTTTTTGGCAGTCTCTTAGCTCTCTTTCACCACTAATTCTAGAGTTTTTGATTTAAATAAAATCTGTTTATATGCAGGAAACAAGTGTTTGGGTTTGTGAAGTACTTCTCATTTAGCTTCATTTGGGCTTTCTTCCAATGGTTCTTCTCTGGTGGTACAGAGTGCGGTTTCATTCAGTTTCCAACTTTCGGGTTAGAAGCTTTGAAGAACACGTGAGTATTATTCTTAGTTCTATTGACTGTTTATATATCAACAGATAGAAACAGAATCTTGATGATCTTGAAAAAACTTGACAGATTCTACTTCGACTTTAGCATGACATACGTTGGAGCAGGAATGATCTGTCCCCATATTGTCAATATATCTTTGCTTTTTGGCGCGGTTCTGTCTTGGGGAATCATGTGGCCACTCATTAAAGGTCTTAAAGGAGATTGGTTCCCATCAACTCTTCCTGAAAACAGCATGAAGAGTCTCAATGGTTACAAGGTTCCATACAAAAAACACTAGTACTCTACAATAAACTCCGCCCTTTCTTTCGCGTACTTTCGTTCTTAATTTGTTCATAACTCTTTAGGTGTTTATATCAATCTCATTGATCCTCGGAGACGGGCTTTACCAATTCATCAAGATACTTTTTAAGACAGGAATAAACATGTACGTCAAGTTAAACAATCGCAACTCTGGGAAATCTAGTAAGTATACACCAAAAAAACTATAGAAAAATCGTCATTTCAATAATGTATTATCTGATGTTCAAACGTAAATCGCAGATTCGGAGAAAGATAAGCAATCTATTGCAGATCTTAAAAGAGATGAGATCTTTGTAAGAGACAGCATTCCATTATGGGTTGCAGCAGTAGGATACGCAGCGTTCTCTGTTGTCTCGATCATCGCGATCCCTATAATGTTCCCCGAGCTGAAATGGTACTTCATAGTCGTAGCTTACATGTTAGCTCCATCGTTAGGTTTCAGTAACGCTTATGGAGCAGGGCTAACAGATATGAACATGGCTTATAACTATGGTAAAGTCGCTCTGTTTATCTTAGCCGCTATGGCAGGGAAACAAAATGGTGTAGTCGCGGGACTTGTCGGATGCGGGTTGATAAAATCGATTGTATCGATTTCTTCTGACCTAATGCACGATTTCAAGACAGGACATTTGACTCTGACTTCACCTAGGTCGATGCTTGTGAGTCAAGCGATCGGTACAGCGATCGGATGCGTTGTGGCGCCTCTAACTTTCTTCTTGTTTTATAAAGCTTTCGATGTCGGGAACCAGGAGGGAGAGTACAAAGCTCCTTACGCTTTGGTATACAGAAACATGGCAATTCTTGGAGTTGAAGGTTTCTCTGCTTTGCCTCAACATTGTTTACAGCTTTGTTACGGGTTTTTCGCATTCGCGGTGGCGGCAAATCTCGTTAGGGATAGGTTACCGGATAAGATAGGGAATTGGGTTCCATTACCGATGGCAATGGCGGTTCCGTTTCTTGTTGGAGGGTACTTTGCTATTGATATGTGTGTGGGAAGTTTGATTGTGTTTGCTTGGAATATGAGAGATCGAGTTAAAGCCGGTTTAATGGTACCGGCGGTTGCTTCCGGTTTGATATGTGGAGATGGTCTATGGATTTTGCCGTCGTCGGTTCTTGCTTTGGCCGGCGTTAGACCTCCTATATGTATGGGCTTCATGCCGAGTAAATATTCGAGTTAAAGATAGCTTTTTACGAGTTTTTACTTTTTTGTGTAGCGACAAAAAAATTAGCTAAAGAATTGTGGAAACAAAAAAAACAGTTTATATAGGAATTGTACTTTGTAAGTTTGTATACACAATAAAGTAATAAACTAGTCTCTCAATTCTATTTAAAAATCCATGTCCCAAGTAACTTCTCCCCAAAAAGAAACTCAATATTTTAGAATAAGGTCAAATGGAATTAAATTCCAGAAGATATTTGCCAAAATAGTGATAAAAATACGGTTAAATTGGTATATGTTTTTACTGACAAAAGGCAAGATTCTTCTATTTTAAGATTTATTTCTTTCTTTGAAATCTGCTAAACGTTGTTAGATCACACTTTATGTGTCTGTTTTTTTTTTTGTCAATTCAGCACACGTCATATTTGTATTTTTCAAAGTACCAAACGTGGACCAAAATAAAATCTCGTCAAAAATGGAAACCAAATTTTAATTTGATTTGCACAAAGCCCAATTTGATTTGTTTAAAGTCAAAGCCCAACTTGACCAAAACTACCCCTGCTCATCCAAACCCTAAGCAAAATATCGAGGGTAGTTTCGTATTTTGTTTATATTGAACACAATTAAGTAGGTGAGGAACCTCTATTTCTTCCGTCTTCTGCTGATTTCTGAGCTTCGGAGCTATCGAAAATTCTGAATCTGAAAGGGTAAAGATCCCATCTTTTTCCAAAAATCGATAAGGGAATTAGTATATTCGTTCATTCATCATCGTTCTGATGATTTCGATTTGAATCTGTATCTAGTACTCTGTATTATCAGAAATTTTGATTAGTAGCTTTGATGTGTTCTTGTTTTGCAGTTTGAGTGAAGATGTCTTCAGATCGGAAGGTTCTAAGTTTTGAAGAAGTTTCAAAGCACAACAAAACTAAGGATTGTTGGCTTATTATTTCCGGCAAGGTTAGATCTTGTCTCTTTGTTTGAGAACATCTCTGTTTTTTGACGAACTTAGTTCTCTTCCGCCATTGATTTGTGTCAAAGCTTCGATTTTAAAGTTGTAGAGTTGGATTGTTACTGTTAGAAGCTTTAATCGAGCCCCTCGTAGATTTAGTTGATTCTATGTTAATTCACACTAGAGAAACAGAGTTTGTGTCTACTACTTGGTTATGATCTGTGATTGTTGCGTTCTTTAGGTGTATGATGTGACTCCATTCATGGATGATCATCCTGGAGGCGATGAAGTCTTGTTGTCCTCAACAGGTATAAAACTTGTGTTTCTCTCTGATTCAAGGCGGATTTGAAGCGGCTCGGTGACTGTTTCTGTTCTGATGTGGTGTTTTGTTTGCAGGGAAAGATGCTACAAATGATTTTGAAGACGTTGGTCACAGCGACACTGCAAGGGACATGATGGACAAATATTTCATTGGTGAGATTGATTCGTCTAGTGTTCCAGCAACTAGGACATACGTTGCACCACAGCAACCAGCCTACAACCAAGACAAGACACCAGAATTCATTATCAAGATTCTTCAGTTCCTTGTTCCGATCTTGATCTTGGGATTGGCTCTTGTCGTCCGTCACTATACCAAGAAAGACTAGAAGAAGCCAAAGGCTTGCTTTGATGCTTGTCATTGAATATCTCTACCGATCTCTGTCTATCTCTCTTGCGAAAAAAAGTACTGTTACTGTTGTTTGGTCTTAGACTGATTCTTGTTGAAATTACGAACCAAAAATCATTGTGTTGCTACTAGTTTTACTGTGTTGAGTTTATGATGACAGTGTTTTCGACTTTGATGATATAATAAAAGACTGCTTGATTTGCCCAAACTTAAGCTGCTTGATAAAGAAGTGAGAAACTGGATTTCTACAATTGAACAAATATGTTTCATACAATTGTGGAAATGACAGTTTCAGACTCATCCGTTACATTTTAACAAGAATATTGCCTTGTCTTTTTCATTAGTACTACAATAAAAGCGATAAGGATAGTAGTATTGTGTTTTCTCTGTGTGATGAGTAAACAAAAAGAAAGAAGAAAGAAAGAGAGGAGTGAAAACGGTAAGAACCAAACCGCAACAAACTTTAAACCTTGAGAAAACGCAGCCAGACGAGTGCAAGGGCTTTTGTGTAGTGGAAACACTTCATTTCTGGCTTTGATCGACTTCTTCATCAAATACTCTGTGATTGAGAAAGAGTTTCAATCTTGTCGTGAAGCGTCACGACAAGATGATGGGCATCATCAAGAAGCTTCCAGACATTAAGCTGACCAGCCATGCTATTACACTCTTCCACAATCTCATCCATACTACTGTATTTCTGTATGATCAGTTTCCTACGTAGTACTAACGCCGCGATTGCATAGAGCAACAAATCATCCGTTGGCGGTGCTTGTTGCCGGATTCTGCTCCATGGCGACTTCCCAACTCCAGCTCTAATGGCAGCTTGATCAGCCCACATCACTTCCCAGAGACACAGCGTCTGTTCAAAACTCAACTCCCTCCTAAACATAACAAGCACCATCCTGTAAACGAAACTACAATCTTCTGCTTGAAGATTCTCCAAGTGTTTATAAAGCTGAGAGTCTTTATTTTTTATGATCTTTGATACAATGCTTAGCTGTCTTTGAATCCCTGCTTCGTCAAGCCTGAAATTGTGCCGAGCTTTCTTCATGAAACCAACAAAGCACCAGAAAGCCTCGTGATCCTCTGAGATCACAGCGAGGATTGGAGATAACAGATCACTCATTCCTTGACAGTAGCCTATCTCAGGATCATACATAGCATAAGCTTCAAGAATTGCAACTAACCGTGCTGCGTGGTATAGCCTGCAGCTTTCTAAGTGATCATAGTCTTTTAACCCGACAGATTCGGCTAACCTGCGAGCTTTGCTTTCTGTGATTGCTGTTGAATATGGAGAATAATTTGCCCATTCAGAATCCGCTCGTAAAGCATCAAGCCGGATGATACGTTGCCACGTAGAGAAATCTTCGTGTACCGCAACTTCTACTTGGACCTCAGAAGCAGCAGCTACAAGAAGAGAACTATTCTCTTCAGAATTGTTATTACTATTATCCTCCTCCGGCTTTTTTTCATCGCTGTGTGCAAAAGATGAGAGTAGTAAAACATCTTCATTATCTTCACAAGAGTCTGTATCAGAAGAATCAGTGTTCAAAGCAGAAACAACATCTTGACTTGTCATTGGTCCTGTAATCTTATAATCATCCACGAACCGAACACATTGACTGTTTGCCTCATCAGATGGAAGCTCCTCAAGATTATCGGTACTTCCATTACCGCACTTGAGAAGCATCTGACATCGTCTCTGTAGTTTCTCATACTCCTTCCTACAATTCAAAGATCCCAACAATGAAATTATCTATCAGCATCTAAATACAAACATTGACTATATATAGATCAAACTAAATACTAACCTTTTTTGAGTTTTCACTGCTTCTCTTTCTTCACTAGTACTATTCAAATCATAACTGCCATAAGAGAAAACAAGTTGAGAATCTCAACAGAGTGAATAAAAATAACCAAGACCATAAAGTCAAAACAAGAACAAACACTCACACTCCGAGTAAGAACAGCCACACTTCTGCACGAATACTTGGATCAACACCCTACAGAACCATAAGAACATAAATCAGAACCAGTAAAGAGACAAGTAAGAAACAAGACATACATATGGTCCTTGTTCAAAAGACTCACTCTGCTTCTAACTTTCTTCAGGAATCCAACTCCACCATCACGGAGTTTTCCCTCCGGTGTAAATAAACTCCTCCATTGATGTGGCGTCAATGCCCATTTTCTTTTCCGGCGAGACCACGGTGATTTCCGCCGGCTATAAACAAGTCAAGAGTCAACATTAGAAGCTTTTACAATATCAAAATCAACAACATTGATTGCCAAAATCAATCTAACAGCAAAACAAATAAACAATCCGAACAAACATAGAAACTTGTTAATCTTTATCATACTTTCCAAGTTGTGAACATTCAATCCGAACTCTATTATTGGATCAAAAAAGAGAATCTTTTAGATGCCATCTAAAATATTCCAAATCTAAAAGCTTTAGGCTACTCACCGATCGGAAGAAGTAACTGAAGACGGAGACGAAAGATTAGCCACAAAGAGAACCGACCGTAGATGGATCCACGACGACGAAGACGAAGAAGAATTAGAATTCGAATAAGAATTAGAATTAGAAGAAGGAGGTGAAGAAGAAGAAGAAGATGGTAACGAAGAAGAAGACGAAGAAGGTAACGAAGACGAAGAAGATGAATTCCCAGAAGACGTTGAAGTATAGCTTCTCCGTAACGCCTTCATCTGATTCTCTAAAAACTTAAACCTAAACCCCAAATCAAAATCAAAATCGAAATCAAAAAGTCTCCTGCTTTCATCAAAGATCTACACTTTTAATAAAACCCATTATCATCGACGGTGAATCACCGCCGGAAATTTCCCGGTGATAAGCAAAAGTAAACCTCTTCCTCCTCCTCCTCCGCCGTAGCAGAAATCAAGCATGAGTTGTTTAAGAAAAGAAAAGGACAGATTTACCCTCAAATCTCTCTCACTGTGATTGATTACTCTATCGTCTTCTTCAGCACGCCGAAACTGAAAAAAAGAAGAGAGACGAAGAAAGAAGACGAAGAAGAAGGAAAAAAAGCAAAAGCATCCAACAACTGAAGCCTCTCTAACCACTTTGCTCTTTCTTTTTCAGCTCTTGTCTTTTTTTTTTTACTTTAAGACATTAAGCGCGTGGACTCGCGCGTTTACTTTAATGCTACACGCGCTTTAACTCTCCACGCGATTTGGTAGGTGAATTTTAATTATGAAACTGCGTCGTTTCGTTTTAGTCTTCGTTGGTGGATTTTTACGCGATATCGGGTATGACCAAAGAGGAAATGACACGTGTTTACTATGGTTAAAAGCTTTAAATGTCAAAAGCTAAAAGATTTTCATTACGTTCCCACTTTACCGCGGCTTTTAAGGAGCATAATCATGATTAGTTTTGTAGATTTTCTAGTAAAATTTTTATGTCTACTAGAGAACAAATCTAATCATAAGAATGTTGACCTAATGGACCTACGTTTACTCAATGGTAAGGTTAAGAATTGGATTAACGATGGTTATTGAATATATATAGGTGTTTCTAAAATACTCTATTTTGGAATAGTTTTTGTTTGGTAGGATAATGATATATATTAAATTTCCATAGCAAATACTAACAATATAGTCAAAGGGTTTATCTTAATTAGGATTGATTTTTATGATTTGATGTTATAGATAACAGAATAACAAAAATTAATTCATTTGACAACTTTTCATCTATATTAATGAGTTTTCAATTCGAAATTATTGATCATATGGAGAAAAGTGGGCAACTAAATAATTCAATATTTATCTAAATAAAAAGTTAAGAGAAATTTATAAGATGGAAACACAAGTTAATATGATTTACATGTAGATGTTTTCAATAAACAAAAAAAAAAGGAAAAGGGTTAGTAAACACATTCAAATGGATCAAGTTAAAACCGATTAGTAATAATAAATGTCTATGAACCGAGTCAAAATTAAACTTTGAACTAAGCCAAACCTAAACTTGTTTATAGCATAATTATAAACAAAGACTGAAAAGGATTTGATTAATATGATGTTTATTGTTTATTTTGTTGTGACTTGTGAGTCTTACTAAAGTGTAACGGAATAAAGAGAAAAAATAACTATACCTTTTTTTTTTTTGACTGACATAAAGCCGAAGATATGCTATTAAATCTAGCCGCGTATGTCATTAACCAAATCTGGAATATAGTTGGTATTAAATTACAAAAGCATATGGAAAAGAATTTATTCTAATAATAAAGCACTACTAGTAGTAGTATTTTATTTATATATTTATGAAAATATACTTGCATGTTCTTGGAACTATAATTGTTTTTAAATAATATTCTGATTAAGAAAGTTAATGAGAGTTTAAATGAGGAAATTAAAGTTCGTTGGATGGAGAAGACATCAAGCAAGACTAGTGGCCAAGTTGTAGGTATAAAATAACATTATTACGTTCTAGGGATAAACATTTGGTTGCTTGAAAGATAAGTTATGTCTATGTAAATGCAGAAATTGCAATGATAAGTTTAGTCACTATGGATAGAGAGAGAGAGCTTTCAAGAGCAGAAAACACGACAATCGATAACTTTGTTTATGTGTCTCTCACAACTAGCAATGTCTACCGGCATGAAATGTGGGTATTATGTCCAAATCTAAGCGTTTAAATGGTTGCACTGGAAGAAGGACTAATTGCTTAGGAATTTGATCACTATATGCATAACAATGGTATAAGAAAACTATCTGTGTTCTTCACAATATGTGCATATATAAAGAAGTAGATTAAAACTTCTACTTATACACATTGTTCTCATTTGTGGTCTAGATGTGTATAAGCATCTTCTCTTATCCTATCATCTTGTCTGAAAAATATTCTGAATCATTGACTTTGGTGATTCTTTAGCTGCATATTCTAACTGAAGCTGTTCATCATTTGTAAGTTTCCATCCCAGAGCACCCAAATTATCTTCAACATGTCTTACCGACTTGATTCCCGGTATCGGTACTGTCCCTTTGCATATGCACCAGTTTATTGCAACCTGTAACAAATGATAACTCGTTCTTACAAGTTTCAACACTTCTTCTTCCCAAGAATCTTATGAAATTGAAATAATACCTGAGGCATAGTCTTTCCTCGTTTCTTTGCAATCTCGCTCAGTGCTAAAAGAAGAGGTTCTAATCCAGGAAGAATTTGTCGGAACAGCAATGATCTGTTAATCAGTGTTCAAGCATAGTTAAGAACAAGAAACAACGGCTAGTTTTGTCGATCTTTGAGCAATCTATTAGTACTTTACCGTGGACCAGTGGGAAGTTTTGAAGAGGAGTATTTCCCAGTTAGCATTCCTAGCCCAAGAGGACTATAAGAGATTAAACGAATCCCGAGCTCGTCGCATATACTCTTGATCTCTAGTTGCTCTTTTCCCATGCTTAGCAATGAGAATTGCACTTGGGCAGAACATAAAGGAACCCCTCGAGTTTTAAGGTAATCATGAATCTTCACAAGCTGTTGAGGTCCATAGTTACTAACTCCAACGGCTCTAACTAAACCCTGAGAAAGAGGAACGCTTATCATCAACTTTCCAAGTGCTTAAATGGTCATTAAAGAGATTTCATATTTTCAGTAGTTTTCTAAGCAACCTTTTCGTACATTTGCACTAGACCATCCCAAAGAACAAGCTCTTGTAGAGGCGCGTAGCTTGCAGTTGACCAGTGAAGCTGTCCAATCCCGAGCTGGTCTATCTGAAGCCGGTCTAAAGAAGCTCTAACACAACAACAGAACATCATCCAATTTATCATCAATCTCCAATAAACCAGAAGTGAAAAAGAGAGACAAAGATCAAAACTTAGAGAGACCTGCAGGCATTCACAAACTGTCCTGAAGTTAACCTCCATGGATAAGCTGCAAACTTTGTAGCTACCACTACTTCATTTTGTTTCCCTTTAAGTCCTGACATTTGCAACCATTAATCACAACACACAAACCCACCACAGTAACTTATCAAGACAGCTCCAGGATAATACTTTAGAACCAACTAAAGGCAATTTTTTCCCCAAATTTCTGAAACTATCTATTGAATCAGAATCTTTAGACCAGTAACAAAATTGGGAAAGGTTAAAGAGAAACACACCTTGAGATTCTTTAATGAATTTCCCCAAAAGTCTCTCACTTTGGCCATTAAGCCTACCAGTGCCATAAGAATCAGCAGTATCAAACAAATTGATTCCATTTTCCAAAGCCAATTCAAAAGCTTGTTGAAGCTGATCATCCATGGAAGTCTGATAACCCCAAAGAAGCTGATTACCCCAAGCCCATGTCCCAAAACCCATAGGAGAAACACTTAAAGGACCCATTTTGACCTAAAACCATCGATTGTTCATTCAATTGCATTAAAAAGGAGAACACTTTGTTACGTTTGCTTTATATGCGTATTGATGTGTTACCTTTTGCCATGGCCAGAAAAGAGGAAGCTTGAGAGGCTTAAAGGTGGTTATGTTGGAAGTATTGTTTGAGCAGTTTATGTTAGTGAAGGTCTTTGTGGTTGACAATGTTAAAGCCATTGAAAATAGTGGAGAAGAAGGCTCTCAAGCCTTTCTTCTGCTGTTTCTCAGTGTGTGGATGTTTTTGAAGATAAAACTGTCAACGCTTTTTCTGGGAAAATTTAATTTAATATTCAATTACTTTATTTCACATAATACACTCTAAAATCAATTTAATGTTAATGAAATAAATTGATTTTAGAGTGTATTATGTGAGATGGGCAAAGAAAACAAAAGTAAGGTTTGCCTCTGTTTATGGGTCCAGTCCAGTCTCATAATAGAATTTTGTGGAAGCCCACCCAAGAAACTACAATTTTTCCCCAAAAATAAAATAAATAGTATTTTTGGAATTTTAATCAATTATAAAAATAAAATGATGTTGATTTCGTTTGTTTTTTTTTCAAATAACATTTTACGGTGTTTTACCACCATGCAAAAAAGTATGGACATTAATAATATTTTAAATCTATTTGTGTTAATTCAAAATTTTCTAATAATATAAAAGTGGTCGACAAAAAAAATATTCCCAAATTTTCTGTTGTTTGATCAAAATATGGGCAAAATTAACATAATTTTTAACAATTTTATCATGGTGTCATTTTGTAAACAAGCTTTTAAAAATGCTATTTATTGGATATGTCGAAAGGAAAATAGAAAGAAAAAACTATGTTCTTCGAAAAGAAAAAAAGATGAATGTCGTCCAAAGGAGGTCTTACAAGAATCTGATTACATAGCAAGTAATAAAACATGCGCAAGATGAAAATCCACTATTATACAATTTTGTTACGGTGTCATTTTTTCAACCAAGTTCTAAAGAGATGCTACATAGTATATTAGATAATATCGTGCACATATATGCGGGGAAAAAAAAGTCGAATAGGAGAAAAGAAGACGAATGTCCAAAGGAGACTTATTACAAGAATCTGATTACATTGCGAGTAAATATATAGAAGTTTGCATGTACGTATGAGACTATGAGTACTATTGAGTTTGTGGGAATTTTATATATGCCCGAAAGAGAATGCAATTACAGAATGAACAAAAAACGAAACAATTTTGGGCCACTAAGACTTATCTCCAGCAATTGGCACAATTCGAATATCCAAATACACACAATATGAATAGATAAAATTAGTATGACATCCAATATGATACTCTATTAAGAACCAAAACGAATACGAATAGATAAATATTTATTTCGACGTGACTACATTTTTGTTTGACATCAATTTCACCGACGACGTGTCATTTGCTTTTACTATATATAGTTTAGTATTTTTCGGCAGACTTTAACGTGTAGTCAAAACGACAAAAACACATTTAGTTTAGAAGTTTTACATGACGAGCTAATGCGTGTCTTGATAAAGTAGCTCTAATCACATCCACGTAAAAAACGACACCTATATTCAATTAAAGTAAGGTTTCATTTTCACTTGATAAAAAGAGAGATTTTAAATTCTTTTGTAGTGACATGTTATCATTGGCGACTCGACGATGATGTAATTAACGAAATAGAAAACGTTTGTTCGTTTTTTCTCGGAGTAGTTAAAATCTGAAAGCCTAGATTGTGTGGGTGGAGAACCTCAATACATATAATAAAATGATTCATTGACATATATAGTTTATTAAGTCAAATAACTTTAAGCAATATATTCAAATGTTTGGTTGAGAGTTTAAGCCACTCGAAACACAAATCTTTTTTTAACATGTGGGATGTGGCCCATAAACACCAAGGATGCTTGGTCATTTTCTACGAATATGATTCGACCTTTTGTATCTTTTCCAATTCATCTAAATTTGTTATGATAACAACAAGCACTAGGGTTCGATATTTGCTTATTACGTTTGGGTTATAAATAGTTTTGATAGAATTAGTACTGAAATTCATCTTGTCTGATTTCATATGGTTTGGTTATTTTGATGTTTCTGGTTAAAATCAAAACAATGTACTAATAAATATAGAAATCCATATCCTCATAATACTAGTAATATTCAAATAAGGATTATAGAAAGAAAAAAATTAGTAGGGAAGCAGATCAATGTTCATCAGGTTAGATTTTACGAATTTTAATTTGATGTAAGTTTCGTTTGTTTCTGTTAGTATTCAAGAACTGTTTGGTTCATAACTTCATATTGAATATCGGATTACGTTTAGTGATTTGGGTTTAGATTCTATTCAAACGTCAACTCATGATTAAGAGTAAACTAATCATTATACAATCTTAAACCTAACGACACTTGGTTTTTATAATGCCTTTAATTCTCTGCCTTCTCTGGCGTGTATGGACACTTTGACAAAAAGTCGTCGTTCGCTTTTATATCAAGAAAACTCAAGAGCAAAGTTATAACAAAGAGCACATGATTCCAACTTTCTTGGTAATCCAACGGCTATTACTCATCCATATGGTCGTCATTGGTCATATCGTGCCGACATGATGGTCCGCAAACTTTGGAACCTTCTTATTCTTTTCGTAATTAATTTTAACCGAACAAAACCGAGCTGATGTTAACAAAACCAATCCTGGTCTCATTTTGTTTCTATTGCTAACACATAATACTGGAATAACGTTTTCTTATTTGATTATGAAAGAATTTAACCAACTAAAAAAAAATCTGCATAATATTTATCAAGACGCAAAAATGTAGAATTTGTATTTTTGTCTAAAAATATATATATTAAAAAATATTATGCAAATAAGTGAATATACAACTGTGTATTTTAGTATATATTTTTCATTTTTCAAATTTTTTTTTGCAATTTATGTCATTATACTGTGTTACTAATCGAAGTATGAGATTGAGGTTATGCTTGTGTTTTCAAACCAGTTCCTAATTGAACCAAACTTTATCCGAAATTTTCAAAACCAAACCATTATAATAAGATGAACCGGATGAGAACCAAAACCAAAGTGAGGGCAAATAACCCACGTGTCATCTAGTTATTGGACACGTGTTGATCGGCGTCGTCGTATGCACCTGAGGAGCCGCGACATCCGCTTACTCGGCAAAGGATTTGTTTGTCATTTTGCGCTTAGGTTACGTTACCTGACGTGTTATACTTATACTATAAGACAACAGTTCATGGGTCCACGTTTAATGACGTGTCAGAGTCTTTGACCATTCGCTTCGAAGAAAAAATTCATGGAGATGGAATTTGAATTTTTACACGAGCATGTTCCTATGAATAATGCCTTCCACCTTGCCTCTAACCTCAAGCCACATCTTTTCTTTTTTAAGTTTGGTTAAAAGCAAACTACAAAATTTTCAGAATGTTGGATTGAATATAAATATGTATTCATAAATCAAATTGGTTTAATTAATAGCTAAGAAGGCAATTTAAAGTCTTCTAATCTTTATTTTGCTTGGTGGGATTATAGTACAATTATGAATGAAGTTGGTTAAAAGAAAAAAAAAAAACATCAACTTTTTGTGTTTAACTTATTTAAAATTTATAAACAAGAACCTACCCCAAGTGATAGAAACATTATAATGGAGTATAACTTAAACCCAAATTCTTGTTTTCAAATATTTAATAGCCTGTTGAATGATTTCGGACTAATGTGATTATGTGAATAGGCAAATTCTCGAATGGATGCTATATATCTAACACGTTATATATAGTATATATACATATACATTTGATTTTGTTTTTAATACGGTTTTATACCTTAAAGTATGACTTCTTAAATTGATATAAAGTCAAATATATTATAGAAAAACTAAACAAAATGATTACGTTCTAAATAATAGAATTTAAAAATATGTGTTTATGGGGGATGTAATTTCACTATCTCTAAGATTAGGTATAGGTTTGACCTTTAAATCTTTAATCGTGTTTATCCATTTACCTTTAGTCACGGTGGCCAAACATCAAGAATGAAGTAATGAAACACACATTACTTCAATCTCTATTCAGATTCTTTTGGAAAATTTTGACAATTTATTGGCCACGCTTCCGATTTTTTTATTATAATGTTAAAGAGAGTCATACACATAATATGTATACTTTTTTATATATGATTAATTATCCATTCAATTTACCGAGTCGTTGGCTTTTTGAAATGCCAAAGGGGCCTTGTGCCAGACTTGCCAGCTGATCAAAGTAAAACAGCAACCAAATCTGATTTCATATGTTTTAAGCTTAGCTTAGAAGGTAATAATGTAAAAGTAAAACAGCAACCAAATCACAAAGATCAGTATTCTTTGAGGTTGGACAATTGCTTGTTATCTTAAGAAAAACGTATGAAAGTTTTTTTGGATTTTTTTTCAATCCTAACATTCTTTTGATAGTTAATTAGATAATTATTTATATTACACATACGAGATCAATATATTTCTAATTGACCTCTACATTTTTTGTAAGCTATGGCATTAAATATTAAACAACACCAAAATATTTTAATGCAGAAAACACAAGATTTTTTTTTGTCAAGAACATGTTTTTCATATATAATAAAAGATACAGAAAAAGTACAATAGTATTTTCATATATCAATAGTTCTAATATATAAGTTTTTAATACAAGCTAAACAATTAAATTAGTTTCCAATATACTTAACCAGTTAAAGATAGATACTTAAAATCATATATATACTCTCTTGTTTTTACATCATCATAAATATAGGTGATAAATGTAATTATGTATCAACTAATGGATATACACAAAAAAATAAGACATAAAAATAATCAGGTGGTGTAAACAAATCTCCTAAAGTCGGTAAAACCCTACCCTAAATACTCCTCCAAACACGCTCCCAATTTTTACCACGTCAATTCCACCTCATTCATCAATTAACAAAATAGAAGACAAAGCCTTTGGCTCTCTTTGGAAATGTGCGCGTTAAGCAAAAAAAAACCTACACCAAGTAGAAGTAGTATATAAAAGAGACGTATATTTCCTAATTCCGAAACCACCTCCTCTAAAAAACCAAAATAAAAACCTTTTTTCTCTCTTCATGCTTAGCCTATCATGAGCAACATCCCTAGATCTCTCACCGACTCAGATCTTTCTCTATTTACTCTCATAATCTCTTCTGCTGTTGATCCTTGGCCTTTTTCTATCACCGTTTTTTAGCATCAACAAAACTCACCGGAAAATCTCTAACAACCACCACCGTTTAACACTTCTCTTCCTCCTCGTCGATCGTTTTTAAACCAATCTTTGTGTTTCTTGTTTGGTTTTTCGGTGAAAAAGATTCCTTCTTCTTAATGGGTTTTGAAGAAAACCAAAAACAGAGTCCAAAACAGAGTCCGAATCATATCAAGCATATGGTGTTCAAGTTCCACTTCCATGTTCCTCATCTCCACATACTCCCTCATCATCACCACCACCACCACCATGATGTTCCTAAAGGCTGTGTAGCGATTATGGTGGGACACGAAGACGATGAAGAAGGTCTACATAGATTTGTTGTTCCGTTGGTGTTCTTGAGCCATCCTTTGTTCTTGGATCTCTTGAAAGAAGCTGAAAAAGAGTATGGATTCAAGCATGATGGTCCGATTACGATTCCTTGCGGTGTTGATGAGTTTAAGCATGTTCAAGAAGTTATCGACGAGGAGACTCATCGCCGTCATAGTCACGGTGGTCACGGCCACAACAACCATAACCATCACAACAACCATTTGCGATGTTTCTAAAGATCTATAATTCGATTTGTTGGTTTGGTTTGGTTTGAGATGTCATTGGTTTGATTTGACAGATTTCTCTTTTGAGATTGATTAGTTTGCTTAACTTTTTGCTTTTAGTTAGTTTGATGATGATGATAAATTGATAATGATGAAAAAATCAAAAGAGCAATTGAATGTGATTTTTTTTTTTTTTTTT
>Ga0041059_1000319_pt1 | contig 34626 bp, 33 predicted proteins | sample AraColnosormetaG_FD_56232 | JGI IMG/M metagenome (GOLD analysis project Ga0041059, IMG submission 56232) | Arabidopsis roots microbial communities from North Carolina, USA - Col MF nosort | ecosystem: Host-associated > Plants > Roots > Unclassified | place: USA: North Carolina | collected...
AAAAAAAAAAAAAAAAAAAAAAAAAAATTGTTGTAAACGTATATATAAAGAGAAGTATTCCAAAGCTTTATAGACAACTCAAGTTTCTTGCAATTACCTACTTACAACAAAGCAACTCGACTCGAACAAACACATCCATGGCTCCTTCTGCGCAACCTCTTCCTGTGAGGTAAAATATTTCTGTATCGTCGAACAAATTATATTGTTTAAATCTGATAGTATGAAATATGATTTGGCGATCTTTTTTTTGTTTTTTTTTATTTATCAAAATTTACAGTGTTTCGGATGAAAAATATGCGAATGTCAAGTGGGAAGAGTTGGCATTCAAGTTTGTTCGTACGGATTATATGTATGTTGCGAAGTGCAATCATGGAGAGAGTTTTCAAGAGGGGAAGATTCTTCCTTTTGCTGATTTGCAACTTAACCCTTGCGCTGCTGTTCTTCAGTATGGCCAGGTTTGTTATATATGACTTAAAAGAATGAATATAAATCTAGATCGTTATTAGATGAAACAGAAAAAACTATTAACACATGAATATATAGCTTTCTCACTGATAATAAAATGATTGAGCTAATTATCATAAATATAATTACATAGTATACTATTGAGTTAGCAACTATATTGTATGCATATTTGAGCTATAAACTATTGAAAAAATGAAATAGTTGTACATATATGTATTAATGTATATCAACGAACCGAATAGTATGAAAGTATTGATATTCCTATCAAATCATTGTATGTGATCTAGTTTCGCAACAATTCTTAAGTAATGGTTTGATACTAATTTACTGGAATATTTATGGTGGTTTGGGAATGATTAGGGTTTATATGAAGGACTGAAAGCTTACAGGACAGAAGATGGTCGGATTCTGCTATTCCGACCAGACCAAAACGGTCTCCGCCTTCAAGCCGGAGCTGACAGACTCTATATGCCTTATCCTTCGGTCGATCAATTCGTCTCCGCCATCAAACAAGTTGCTCTTGCCAACAAGAAATGGGTATATTATATATATTGATTGTTGTATGAATTCGTCAAGATAATAAAACCTTATAAAATGAAAGATATAATCAATGGGGTTTTCTTATATATGTACGCAGATTCCTCCTCCGGGGAAAGGAACATTGTATATTAGGCCTATCTTGTTTGGGAGTGGTCCGATTCTTGGTTCATTTCCCATTCCTGAGACCACCTTCACAGCTTTTGCCTGTCCTGTTGGACGTTATCATAAGGTGACTAGTGTTCTTGTCGTTTTTCTTTTATTGTTCACATATGAAAATATAAGGGATTCCAAGTACGTAATATAACATGCATGCATCAATTACTTGTTGAGAGTTGGTTTTAAATTAAAGGGTTATGTTGTTTAACGAAAACCATTATGTTAAATTTGATTATTTTCGGATTTTTGTTTGGAATAGGATAACTCTGGTTTGAATCTGAAAATCGAAGATCAGTTTCGTCGAGCTTTTCCTAGTGGAACTGGTGGTGTGAAGAGCATCACAAACTATTGTCCTGTAAGTTTTAAAAATATACATCAAATTTTCATAATTACATGACTAAATGATTGTAATGGAAAAATTTCTCGTTGAAGGTTTGGATACCATTGGCAGAGGCGAAAAAACAAGGTTTCTCTGATATTTTGTTTTTGGATGCTGCAACTGGCAAAAACATTGAAGAACTTTTCGCAGCTAATGTTTTTATGCTCAAGGTAAAAAATAAATATACAAATTTATTGAAAATGCATGTTGAGGTTTATACATGTGTTATAGAATATTAAGATGGTTGTGATGATATTTTTGTATATAGGGCAATGTTGTATCGACACCAACAATTGCAGGAACTATTTTGCCCGGAGTCACTCGAAACTGCGTAATGGAATTGTGTCGTGATTTCGGCTACCAGGTTGGAATATTTCAATATCATACATATATCAAGTTGATCTTGTAATTTGCGAAAAAAATCTCCTTACTAATAATATTCATCATGCATGTATAATAATTTCCTTTTGGTCTTTCACGTTGTATAAAGGTCGAGGAACGTACGATTCCTCTAGTGGACTTTCTCGATGCGGACGAAGCTTTCTGTACTGGCACTGCTTCCATTGTGACTAGTATTGCATCCGTAACCTTTAAAGACAAAAAGTAATACTTTCTTCCCTTTGTTAATCCAAAATGTCTATTTTTAGATTTTTTCATAAGTTAGGGTGACTGAAATGATTGAATGTATAAACTCAATACAGGACCGGATTCAAAACAGGGGAAGAAACATTGGCTGCGAAGCTATACGAGACGTTAAGTGATATCCAGACGGGTCGGGTCGAGGATACCAAGGGATGGACGGTGGAGATTGACCGCCAGGGCTGAAAGTTGAAACTGTAACTTGATGCTAAATATGTGTGTGTGTGTATACAAAACTTATGTAAGAAACATCTGAAGATGTCTCTGATCTTTGTGATTGTGATGATCATGCATGTCCTATCGTTGCGATGTATTTTATAAATGTTCGTCTGTAAGTTATTTAATAACTATGGCTTTTTGCTTTATCTTTTTAATTATTTTTAAAGAGTATTATCATAGAAAATCTTATGGCTTTTCAATTTACACTAACCCTTTACAACTACTACTTTCTTTTTTGTCCATGTAGATGAAGATGATACAAAACTCTTGAATGGTCTTAGAATCTTTCTCTGAAGAATTTTTTTAAGTATAAAACCAATCAAGAATTTATTATTCTTGAGCCTTAGCTCGATTAATAACCAAGTGCAATCTATGAGTTATACAACTTTAGTAATCTCATCATTAGCACTCTCACCGTAACTTGCTTCTCCACTGTTCTTGTTATAGGAAGGCTCTATTTTTTCTAGCATACTAACTACTGATTTCATAAACGGTCTAGCCTGAGGAGACTTGTCCGTGCATAATAAAGCAATGGTCAAAACTTTAAGAGCATCCTCCTTGTATTCATCTTCTATGCTCGTATCGATTAATTTCATCATCATTTCTCTGTTCGTCTCCTTGCTCACGCTCCAAACCCACATGACTATGTCATTGTTCTCGCCGAAATCTGTCTCTAACGGCTTCTTCCCTGTCACCAACTCCATTAACACCACCCCGAAGCTGTACACGTCGCTCTTCTCGTTCACTTTGGTAGTATATGCATATTCTGTGAACAACAAAGAAATGATATGCAATTTACAGGTGTTATAAAACTGTGGATTGAAATGGAAGAATTTAAAGTTTGATAAGCAAGAAACCTAAAGATATGTTGACCTAATGTCATATGGCTATTCAGAAGAAAACCTGAAGATTCTACATACCGGGGGCAATGTAACCAAGAGTTCCTTTGACAAGAGGAGCCGAGAAATCTCGTTGAACCGAATCAGCCTGAATGATTTTAGCCAATCCAAAATCAGCAATCCTTGGTCTCCATTCCTCATCAAGCAATATATTGCTGGACTTCACGTCTCGATGTATCACCGGCCGATCTAACCCATGGTGAAGATACTCCAGCCCTTTAGCAGCTCCTAAAGCTAACGCTTGTCTCACACGCCACCCAATTTCTTGCTCACCACGACGCTCATGCAGCTGCTCCCACAAGCTTCCATTAGGCATATACTCATAGACAAGCAGCTTACTGTCCTCACACGTTATGCTGCAGAACAACTTCACAACGTTTATATGTTTTATATTGCTTAGCGTCGCGACTTCTGCCTCGAATTCTCCGTTATTACTTCTGTTATTGCCGTCACTTAACATTGCCGTTGAGCTTCTAAAGCTTTCGTGGGAACTCTCCGGACACCAGATATGTTTAACGGCTAGTGTTTCACCGCTTCTTAGACTTACTTTGTAAACATTCCCCTGACCTCCTCTGCCTATGATATTCTCTGATTTGATCTCATCAATAATTTCCATTTCATTAAAGTTTAGTAACCGGAAAGAGCTCACTTGCCAGTCGTTCTTCTTCTGCACCGTTTTATTCAACTTATCTCGTCTTATCTTAAAGATCACGTAACTGAATAAGAAAAACAGAGCAAGTATCGCTGCAACAATGAAACACATGTCGACTTTTGACAAATGTTTCCTCTTCCCTTGGCTGTGAGGTTTTCCAAGCGGACATGGACGAAGATATCTGATCTTTGAGCTGCATAGTCCTGAATTTCCTTCAAAGCTTCCACTTACGAGAGATTCAGGAACAGAACCGGTCAATTGGTTGTTGGATAAGTCAAGTAAGCTTAGCTTCAGAGCCGACAAACCAACAGGAATCATTCCTGATAATTTGTTTCCTGACAGATTCAGGGAATTCAATAACTTTAAAGATCCTAAACTTTCCGGGATTTCCTCAGAGAGTGAGTTTCCAGCAAAGTTTAGATCAACCAAAGATGTGCATAAGCCTAGTGACTTTGGTATAGCACCAGATAGATTATTCTGGTCAAGAATGAGACTTGAAAGCTCCTTAAGCTTACCAAAAGATTCAGGAACTATCCCGGAAAACTTATTCATTCGAAGATTAACCGACACTAACGAGTTAGCTCCTGAGATCTGAAACGGTAGAGAACCTGAAAATCTATTATTGCTCAAATCTAAAGAACCTAGAGACTTGGCATTACCAATATCACCAGTGAGGTTTCCTTCAAAATAGTTTGAAGCAAGGTCAAGAAACTGTAGATTAGGAAGACCCCAAATCCCTGAAGGAATCATTCCAGAGAGAGAGTTGTTACTTACACGAAGACGAATCAGAGTCTTACATTTAGCATAACTCTCTGGAAATTGTCCTGTGAATCTGTTCTGCAACATGAGAAGATGCGTCATTACGCCTTTCTTGCACATATAAGGAGGAATCTGACCTTCCAAGAAGTTCTCAGACACGTCGATGTACTTAAAAGCTGTCCAAGAACCGAGTCTCCTCGGAAGCTTCCCTGTGAGCTGGTTTCTGTAAAGAGACAAAGCAGCTAAACTCTTGAAATCTCCAAACTCTTTTGGAATCTCACCGGTTAATCGGTTTTCGAACATTCCAAGAGACACAAGATTCTTTAAGAACCGCAGCTCTGATAAATCACCTTCCAAGGAGTTGTTAGAGGCGTCGAAATTCCTCAGATTCGTCAAATTCCTAAAACCCAATGGTAACTTACCGGTCAAGTCATTACTATAAATCTCAAGCTGCCTTAGGTTTTTGAGCTGAACAATCTCCTTTGGAATTTCACCAGAGATCTGATTATCAGAGAGCTCCAAGTTTTGTAGACGAACAAGGTTTTTGATTCCCTCTGGAATCTTACCAGTGATGCTGCTGTTACTCAGATAAACCCATTGCAAGGCAGTGAGATTTAGAATCTCTCTAGGAAATGGATGCGAACCGAATCGGTTATCTCCAACGCTTAGGAAACTCAATCGTTTCAGGTCTTTTAGAGAACTCCATGGGAATATTCCAGAGATTCCAGAAGCGTTTAAGCTCAAAAACTCGAGTAATTGTAACGAATCAATCGCCGGAAACTCACCGGAGAAATTGTTGATCCCGAGGTCTAAGTATCTCAAGCGATTACATTTCCCGAGATTCGTACCAATCTGACCACGTAAAGAGTTGTTTCCTAGAACAAGCTTCTCCAGCAACTTCAAATCGCAGATTGAATCGAAAGGAAGATCGGTGAACCTACCGTCGTCGTCTCGGTTGATCAAACTCCGACTTCCAAGGTTGATCTCGACGACGTTTCCGTCGGAATTACATACGATTCCGGCGAATTCACATGCCGAATTCCGGTGAGTCCAGGTCTTAAAGACGTCGTCGGATTTTGTTTCTCCAAAGGTGGATTTCAGTTTGAGAAGATTCTCGACTTCTTCACTGTGGTTGGATCTCGATGAAGCTAGTGGCATTAAAAAGAGAAGGCGAACGATAAATAGTAGCCGGAGCATTGTTCTCTACGTCGGAAGGATTAACAAAAAAAAAGCCGTGGCGTTTGAAATTTTCGCATTCAAATATATTTTATGTTATTTCCTTATATGGATTTTCTTACATTCATGCACACCAACACGTTTGCATCAGCATATAATTTTGTTTCCAAGTTAATTTTTTCTTTTTTCGTCCTAATTTCTTTTTTTTTGTTTTTATCATTTATGTGTTCTTGTTGTGAACATTGAATGAAATATAGTACCTAAATGAAGTAAAAACTTTAATTATAAAATGGTCATTGTAGGCGAAACAACATAAGGGCCAATGGTTGTGTTGGGCTATGTATTAGAATCGCTAGAAAAGGCCCGATTTGACTTATGGAAGGCAACGTGACGGTAAGAAATCAAAAGTCAAAACTGAAGAAATTATTTCCTTTAGTTACTTGAATCATATCCGTTGGATACATTACCAATAAATTTGGGAAATAAATACTGATTAGTGAAGTGATTATCTAGCAGAATATTATATTTTAATTTTTTCCAAAATAAGAAGATTTCAAAATCAAATCGTTATCAAGAGAGACCGGAGACGTGTACAAAATATTCAAAACACAAAAATAGCAAAATCCAATGAATACAAAGAATAGAATGTAACGTTGACTAGCCTGTCTTTTTAATATGGAGGGTATGTAAATATGATCCTCTTTTAATTTTGGTAAACAAAATAACAGAATTTGTTTTTTGTTACAATCCAAAGTTGTTAACTATTCTAAATTTTGAAATATAAATACTCAAATTAACTCCTAAGCTTCACCACCAACACGTACGTAAAACAATGTCTCTACTCAAAACCAACATTTTATTTCTCTTAGCAATTGCTCTTTTCTATGGCTCTTTAGCCGAAGATTTGCAACAACAATTCTTAGAGGCCCACAACGAAGCCCGAAACGAGGTTGGGCTCGACCCATTGGTTTGGGACGATGAGGTCGCTGCATATGCGGCAAGCTATGCAAACCAGAGGATCAATGATTGTGCATTAGTCCATTCGAATGGACCATTTGGAGAGAACATAGCGATGAGTAGTGGAGAAATGTCGGCTGAAGATGCTGCGGAAATGTGGATCAACGAGAAACAGTACTACGATTACGATAGTAACACGTGTAATGATCCAAACGGTGGCACCTGTCTACATTACACGCAAGTTGTTTGGAAAAACACAGTTCGTTTGGGATGTGCTAAAGTTGTGTGTAACAGTGGTGGTACTTTTATTACATGCAACTATGATCCTCCTGGTAATTACATTGGTGAAAAACCATTCTAAAAATAATTTCATGTCTAATGTCTTGTTAATGAGGCAAATTAAAAGAGATAATGAGTTGTTTGTTAGTTGTTACTGTCATTTCTTAGCTGTACTGAGAAAGATATTAACAATTTTTAATAATGATGACATCCACCTCTCAAAAAAATGGCTGGCTAATTCCTAACGCTATCTTAAAAAGAAAAAAATAGAAAATTCAAACCAAAAAAATGTGAGTGGAAGACAACTCATGAATTGGTAAAACGACAAAGCGAAACAAGTCAAACGACACCAAGCTGGCTTTGCTGTCTCAGCTCTTTCCTTAGCTTGTGTGAGAAAAGCCTGCAAGCATCCAAACTCAGATCCACCGCCGCAGCTAATGCCACGTGCGCTGCTGCATCCTCCGTACATGTCACGTGCGTCACACCGACTTCTACTTCTGGTTTGCTTCGTTTCCCAACTCCTTCAACCGTAGCCGACATAACGAACCCTCTGTTTTGCGCGGCCGCAGACGGATGTTGCGGTAGTAGATATCCGAAATCCGACCCGGATCCTGATCCTGGTCTCGACGCGGGTCTTGAACCGGCGCTTGAACCGGATCCGAGATCCCAGCTTCCTTGAGGACTCGTTGTCGGCGTAGACGCCGTTGTGCTTGTACCGCCGGTAACATCAATAACAAAACTCCCGCCATTTTTCAAACTGATCGACGACGATGCAGAAACTGCGGTGGCTATACCGTCTTGGAAAAGCTCGAAACGATAACCTAGAGTGTCAGAGTAACCAGCCTCACGCCATGCTTCTAGTCTTCCCCATGGCTTCCATGTGCAACCGTCAGGTCGAAGAATAAGCCACGCTCCGGGACTTGACCGAGTCACCCGGTTCGAACCAGGAGATGGTACGAAAGGTGTTACCATAGAGGCCATAGCCACGGGTGAACCGGAGAGATCATGGACCGTTATTGACCATCCTTTTCTCTCTTTTGACGGTTGTTCTTTTTCCGAATTCATCGACGATATACAACTTCTCGTTGAGCTTATCTCAGACATCATCGAAGAACTGCAAAATATAAACCATAAAATCAATATACGATCACAAAACAAATCTCAATCACCAATCAAAGCATGAAAATACATATTTCTAAGTTCGCATCTCTTTGCTAAATTGGTAAGTAAAGAATCTATCTGAAAAAGGCAATGTTCCTATTTCTTAATTATTCCAGTAAGATGATGATTTAACTGACCTGTGAAGAAGATTTCGATCACCGGAGTTGGAGTTTCTAGAGCCGAATTTGCAAGTGAACACGGCTTGCTTTGTGTTTCCTTGAACTTGAAAAACCTGAGGACTACACTCAGGCTCACCGTCGAACTGAAACACGAATCTCGGGTCAGGTTCGACCCGTACGCTAACGTGGAGCTCCGGATCGGATCCAGTTTTACTCTTCGTTTTCTTAGACGGCAAAGCAACCCAACCGTTATGCGCCAAAAAACTCTTCGTCTCCGCCGATTTCAAATCAAGCGAAACCTCAAATCGACCAAGCAACTTCTCACCCGCCGTAGCGAGTCCACACGACGCGCCGCTAACACCGTCGTCTCCGTCGCTATTTCCGCGGGAATAAGCCTCAACGGAGAGAACACTAAATTTAGGTTTCTTCAACGACGCTTCGATCTGAGCTTTACTTAAACTGAAACAAGCAGCAACGGTGGATACGTTACCGGAGGAGGAGCAACGAGTCTCGGATTCAGATTCAGTTCGGAACATAACCGGAACAGAAACAATCTCACGAGGAAAGTTCTTGAATCTGATTTTACAGTAACAGTTAGGAGCCGTTGGATTGATTCCGGAAACAGACGGTCCTGATGAGGAAGAAGAAGAAGAAGACGACGACGGAAACCTAACGGCCAAGTTACCGACTATGATCCGTACGAAAGAGCACGGATCCATTGAGTTTAAGATTTTTGGATACTCAACGATTTAAGATTGACAAAGACTAATAAGCGAAGGAGCCACTGATTATGAAGGTTGAAGGGAAGAAGAAGAGATGAGTGAAGAAGAAAGGAGGAAGAGAGAAGGTATAAAAATGGAAAGAATTGGGAGAGGAAACACAGGCTGGAAAATAGCTGGGGAATGTACATAAATTAATTAATTACAAAAAAAGATATTTGGTTTTACAGAATAAAATAGAGATTCTGTGGGGTCAAACCCCAAAACAGTGGGCTTTATTAACCTCACCTATCATTTTCCAGAGAGGCAGACTTATTTTTTTCACATCATTTTTTGATTTTTTTACTTTTCTAAACGTTTTCGATTATTATTACCTTAATCTGATTTTTGTTTTTTTTTTGGATTTTTCTCAAAACGTGAACTGGAACATTTGTTGCCTTATTTTTTACTGAAAAAGGCAAAAAATATTTTCCTGCTATCTTTATGGAAATGTATAAATCAGTGCAGAGTAAATTTAAACTGGTTGTATTTATTTATTTGTTTCCTTTTTCTGTAACTGATCATGCCATCTACATGAGAGTTAGTACGGTGTGCACATTATTTCAGAAACCTTTTCTATGGATATTTCAGAATAGATAAAGAAATACTTAAAATTGAATAGTTTTTAAAAATAACAGTTTGCATTTATGAAATTAAAAAAAAAAGTTTTGCAAACAAACAAAGTATTTTTTTTGTTCGTTACTTTGCAAAATAATAAATATGTTACAATTACACGAATTATATATACCTAAAAAAATACTACTAGTAGATAAATAACAAAATTAACGTTGAAGTTTTTCACCTGAAATGAGATACTCCATAATTTGTAGTCGGTAGATTTATTTTAGATTTTTGGTGTGTGGCAGTTTTGTATAGTCGGTAGATATGGGACAATGATAAAATATTCATTTGATATGATAGTATGATTTTTGAAACTAAATTGATTATAAAATAAATAATTGTAAAAAACACCGTGGACGCAAAGAGGTTAATCGCTGCCATTGGATGAATAATACGAGGTAGGGTCGAGAGATGAATACCATGCAGCCTCCCTTACGCAATCTTTATCTATCTCTCTGTTCATCACTTGGAGCATGAGCTGGCCCCAAAGTGGAGCACGTAAGTCATTTAGTTGGCATCATCTTCACTGGCTTATACTATTATTCTATCTATCTTAAAAATAATACTAATATTTTTTTAATCTACTAAAAATGTTTATATGCTAAATAAAGAAGATGTTTCGAAAGCTTTCCACACGTATTAACTTTGTGTCGTTTTGCTCTGGTTCCCACACGTATGGTACTATGATTGAATCTGTGTTGTTAAATTTATGCATGGGGTTGTAATTAAATGTTGAGTGATAAATTATTTAAAGAGTTTGAGAGATAATATAATAAAAATAGAAGTCAAGTGATTAAGAAGAAGACCAATCTGTCTTACAGAGAGGATCGTGAGGAGACTGTCGAGCCGCAGCTGTATAGGGGTCTCTCATTCATATTGTAATCCAAATTTCGATTTTGTTAGTTAGTACACCAATATATGACACATGCGTACAAGTGAAATCATCAAATTCATCAGAAATAATATAATATTCATTATAAAAATAAATCTTCTTGTTTCCATACATTTCTTTAATATTGACTATGTAAATACGTTTTCTAGTTTATAGATTATTAATACTTTTTTTAGTATACGTACTATATGTATATGCGATAAAATCGTAACTATTAATATACAAATATGTTGATGTATGTGTATAATATGTTATTATACAACATGATATAAATTATTTGTAAACTATATTTTTACTTAGAAATATCGACTTGTAACGGTGTAAGACTTTTGAATTACAATCATGAAACGATCCAAGTTATGTTATTGACAAAGAAATTTAGTGGATTTATTAGAAAAGAAAAACCAATTAAAAGAATTTACAATCACATATAGTTTTTGTTAATAAAACCCCATTAAGTTGACAAAAAAATAAGATCCCCACTAAAAGTATAACTTTGTTTAAACTTTAAACCCAATTAAACAAAGCTCTTACTCAATCTAATTTTAATTTAGTAGCTATATAGTTTTCCTTTACCCTTAACTCATACATTATACATATTTTAAATCAGATAAAATCTTGGATATACTAGGCATGACACCATTCTAATTGAACTATTATAATAAAAATTTTGGTTTTTACTATGGTATATTTTGTTTTTCATGATCCTAAATTCTAAAAATAACATTTTTTGTGCATTCTAATTTGGTTTAAATCATAAATTTTTCAGTTATTTATTATAATGATTTGTGAAGTTATGAGCTTGGGCTATACATTATTATTAAAGCCCACTAAATATTTTGGTATATCACCATACGATAAGAACCTTACATACATCTACGAAAGCCCATCAACCCTTTGACCAACTTGAGCATTATATTTTTCGCATTGAACATAGGACGATTTTGGTTTTCTATAGTCGATATTTTGTTGGAAATAGAATTTTATAAATCTTCTGTTATTGGAAAAACACATTTTGTCCAATTTTATTGTAATTATGTTATTTGACATAGTGAAGTAGATTAGAATACAAGTATTTTGTAACAATTTAATAAATATAATTTTATAAGATGTAAGAGTTCGGTTTACAGGGGTTGATTATCAAACCAAACTAGAAATAAAGGTAGCTCGGTAGCTAAAAAACAATTGGTCTGATTTCAAAGAATGTATGTATCTCTATATTAGTAGTAAACCGAGCTAAAATACACTAAACCGATCAAAAACTAAACGAAATAATCCTAAAATTTACACGTGGCTACCAATTGGGCCTAAACTGGGTTGTCTGGCCCAACTAAAGACACCGAATTGACCTTTTTTTTTTAATTTTAATAATTTAATAGGTGAAGCGCAGTACCGCTCCGTCGTGTTGGCTCTGAACTTTGAGTTCAACTTCATCCTCGCCGGCGATTTGGTAATTTTCCGCAATTCGTCCCTCTCTTCGCCGGAATTTATAGTTGTTCCTTTGGTCTTGTGTTCGAATTCTGCGATTGACTCAAAGCGCAATTGAGAAGTGTTTGAAGTTTTGGGATATTTCTTCATTTCTATATTGTTCTGGTTAGGGTTTGGCAATCCTTTTCTATAAAGTGAGTATCTTCTTGGTAGAATTTGATTGAATGAGTTCGTCTCTACTCTCAGTTTCTTATATATTAGTTGTAAGTTTCCAAGTAATCTGCAAGAGTGAAACCTAGAGTTGAAAAACTTTTCATTTCTGGATCATTTTCAATAGTTTATTCTCATGTTATGGCATATTAAGTTACTCCACACGATCATGAACATGTTAATACTACCTATCCAATCCAAACAGTTTATTATCTGTTTCTAAACTCGATTTTATGATCAGACGGTTATCAAGTAGAAATTATGAACTTGTTTGGAATCACTTAGAATTATGGTTAAGTAAGACATGGATTTTATGAACAGATGATGGTGGCCGATTTAACAATCTTAGAACAGAGACCTGCTTGAATGCCATGCTTATACCTTGCGTTTTTATTGTATTGGGGTTTGCCGTTTTTCAATATAGAAATCGTTGTATGCTATGTTGGATATTCTATGAGAAACTTTAGAAGGCGAGGGGTATCGTTGTTGCTTGCATATTGCAAATAAATGTAGACTACTACTAGTTCACGTCCTCATTCCTATTTTGTGTTTGTTGTACAGGTCTAGTTTTCTTCTCCATATTTCAACTGAGCCTATATAGAGCATATACGTGCAGTTTCCATTATTATTTGGTGGATCTTCCATTGGTTTCACTGAGGCTAATACTGCTGGAAGATGGCTAATAACCATCAATATCCTGGCATTCAGGTAGGCGTAAATACTGAGTGTGTTCTTTTTTTCATATATCTGTTCTATTTTGCACCCTCTTTATTCCAATGCTCTTTTACCCTGAGGCCGCTGGCTGTGGGTTAATTTCTAAATGCCTCAGACCTTTGGATATATGATTTAAGTAGATTTATATTCTTCTGTTGGTTTTTTTGAATTTTACATCTAATTTAGCGATTTTGTTTTGTTTTGTTTTAAAGCCATTCCAGCATCCTAATGCTAGCTCCATAGATTTACCCCGAGGCTTTGCTCCACCCATGAACTTTCAGGTAATGTTTTATGTCATATATGTATCTGAAGACTATTTATCAGCTCAACCCTACATGTGTTTTGCATATTTTCATTACAGTTTCTTCCTACCATTCAAGCTCCTCAGTCTGAGCAAGTTGCTCGATTGTCTTCTCAGAACTTTCAATGTGTTGGCAGAGGTGGCACAGTATTGAGCATTGGATATCCACCTCAATCTTATGCACCTCAGTTATTACAATCCATGCACCATTCACATGAAAGACCCAGCCAATTAAATCAGGTGCAAGTGCAACATGTGCCACTTGGACCCCCAACTCTAATTTCACAGCCAAATGTGTCAATTGCTTCTGGTACCTCCTTGCATCAGCCTTATGTACAAACTCCAGATATTGGTATGCCTGGCTTTGGTGGCCCTAGGGCACTCTTTTCTTATCCGGTAAGGAAGGAAGATAGTTTTATATTTATATTTACAGAAACTAGACTTCTAGTTCCTAACTCTGTGAAAAAACAGAGTGCCACATCTTACGAAGGTTCGAGGGTGCCACCTCAAGTCACTGGACCAAGCATTCATAGTCAGGCACAACAGAGAGCATCTATCATTCATACTTCTGCAGAATCTTCTATCATGAATCCGACATTTGAACAACCAAAGGTTGTTACCATGTCTTTTATTCTAACTACCTTCTATACTCTTTTTTTGGTTGAATACTAATTTATATTTACTTTTGCGACTTGAAGGCAGCTTTTTTAAAACCTTTACCTTCTCAAAAGGCTCTAACAGATTGGGTTGAGCATACCTCTGCGGATGGAAGGAAGTAAGAATTATAAGTCTTGTGACTTTTATCTATACTTTTTTGATTGTTTTGCTTGCGTTTTCACATATGATGCCAAATTTCAAATATTGACATTTAAACGAGACAAATTGCTGGTAACTTGGAAGTACCCAATAAGGTTGTGCAAAAGCTAATTCTGGAAAAGATATGTCCGGGATAGTTTGTGTAGTTGTTTCTCTATTTTTACCACTGTGTGGTATTTGGAGACCATATCATTGGCTAATCCAGATGATAGTTTCTTTATTAAGTAAATTTATGGAATTTTTTGTGCTCTCTGAGGAGGTTTTTTATTTTTAATGTTTCTTAGTCATATATTTTTGATTCTTTGATTTCGGTATACAATTGTCAGCTCTGTTAAATGTAATGGTATGTGATATGTTCACTCAATGAACCAATCTCTTGCTTTCTTTTACACAAATTCTATCTAATACCTGTTTGTAATTCATATTGATGATATTTGCTTGCTTGTTTTGTTCTTCCATCTGGACTTAGCATGAAAATATTGAACTAGTGGCTTATTACCAAGCTTAAGTTTTAGTGGGAAGCAACCATAATCATGACATCTAAGATATTTACGAGTTTGATATGCTGAAAGTCACAGGATTTGTTGGTTAGGCATCCGATTTCACTTCTATTTTTGCTGTAGAGGAAGTGTTTGATGTTCGTAATTTTATGTTCTATCTGTGTGTTCCTGATGATTCATTGTCCTGCACATTGTGCAACCGTTGTGTATTTCCCAACCTTACCACATATTATTCTCATCATATAATATGTAGAATAAGTTTATTTTTAGCTCCATGTTTCCAGTTGTACGAGTATATGGTGTATGACATTGATTTTTTGCTTGTTATTAGATATTTTTTCAACAAGAGGACAAAGAAGTCCACTTGGGAGAAGCCTGTTGAGTTGATGACTCTTTTTGAGGTGAGTTATTTTGGATCTCATCTGTTTGTGGTCTTGAAAAATCACCTGAAGTACTGTAAGCTTCCCTAGCTAAAGAAATGAAGTTTCAGGAATGATCTACTCATTCGGATTTTCAAAGCTGTCTTGTGCCACGTCATTCCATTTACTGCTTACTAGTAGTCATTGAACTTTCGTTTGAGGTGGAAATTTTGTTTTCTTTATTATGAATGTAAATATGACCTTATATCTAGAATTCCGATTGTGCAAGCTTGGGTGATATAGGTGCTAGGGTTACACAAAAGTGACAACATTGAAATGCAGTGGAGTTCTTACATTTTCTCATTTCCATCTGATGAAAGGGAGTAGTGATATAGTTCATCCTAATCTAGATACTCTCTTTACCTAAATAAAGGCATATGGGAGGACACCTTTCAATGTCTGTTTCTTATGACGTTCAGATATTTTCAGTCACAACAGTTGTGATTATTCTTCGTGGCTAATATCATAGATTATGTTATGTTATGTTGAACTGGACCGTTATTCTTTCTTCATTTGTTCTTCTGTGATCTGAAGCAATGATTAACCAAAAATGTATGGGTATATAGTTAATGTATAGATGTGTATTCTCTGATACAGAGAGCAGATGCAAGAACTGACTGGAAAGAACATTCAAGTCCTGATGGAAGAAAGTGAGTATGCAACTAAAGTTTTTATTTCATTAACATACAACTGATGAAAAAATAAAAATCTTTAGCTTTTGGATGTTGAATCTTTAATATGGTTGCAGGTATTACTACAATAAGATTACGAAGCAATCAACATGGACAATGCCGGAAGAGATGAAGGTTTCTCTTAAGACAAATTATTGTATTCTCTTCTGTATTTCTGTGTTCTAGTTTCTCTGTTTCCCATTGTGTAAATTATAACTCTTCTCGCCAGATTGTGCGTGAACAAGCAGAAATAGCATCTGTTCAAGGGCCTCATGCGGAAGGCATTATTGATGCTTCTGAGGTGCTGACTCGTTCTGACACTGCATCGACTGCAGCTCCGACTGGTCTACCAAGCCAAACTTCAACCTCTGAGGGCGTTGAGAAACTAACTCTTACTTCTGATTTGAAGCAGCCAGCTTCAGTTCCTGGAAGTTCTTCACCGGTCGAAAATGTTGATCGAGTTCAGATGAGTGCAGATGAAACATCACAATTGTGTGATACTTCAGAAACCGATGGTCTTTCTGTCCCTGTGACTGAAACTTCTGCTGCTACATTGTACTGACAGTTGTAGCAATTTTATCTCCCTTTCTCTTTTATTCTATTTAGTTTTAGTTGTGAGTATCACGACCTAAATAAGTTTCTATCATCTATCTTTGCAGGGTTGAGAAGGACGAAATTTCAGTCGGGAACAGTGGAGATTCAGATGACATGTCAACTAAAAACGCAAATGTATTTAAAGCTAAGCGATGAGCATTTCTTGTTAGCATGCATTTCTTCTGTATCCGTTTATCATAATTGTTGATCTGCTCTCTAGCAAGGTAGTGGGAGTGGACCAAAAGAAAGCCAAAAACCTATGGTTGAAAGTGAAAAGGTTGAGAGCCAAACAGAAGAAAAACAAATTCATCAAGAGAGTTTTTCCTTTAACAATAAATTGGTATGATTGATTTATCCGATAAAAGATTGGTTTTATGTCTGAGCATATTTCTGGTCTTATCTGTGTGCATAATTAATTTTACTTCACTATATAGGAAGCTGTGGATGTCTTCAAATCACTTTTGAAATCCGCCAAAGTTGGATCTGACTGGACATGGGAACAGGTAGTATAACTTTCACTATTAACTGTTCTTGAGCATGTTTCTGAAGTTTCAGATGGTTTCTGTCACAGGCCATGAGAGAAATTATTAATGACAAAAGATACGGTGCTCTGAGGACACTTGGAGAGCGGAAGCAAGCCTTCAATGAGGTCATTCTATTATCTTATACCCTAAAACTAGCAAGAGAATTTATCAGACGAGAATTAAAGAAATTTCAGATGTTTAGATATAGTACATACACATTCTTCTCCAGGTTTGAACAGTGATGCTTAAGAGGTACATCTGATCACATATGTTAATTGTGTTTTGTTGGTCTTTGTTTTGTTGTGATTCAGTTCTTACTCCAAACGAAACGAGCAGCTGAGGAGGAAAGGCTAGCCAGACAGAAAAAACTGTATGAAGATTTTAAAAGGATGTTAGAGGTAAGTTGCAGATCTGCTGCTCCATGATATATCTCCTTTTCATTTTTAGGAAATTTTAAAGTAGAGAAATTCACCAGCATGCGTCTTATCTTTATCTTGGACTTTGTCTTTTTTTTTTACCAGGAATGCGTGGAGCTTACTCCTTCTACTCGGTGGAGGTTTTGTTTTCCAGAAAATTCTGATTCCAATACTTTTTCTTTTTCTCTACGAGAATTACTGCAATTTCTTTGTGATATAATTTTCCTTTTAAATCCAGTAAGACTGTGACAATGTTTGAAGACGATGAGCGTTTCAAAGCTCTTGAACGAGAAAAAGACCGTCGTAATATTTTTGAAGATCATGTCAGTGAGCTAAAAGAGAAGGTATTAAATGATGTATACATTAATGAGTTGTGTTGTTTGAAAAGTAACTGTATTTTTGTTTGTCCCATTTCTTCTCTATATGCATGTATTTTTGACATTAGTTTTCCATTGGAAAATTTTGCTCAGAGTAGTCATTTGACTTTTTCTTAATTCTTGTAACTTCATCATCATTTGAAACTTCACATCTGTTTTAGCCAAGTGTGTACCATCTCTTGAATAGTGAACTTCATTACAACGTGTGTCCTTACTCTTTATATTTGCGAGGACCAAATATCAAATTTATTGTTTGTTCAAAGTTTTGGCATTAACTTTAATTTGGGTTCCGTTATTCGTAATGTTGTTAATTTTATAAGGGGCGGGTGAAAGCTCTTGAGGATCGCAAGCGGAACATAATTGAATACAAAAGATTTTTGGAATCTTGCAATTTCATCAAGGTGATTGTCCCGCTTTTTAAATTTTATTTTTCCATACTATTTTGTGGTAGTTCATTCTGACTTAATATTTTCCGTATTCAGCCAAATAGTCAATGGCGCAAAGTTCAGGACCGCTTAGAAGTGGATGAAAGATGTTCGCGTCTCGAGAAAATTGATCAGCTAGAAATCTTTCAGGTTGTTTCATTTATCAGGAACTATCTTCCCATTCCAGACTCGGCTAAATTTAACTGTTGTACAGGAGTATCTGCGTGATCTGGAAAGAGAAGAAGAGGAGAAAAAGAAGATACAGAAGGTACGTAGGTTTCGGCCTCTAGTTGGCATTTATTTGTTTGTTGTATTGAACATTAGTTCATTATATCTGCTGTTCATGACAACAGGAGGAACTCAAAAAAGTAGAGCGAAAGCACCGTGATGAGTTCCATGGGCTGTTAGATGAACATATTGCAACAGGAGAGCTTACTGCCAAAACTATATGGCGTGATTATTTAATGAAGGTTATATAACTCAATTAAATATTATGTCACCCAGAATAACTATTCCATTTCAAGTATTGAACTGTTTTAATAGAAAATGAATTCTACATCTCAGGTCAAGGATTTACCAGTATATTCAGCAATTGCGTCAAACTCCTCTGGAGCTACTCCAAAAGACTTATTTGAAGATGCTGTTGAGGATTTGAAAAAAAGGGTACTAGATTATATTCAATAGTCCGTTTACTTTCCAAAATATCATGAAAGTGACTGTAATCTGTTACATGACGAGAAAAAATGCTTTGCTGTCTCTAGACTGATTCCTTTTAAAAGACAGTAATTGTTGTATTAAGTAGTTCTGGTAGCATTATTTTGCTAGGTTTGTGAATAGTGGCGTCTTCTGTTTCCATTTCCTGTTTATTTTTGCTTGTTTTTTTTTATGTCCCTTAATTCCTAAATTAATTATCTGTATATTTGATGTGTTTTTTTTCACAGGACCACGAGCTCAAGTCTCAGATAAAGGATGTATTGAAATTGAGAAAAGTACGCAATTTATATTCTGTAATATTTCTGTATTTTGTAGGTGTTTAATAATTTCAATTTATTTCCAGGTAAATTTATCCGCTGGGTCAACATTTGATGAGTTCAAGGTTTCTATTTCCGAGGATATTGGTTTTCCTCTTATTCCTGACGTTAGACTAAAGGTCTGTAGATCTTTGTCTTGACTTTCAAAAATTCATTTCCAGATGATGTTTGAAGATACAAGTCTTCTTGCTTCATGATGCATAAACTAGTTTAAGCACAGTAAAATCACTGCAGTGTTAGCATATTCTTTATTGAACCTTGAATGTCTCATTTGGATATGACTGCTAATTATTTGTTTTAGTGATGCTTCTCAGTTAGTCTTTGATGATTTGCTGGAAAGGGCAAAGGAGAAGGAAGAAAAAGAAGCCAGAAAACAGACACGGCAGACTGAAAAGTTGGTTGATATGCTTCGCTCCTTCAAGGTGTTGAATCTATTTAGTTTGATTCTGTATAATGTTATGTGATGGATGACTTTTGGGTGGTGGTCTTGCTTCTCCCTGATTATTTGTTTTGGTGCAGGATATAACTGCCTCTTCATCCTGGGAGGAATTAAAGCATCTTGTTGAGGGTAGTGAAAAATGCAGGTACTTTCATTTATTCTAACCTTTCATGTTAGTGTTTCTGGCTGGATCCTGTTTTTTCTGCTATATATTGGTCTTCTAAGTTCCAACTTCCGTTCTCATATACATGATCACCAAATTGTCTTCCTCTGTAAATAGAATACCAGTGCTTTCTAGAATGGGTTTCTTATGTCGATGTTACAGCAACCACGTTTGTCTTTCCTTAAAGTTCCTCATGATTCAGATGGCTGTTTTACTCTGCTCTGTGGTTTGTGCTTTTCGCTAGTATGTTTTGCCAAAAATGACTGTAAAGCATATTTTCACCTGAATTTTTTTTTACGCTGTTTTATTGTTGCCAAATATTGGTCTTTTGTTCAATGTTAGGAATTGAATTCCTTGGTTCATGCAGTGGATGACTACTCTTCTTCCTCGGCCAATGCCTGTTATTTTTTCCCAATACTTTTTACCAGAGGACTTCGCTGCTTGTTTACTTTATGTATTCCCCATCCTTCTCCATAATTCATGGGAGAATTGTGCCCTTTCTATTATTTTTATTATCTATAATTTATGCTTCTGATATGTAGTACTATTGGTGATGAGAGCTTTCGGAAGCGCTGTTTCGAAGATTACGTTTCACTCCTTAAAGAGCAATCAAATAGGATCAAACAGAACAAGAAGGTAATATTTGTGTCTATGAAACAGTTTGCTCGAGTCTACCATTTAATAGTTTTGGTGGAACTTTCATAATTCTGCGTTTCGTATGTCAATTTATATTCTATAGGAGTTATTTTAGACTGTAGATGAACTTAAACAGTATTGAGAGTCTCTGTCGGTCGTAGTTGCTACCATAATTGCACACTAACATACTTCAACTTGTGGTTATAGATGATTCAACTATTACGTACTGATGGCATGTCCGCAAGCTCACAGAATGTTATATTACTACAGGTACCCGAGGATGTGAGAGAGGAACATGACAAGGGGAGAGATAAATACGGAAGAGAGAAGGACAGAGTGCGAGAAAGAGACAGTGACGATCATCATAAGAAAGGTGCAGCTGGTAAATACAACCATGATATGAATGAACCCCATGGAAAAGAACGTAGGAGATCAGGAAGAGATAGCCATAACAGACATAGAGAAAGACATACTAGTGTGAAGGAAAATGACACAGACCATTTCAAAGAATCCCATAAAGCTGGCGGTGGGCATAAGAAATCAAGACATCAGGTATACTAAATTCCTTTTCTTAAGGGATTATAGCATAAAGTAATATTTGTGTTTAGGTTTTAAGTCGAGAAAACCATAGAGTAGACTGTGTTATAGTATTATTCGATCCATGACAATGAATTCAGTATTTGGATTGGTTGCAGAAATGCTGCTTCTACTGAAAAGAGTCTTCACTCAGTTAGGTCCAAAACCATTTGATGTGTTGATATCTTTTACTGTTAACACATTGTCGATCTCTAGCCTAGTTCTAGACACACAAGTGGTTTAGCTCCATATGGTTTATGTCAAGCTTTTTAATCTCGGAGCTTTCTAAAATTGCAGCGAGGCTGGGTCTCCGAAGCAGAGGTTGAGGGCAAGGAAAAGCGGCGTAGAAAAGAAGAAGCGAGGGAGCACACAAAGGAAGAGGAGCTTGAAGATGGAGAATGTGGTCGGTATTGAAAATCTTTACACCCGGTTAATGTCTCACTCCCGTGTTTGGAGATGTTTAGGCTTCGAATTTTCTTGGATTGAGTTTTGTTGAAACCGGTCTCATCATAAACACTATTTTGTTACGACCATTATCATGAGCTCCAGCTTTAACGCAATGAGAAATGGCTGGTTAGGTATTTCACCTATTTTACCAATTTTTGTTGAATACAGGTAGTTTCACCTATTTTAAAATTTATAGAATTTTTATAAAAACACAAATTATGCGATGCAGTGAAGCCGGCCCTGAGATTAGAAGGGCTAGAGCAAAATCCAAAATGAGGGCCAAAAATTTTCATTACCATACTAAACAAAAAGTACAAAACCAATGTTAAGCCTCGTGGAGTTGGATTTATTGGGGAGAAAAATTAGGTTTTATGAGATTTAGTTAAAGCTTTAGGCTTTATGTTTTTTTTATGAAACTCAAAGCTTAAAATGGACCACTTTTTTATTTTTATTTGAATTATACATATAAATTTTTTTTTTCAAAATGGGCCATTCAAATTTTGGGACACAGCAAATGTTTCACTTTGTTGTGCTCAGGGCCAGCCCTGAGTGACAACACAAACAACGAAATTACATGTTTTAGGCAACTAACATTATATATTGTATTATGTAAGGTTTATGATTAGGTTGAGTAATCTATCTCTTCGTGAGATTTGTTTGCAAGAAAATCATCCTTTCCTACATCTTTATCTAGATTTTTTTTTTTTCTGATTTGGGTTAACTAAAAGATTGATAATTTTGTCAACGAATTCTATCATCTATGCATTAGGTAGTGAATCTTGACAAGGTTGAATATACAATATAAATACATACCTTCCTTGTATTCAAAATGTTTTCTTTCATTAGTATTTTTTTGCCAAGATTCTATTGGATTTTTTTCTTTTTTAGATATTTAACTTTAATTTGTTCAACAAAAAAAATATTTAACTTTAAAAGTGCTAGTCTTCTCAAATGGTCCTATTGTTTGCCATAATTATGTAAATATGTAAATACTAAATACATATGTAAATGGCCCATAAATATGTAAATACTAAATACATATGTTTATTTAAAAAGCCTGATATAAAGTTGCTATCTTCGTTCACCCTATAATACAACCATTTTCAGTTTTTCACCTTAAAACAGCAGAAGCCAAACGAAATATGAAAGGATTTTTTGGAGTTGTGGTGTTTCAGTTCATTTCTCTGACATTATCTATAGCCACTCGCGGGATCATTTCAGTTGCTTCTGATTTAGATGTGGCTAAAAAAGTTTTTAGCAGTACGAACGAAATGGAATCTCTACAACTTCCAGCATTTTATGTACAAAATAAAGCAAGGAGAGTAGGTCCAAGTGTTGTAAGTGATGCAAAATCTCCATCCTCTTCATCATTTTCAAGAGCAGATATCGGAACGAAAAGATTGGTACCAAGCGGTCCGTGCAACATCTCCGGCTTCTCCATTATTTTCCAGAGCAGATATCGGAATTAAAAGATTGGTACCAAGTGGTCCGAACAATGCAACATCTCCGGCCTCTCCATCATTTTCCAGAGCAGATATCGGAACAAAAAGATTGGTACCAAGCGGTCCGAACAATGCAACATCTCCGGCCTCTCCATCATTTTCCAGAAAAGATATCGGAACAAAAAGATTGGTACCAAGCGGTCCGAACAATGCAATATCTCCGGCCTCTCCATCATTTTCCAGAGCATATATTAACACCAACATGGATTAGAATAGGACGATGGTCCGAATCCGTTAAGTGTAATTAAGGTAGTACTCAAGATATGAAACACATGTTAGTGTGGGGATAAAAGATTGAAAGAAGCATCATTGAACCTTATCCATGCATCTATGTATTATCATAAATCAAAGATATATCTTCCGACGTTCTCCTGATTTTGAAATCAATGGTATTAAATGATATACGTTTGGAAAGACCAACGAGATAAAATTTCATACACTACGACTACGTTACGATATATTATCATCATGCTATTATTATGTGTGAATGCAACGGAGAACAAAAAGATACTACTATTTTTTTTATGTGTGTAAATGTGATTGTTGACAAAAGCAAATGTGATTACTGATGACATCTACAGCAGTTGACTACTAAATTAAATACTGTTAAAGTCAAAGAAGGACAACTAGTGGCAATATCGAAAATTTCTCAATTTCAAAGCCTATAACTCACAAACTATTCCATAAAACCAAAGAACTCGAAAGCGTTACGTTTTAGAGTAAAAAGATAAAAACTAACGCATAAATATGTCAGAGGAGCTGCAACTACAAAAATTGAATCGTCTTTCTTAGTTATTTAGGGTTCTTTAGAGAAGCAAGAAGGAGAAGGAGAAGATGGGATTACAGTTGGAGAGTTTGATGGAGACGATAAAGTCAAAGGTGAGTTTGCTAAGGAAGAAGAAGAAAACTTACATCAAAATGGACAAAAGCTCCAGCGTCAGAGTCGCCATCCGTCGTAAGAAGACTAGAGATCTCATCGATAAGACCTTAAAGGTCGCTGATCGTCCTGGCAAACGAACTCTTTTCTAATAATACTTCTTCTTCTTCTTTTTTTTCTCTCATATTTTGCCATCATTTTTTGTTGTTCTTCGTTCAGTGATTTGGTGTTTTTGATTCAGGAGATCATGTTTGTGATAATATGTATAGTTTCTGGAAATAAATAAAAGAAAAACATTATAGAAACATCAAACATATATGATTGATCGATGAAACAAGGATCCTTCTTTTTTTTATATTAAAATCCAGTATAATTGACTTTTACTGATAGGATCTTGATTCTTGAGTCCATATTACTTTTTTTTGTCGGCAAGTCAGTCTTACTTTAATGGAGTTTTAAGTGAAATCGTGTAACCCCAAGAAAAGTCCGGTTTAGAGTGTAATATCTATGAAGTTTAAACCGATGCAGCTTTCTTGGAAAAAAAGAGGAGAGTTTCATTATATGTATAAACTCAGAAATCATCTTCTACACTTGCAAACTCAGGCATTCTAATAGTAGAGGTGAATACATACCAAAAACCATGACATAAGCAGCTTCAAGAAGCCAACAAAGCTTCAACTTTAGCTATCTGTTCTTCCTCGGTGGCTTTAGCTGGACTCTTGTTCGCCTCATCGAACAAGTCATGGTCCCATTTCTTCTCATTCCTTGTCCAGCTTCCGCTAAACCCACTTCGCCCATTGCCGTTGAATCTGTCTCTATCAGCTTGATAACTCTGTCTGCTTCCCGCGCCTCTTTCATCATCTCTGTTCCACACTCTGTCTCTTCCCATTGCTGGTCTCTCATGTCTTTCTGAATGCGTATTGCTCCTCCAGTTCCTCTCGTTCTGTCTGCGATTGTTTAGATTAGTGTCTTTTCCATCCTCAGTTCTTGTTCTGTCTGTGTTGTTCCCAGTTTCCTCTGCAATCTTCTTCTCCCTGAAGGCTGGTCGTTTCCTAGAGAGTGCTCCTTGGGTGTCATCACTCTCACGGAACCTATCATGTCGCCATGAGCTTTTGTCTTCGTCTTTACGATGCTGTGACTTCTCATCATCTCCAGCTCTTCGGTTACTCTGATCTCTTGAACTTCTCCACGATCCTCTCACTTCAAACATTTAAAAGCAAGTAATATGTTCATAAGACCTACCAATATTATTAAAGACATATATTTTTGCTTATGTAATGAAGAGAAGGAAAGAGTAAATTTGGCGAGAATTACCAGAAGTTGGTCTTCTATCAACTTTTCCATCACTACGACGATCATCATGCTGTTATAAGACACGCACAGGCAAGCCAAAGATTACATATGACTGAGCATTGGGAGGCATTCAACTGTATGCAATAATTCCATCACATGAGCACAGATTAAAGGCTAACTATGCAGTAAATAGCAACCCAGCAATTGATTTTTAACAAGCAGATAAATGGCCAAATATTAACTCTTTTAGCCATTTCATTCCAGCAGATCAAAAACTTGCAAGACCTCCTATGACCACACATCTACTAAGGACAGTAACAAAAAGAACGTTATCAGATGGAAAATAATCAAGGTTGTTTTGGAACCTGAGAATATGGTCTAGAACGAGGTACTTGTGACAGATGGGGAGCTGCTTTGGTGGTCTCATGATGTCCAGAGTGCTTCTTCTCACTGTCTTTTCTCGAACCATGAGCATCAAGTTCCAATGGAGCATCTCTCAAAGACTGACGTGAGTTTTTCTCAGTGTCAGTACCATCTCTAACATCCAAATCCTTCTTACTCAGAACTCGTTCAGCTTCAGGTTTGCCATCTCTTCTTGATCTCTTAGGGCTAAAGACAAAAACATAAATGATTAGTTGTACAACTGTGATAAGCTACCAAAATCAACTAATTGTGCCTATCAGTAAAATTGACCATCTTCAGAAAAATCTCCACTGTTCGAGAGTGAATGTGACCAAATTAGAGTAGACAGATCAACATAGGATGATTCAAAAAACAATCACTTCAACACTAAATTCAGCTTTCATTTCGATTTCTAGACAAAAGACACTATGAGCTTCCTCGTTGTTCAAAACCGAATTTTATTTGCTTCAAAGTTATAATAGAAGATGAAGATAGAGCAGGAATCTCCAGAAGAAGAAGACCTGGGTTCGCGATCGATTCTAGAACGGTGACGTCTAGGGTCTGAATCTCTGCTTTCTCGCCTCGTCGACATGTTTCTCTCACCGAAGAAATTTTAGGGCTTTGCTCTTCTCTCTTCCCACGCCTGCCTGCAACATTTTATCTAATTTTCCCGTCAGAAATTGTCAATTTCCTCAATATTACAGTTTCCGCCTTATATTTCTTCAAGTATCAGAAAAAACCCCATAAGTTAGAATTGTGCACAGAAACGATCTGCGATACCATTATAAAATCCGGTTCTCTAATCAGTCTATATCTAAATTTTGATGTCGAAATAAGCAAGAAGGAAACTATGCAATTTGCTCTTTTATTAAATCGAAAGAAATGCAAATAGTGAAGGAGACGGATAAAAAAAGGTTTGAGAGTAGTAAAGATCCTCAAGAACAAAGGATATACATAAAAGTCTTGTTAGCTTAAATAGATTTGTGGCAATGCGACATTATTCTCCTCTCCCAATATGTTGTTGGTCGACTCATTCAAGAAGGCGCTTGTACTTGCACCACCCGATGGCACCAACGTAGAGGCATATACTGCCGATAGAACCTCCAATCACAGTCCAAATGAATCTACTTGGACCATGTTTATTATCCGTGAACAACTCTATGGTTATATTCATACCAAATACACCAGCAACTGCGATAAAGGCGCTCATCACCAGAGTAGCTGTTGTTAGCATCACACCCATCTGCAGAAGATGATTCTGCTTGTCATCTAGCATTATGTTGATGTAGTCCTCCGTGTCATCCACATATTCCCTTAGCTTTTTTCATCATAACAACAACAAAAACCACAATGTATTAGAAGAAGGATATCATCACGACAAAGAGTACCAAAGCATCTGGTCTATTTACTTACTGTTGATAGTTTGTTCAGTATACCATCGATCTGCACGAAATATGCTTCCAAAAGCATTTCAAGCTCTTCCACATCTAATTTGTTGGTCATGGCACTCCGGGTTGAGCTTGTGTGAGTCCCACGGCTATTTCTGCTAAGTGCACTTTGAGTACTCATAAGAAGCTCGTGAGCATCATTTGCTTGAAGATACCTTCCATCTCTGTTAGCCTCTGATGCAAATTCGGGAGGAAGCCTGGAGTAAAAAGGCAGATGTTAAACTTATATCAGAACAATAGAAGGTACTGCAAGCTCAGAAAGTTGATACATGCCTGTCATCCTCATCTCCTTGAGGAAGATCAACCTCGAAGGTATCACTCTCATTCATAGAGGAATTTGACGAATCCTCAAGTTTCTGAGCTAACTTCTCTGTAAGATACATCTCAGCCATATCTTCATCATCGTCTAGCAGATGTTCTAGCTCATCCCTCACCTAGAACATGTAAAGAGAAAAAGTGTTATTAGTATAGGCAAACGTGGTTAGAATATGGTGATGTCATAGGTTCACATCTATAAGGAAACATGATAAATCCTTATCATAATATCAAAGGAGCCATTTTAATGTCCGAATCATAGCACCTTCTGAACACGTCCAGTTATTGCAACCAGCCTGCTTTTAATCTGTCGAACCCGCTCCAAATTAAGGGTACTGATCTTGGAAGTAAGCTTGTCCAGGGCTGGATGAGCCTCTAACTCCAATCTTAAGGCCTACATTAGAAGAATGAATCAAATACCAAACAAGAGAAGAAATATGCTTTGTCTCAGAGCCTTAACATAAGTATTTACCTCATGTTCCAAACTGCTTGATGCAGCTTCAAGACAGGCTTCCAGAGCAACAAACTCAAATGGAAGAACCTTCGATCCATCTTGATTCTCAAGACTTTGCTTCGCATCCTTCTTGGCTTCACTCCCTTGATCCCCAGAAGATTGTTCCGTTCCAGCTTCTCCTTGGGCAGGATCTACCCTCGTATGAGGCTCTCCCCCAGAGTTCTGCTCCTCCTTTACACAACACATACAAAGAGAGTATATAGTCAACCATAGCTAAACTGACAACCATAATCTTCACATATCATCACCATTGCACAAATCAAATAGTCAACCATGTCTCAACAATACATTAGCTATTATATACATATTCCATTGTCAAGCGAAAATATTTCTACTTCCCAATTCCAAAACAATGCAATTAGGCACAAACAAAAGGAGACAATACAAAAGCCAACTCCTTGAATAAACAAAAAGAGCTCCAAATGAACAGTGGGAAAACCCTAAATTCTCCAATTACCTGAGGTTTAGTGGCGTGATGGTGACAGAGAATCCGCCTCTGCAACTCATCAATAAAGGGTGAGACCGAAGGATCCTTGGAATTAAGCAACAAAACTTCTTGAGCAGTGATGATTGCCTTGATATGCTCCAAATTGATGACAATCGCTCTCTCTCTACCTAAAACAGTAGATGGATACGACAACAGTGGATCGAGAATCCTAAGATCACGCGCCGGTAATCCCGTTCGCCGCATGATGGAGTGTTTCCCTTCTTCCTTCGGCTCCGATTGCCCTGACGAGTTAAGTACCAACCACGTCCTCACGCCAACGCCTTTTTTCCTTCCACCGCCGCCGCCGCCAACACCGGCGGGGTACGTCGGTGTCGGCTGACCAGTGTTTGGCGTTGATGGATTCGTACTAAAATTGAATTCATCGGGTCTAGCTCCTCTCATCGCTTATGATTGTTGTGATCAGAGAGAGATCGAGCAGCTGAGGAATGTTGGAAGTGAAAATTGGGGAATTTATATTCCGGCTCGTCCACCACAAAGGACAAAAACGGTTAAGACAAACCGGTTTTTACTTTTCCCCCAAATATCAAAATCAAACCGGGTTTAGATTTTCCACCAAAAACCAAACCGGTTTTAGCTTCTTCTTTGAATTTTTGTTGTGACGGAGGGGATTTGCTTTAAAAGTTTAGGGCTTTTAAAATCGGCGACGGCGAGCGGAGAATTCCCAAGGAAGAGTCGATGAAGTTGAAATCGGTGTTCGATGCTTCGGAAATCAAATCGGAATTTGAATCAGCGGGAATAAACCCTAAATTCGCGATTCAAATCTGGAAGTATGTAATTCAGAATCCTGATTGCGTTTGGGACGAGATTCCTTCATTGCCTTCCGCTGCATACTCTCTTCTCCATTCCAAGTTCAAGACTCTTACTTCGTCTCTTCACTCGCTATTTCATTCCTCCGATGGCACCACCTCAAAGCTTCTCATCAAGCTCCAGGTACTCTATACTCTGTTACTGTATACAACACATTGCTTTTATGGATTCTGAAAAACTTGTAATGTCTCTGTTTCCTGACGAACTCATATTGGATTCTTGCTTTTGGTTTTGAAATTGAAGAATGGAGCTTTTGTGGAAGCTGTGGTAATGAGATACGATACTCGGTTGGGGATGTTAGGAGGGAAACCACGTCCTGGAGGTATAAGATCTACGTTATGTATTTCATCTCAGGTATTGATTTTTATCACGCAATGTTATCTTGGTTTTATCGAATGAAAGACATGTGATGTGAAAGTATTTATCAATAGGTTGGTTGTAAGATGGGTTGCACATTCTGTGCTACTGGTACCATGGGATTTAAAAGCAATTTAACATCTGGAGAAATTGTGGAGCAGCTTGTTCACGCCTCTCGCATTGCTGATATACGCAACATCGTTTTCATGGTATATTTCTGCTTCTGTTATTGCATTTTATCTACACTATGTGCACCTTGCCTTATGGTTATTTATTTTATATACTCTGCATTGATGAATTTTATTCACCAGTTGTTGCCTTGGTTTGATGATTGTGATCAGGGAATGGGAGAACCTTTAAATAACTACAATGCTGTTGTTGAAGCTGTTCGTGTCATGTTAAACCAACCATTTCAGCTGTCGCCCAAAAGAATTACCATATCAACTGTAAGTACTCAGAAAGCTACCTTGAAACATTCGTAAAACAGAGAAACTTATTCACTGAATTTTGTAGGAATACTTTAGATTATGGAATTTGATAAAGGGAACTGATAGATAAACTTCAATCCATTAAACCTCGCAGTATGCAGCTTCCAAGACATCTTTCAGCTTTTTTTGTCTAGTTGGTTACTTTTAAATTTTGGTGTTTTGGGATTTTCTTCTGATTTCCTTGTCCTTCCGTAATGCTTGTACCGTATATTCCAGGCATAAATCTAAATCATGCAATGCTGCCTGTGTTGACACTTTTTTTTACTAGTTAGCAAATAAATTTCCCTGTATCCTAATGTCATTTGCATAGGTCGGAATTGTTCACGCAATTAACAAGCTACACAATGATCTACCCGGTGTAAGTTTAGCAGTATCCCTCCATGCACCAGTTCAAGAAATCCGCTGCCAGATCATGCCAGCAGCTAGAGCCTTTCCTTTACAAAAGCTTATGGATGCACTTCAAACTTTCCAAAAGAACAGGTAGTTCATGTACTCTTGACTGGTTCGTTGCTGTTAAATATTAAAACCACAATCCCTTCAGTTACATTGACGATTATAACATTATGCCACATTGTCATTGGATTTAACAGTCAACAAAAGATCTTCATTGAGTACATAATGCTTGATGGAGTAAATGATCAAGAGCAGCACGCTCATCTACTAGGCGAATTGCTAAAGACATTTCAAGTGGTAAATCTTCGATGTCTTAATACTCTTAAAGGTTCTGCAATTATCTGATGATATTTTTTATGGAAACTCTGTGCTCTTTTCTTGAACAGGTCATAAATTTGATACCATTTAATCCAATTGGATCCACAAGCCAATTCGAAACAAGCAGCATACAAGGCGTGTCAAGATTCCAGAAAATCCTGAGGGAAACATACAAGATCCGGACTACAATTCGCAAAGAAATGGGTCAGGATATTAGCGGCGCTTGCGGTCAGCTAGTGGTGAACCAACCAGACATCAAAAAGACTCCTGGAACTGTGGAACTTAGAGACATAGAAGATCTGCTTCTCTAACTTTAGGACCAGAGACATGAAACAGACATTTGGAATGGTTGTGTAGTATCTTTGAAGCCACTCTTCAAAACCCTTTTCTTAAACTTCACATTTTGTCCTCTCATCACTTTGTGGAAAACACTTGGCTCACTCTTATATGCAAGACAAACAGAGATGGTCCTTGGTCCTTCCACACTATCACATGGAGGTTTAACTTCTCTTATAAAATATTCACCAACAAGTGATGTTATGTCATCGTTAAAGTTGGAAGTAAATGTTAAACTTTAATTTTAATGAAGTAAATAGTAGCTAATTAGCTTCTCTTCCCGCCTATAAAACTAGCTCCTCACTCTGTCTTCTATTCCATAAGAGTAAAAAAAACAGAGAGATGAGTATTAGAAGATTTGTGCGTCTCTCTCTGCTAATCATAGCTCTAGTTTCATCACTTTGCGAGTCTCAAAAGAACTTTGCGTGTGACATAAGTGCCCCAGCGACGGCTAAGTATGGTTTCTGCAACGTCTCATTGTCGTATGAAGCACGTGCCAAAGATTTGGTCTCACGTCTCTCCCTTAAGGAAAAAGTCCAGCAACTCGTAAACAAAGCCACAGGAGTTCCAAGGCTCGGTGTTCCGCCGTACGAGTGGTGGTCGGAAGCTCTCCATGGCGTCTCCGACGTTGGACCAGGGGTAAAAACATCATTACTGTATATAGATGAATACGAACATACATGAGTTGTTATGTAATGAAAACGCTAACGTTTTGAGTTGTTTCTTAAGGTGCATTTCAACGGGACGGTGCCTGGAGCGACGAGTTTCCCGGCGACAATATTAACGGCGGCTAGCTTTAACACATCGTTGTGGCTAAAAATGGGAGAAGTGGTATCGACGGAGGCTCGAGCGATGCACAACGTAGGACTAGCTGGACTCACCTATTGGAGTCCCAACGTTAACGTCTTCAGAGATCCGAGATGGGGTCGAGGCCAAGAGACACCAGGAGAGGATCCTCTCGTTGTTTCGAAGTACGCTGTGAACTACGTTAAGGGCTTACAAGACGTTCACGACGCCGGTAAATCACGGCGGCTAAAGGTTTCAAGCTGTTGCAAGCATTACACAGCTTATGATCTTGATAACTGGAAAGGCATCGATAGATTCCACTTTGATGCCAAGGTAATATATAAATACGTAAGTTTCAAGACCTTATAATTGACCTTAATGTTGATGGATTTGTTATTGTTTTGGTGGGAAGGTAACGAAGCAAGACTTGGAAGACACGTATCAGACGCCATTCAAGAGTTGTGTAGAGGAAGGAGATGTGAGCAGCGTAATGTGTTCTTACAACAGAGTTAATGGTATCCCAACTTGTGCAGACCCTAATCTTCTTCGTGGAGTTATCCGTGGCCAATGGCGTCTTGACGGGTACATAGTTTCGGATTGTGATTCCATCCAGGTCTATTTCAACGACATTCATTACACCAAGACACGTGAAGATGCAGTTGCTCTCGCCCTCAAAGCAGGCAAAAATCTTTAGATGATCATCTCAAAACAATTATTACATTAGATATGTCATTTTGATCTTTGAGAAGTAAAATATGTTGTTTTGTCTGGAAACAGGTTTGAACATGAACTGTGGAGATTTTCTAGGTAAGTACACAGAGAATGCAGTGAAGCTTAAGAAACTGAACGGATCAGATGTTGATGAAGCGCTGATTTACAACTACATTGTTCTCATGAGGCTCGGATTCTTCGATGGAGATCCAAAGTCGCTTCCTTTTGGTAATCTTGGTCCGTCTGATGTTTGCAGCAAGGATCATCAAATGCTTGCGTTAGAAGCCGCAAAACAGGGGATTGTTCTGCTTGAGAACAGAGGAGATCTTCCGTTACCGAAGACCACGGTTAAGAAACTTGCGGTTATAGGGCCAAATGCAAACGCTACAAAGGTCATGATTAGTAACTACGCAGGTGTACCCTGTAAGTACACAAGCCCTATACAAGGGCTGCAAAAGTATGTACCGGAAAAAATTGTTTACGAGCCAGGGTGTAAAGATGTCAAATGTGGTGACCAAACACTGATTTCAGCAGCGGTCAAGGCGGTTTCAGAGGCTGATGTGACGGTTTTGGTGGTTGGATTGGATCAGACGGTAGAGGCAGAGGGTCTTGACCGTGTTAACCTAACCCTTCCGGGTTATCAAGAAAAGCTGGTGAGAGATGTGGCAAATGCTGCAAAGAAAACTGTTGTTTTGGTCATAATGTCAGCCGGACCTATAGATATCTCATTCGCCAAGAATCTGAGCACGATTCGGGCTGTTTTATGGGTCGGATATCCTGGTGAAGCTGGAGGAGACGCTATAGCTCAAGTCATCTTTGGTGACTACAATCCTTGTAAGCCTCTTACTTCATGAACCCTAAACCCTAATTAAACCCTAGACACTATTACTTACTTATTTGTGTTTGTTGTTGCATCAGCTGGGAGACTACCAGAGACATGGTACCCACAAGAGTTTGCGGATAAGGTTGCAATGACAGATATGAACATGAGACCTAACTCAACCTCTGGTTTCCCTGGAAGATCTTACAGATTCTACACAGGGAAACCGATTTACAAATTCGGATACGGGCTTAGCTACTCTTCTTTCTCGACTTTTGTTCTCTCAGCTCCATCGATCATACACATCAAAACCAATCCAATCATGAACCTAAACAAGACAACCTCTGTGGATATCTCCACAGTAAATTGCCACGATCTCAAGATCCGGATAGTTATCGGGGTCAAGAACCACGGGCTACGGTCTGGTAGCCACGTGGTGCTCGTGTTCTGGAAACCACCAAAGTGTTCAAAGTCTCTGGTGGGTGGTGGCGTGCCACTGACGCAACTGGTAGGGTTTGAGAGAGTAGAAGTTGGGAGAAGCATGACAGAGAAATTTACCGTTGATTTTGATGTCTGCAAAGCACTTAGCCTTGTGGATACTCACGGGAAAAGAAAACTAGTCACCGGACACCACAAGCTTGTTATTGGATCCAACAGTGATCAACAAATCTATCATCACCTCAACGTTAGATTGGCCGGAGATTCAACGGTTGCTATCTGAAAAAAACAAAGCCATAGATTCTACTAAAGTTGTTATTGTCAAAAGTCAATACTGTAATGCTATCATCAATTATGACCAAAACCTAAATAAAAATTTGGTATAATAGCACAAACAAACAGGGTCAATAGTTATCCAAATATTTGAACCTATAGTAGTCAAATTAATACAAAGACAAATTTGTTTTCTCCTTTATGCCACATAATATAAATATTGGGTTTCCATAAGATTTTCTTTGTATTACAGAAACATAGAATTTTAATGGAGGGGTTAATTCCATATCTGATTCATGCTATCAAGAAAGACCACAAGCCTGATCATCAGAGGTATCGATCGATATCTGTGGGATCGAGCCGAAGCTATCGACCTTTAATGATGGGACAAGACGGCTCTTCTTCAATGCAGGGATCTTCTCACCGTCGAACTAGATCAGACTATAATCCACATGTTATAATGGATAAGTTTGATCAGAGATCATCAGGTTTTGGTCAAGAATTTGTGAATAAAGATTCTTCTTCTCAGAAAATAGCAACAAAGACTTAGCTTGCGTAAACTCGTTAATTATATGTAAGATAGAAAAAATTATACGTTTCATTTTCTGTGTATTGATCAATTTGTAATAAGTTTGATATCAATGAAATTAATTTTTTTTTTTTTTTTNNTTTACTATATTGG